>Ga0310344_10000512_pt1 | contig 30477 bp, 30 predicted proteins | sample HC15DNA20200_MG_FD_203801 | JGI IMG/M metagenome (GOLD analysis project Ga0310344, IMG submission 203801) | Marine microbial communities from station ALOHA, North Pacific Subtropical Gyre - HC15-DNA-20-200_MG | ecosystem: Environmental > Aquatic > Marine > Oceanic | place: Pacific Ocean: North...
TTGGTACCAAGATATGCTTGTGAACAGATGGGATCAATACGTCGGAATTAGAAATAATCAAGTTGAACAAGTTATAGATATCCCTGGTAGAGGATGTACTCAATAATAGTAAGTTATTATTCTGTTGGTTCGTTAAACTTATTTACAGCGGGTGAAAATACCCAGCCTTCCTGACCAGTCTCTACAACTCTAATTTTGCTCATCCCTATCATATACTGAGGAGCTTTTTGGCCTTCTATAAATTGTATGGAATATAGGCAAGCTGCATGTTCTAATACTTGAACCTTAGTTCCTACTTCCAAAGGGGTTCCATCACCTCTGACTGCACAAAAATCTGCTTTAACAGAAGGTTTGAAATATCCAGCACTGTCAATTCCTCCGGCAACACCATATCTTTTAGCTTCCCAAGCATCCCACATTATAAGTGGTAATTCGATTTTTCGTTTCAAATTCTCATCAGACTTCTTTTCACCTACATTTCGAGCAGAAACTGGAGCACTTTCTATAACAGGCTGTATCAAGGTAATTGTTCCTTCTTCACCACCGCCACCTGATGAGCAAGCTGCCATAAGTATAGTTAATGAAACAATAATTGCTCCATAAAAGAAATAGTTTTTCAAATTTCTCATTTTTTACTCTCTCCTGTTAATCTAATTTTGAATTCATAATGTAATGATACGTGGATGTTGCTGCAATTGCACCTTGTGAAGCAGCTGTAATTGTTTGCTTTAAATCCCCAGAAGAATTACATAAATCTCCTGCCGCAAAAATACCTTCTACATTAGTTCTCATTTCAGAATCAACAATTACTTCATTTTTTTCATTTAATTCTAATTTTAATTGATTTGGAATTTCCACCCTAGGGTCAGCTCCAATTTCAATAAAGATTCCATCTACATCAATTTCAGAAACACCATTATATTCTTTATCTATAGAAATCGAGTCTAAGCCATCTACTCCATTCAATTGTGTCACATTTGTAGACATTACTTGCTTGATATTCTTACTTTGATTTAATTGTTGCAAACTAATAGGCTCAGGCCTAGTAAATTCTTCCTTACGATATATCAAATAAACTGTAGAAGCATATCTACTCAATAAAAGAGCCCCTTCCACAGCGGCATTCCCTCCTCCAACTATTGCAACAACATTATTTTTATGCATAGGAGCATCACAAGTTGAACAGTATGATACGCCTCTACCAACCCATTCTTCTTCATTTTTTAAATTAAGAGTTCTGCGGTTTCGACCAACAGCCAAAATCACAGTACCTGCAGAAAACATTTCTCCACCAAATGTTTTGACTTGAAATAAATTTTCTTGTTTTTTAACACTATCTACTTTGTCATCAATTATAGGAACATCGTATTTTTCAACTTGTTCTTTAAATTTCAGCATTAAATCAAATCCATCAATTTCAGGATATCCAGGATAATTTTCTATCAAACCACCTGTTGCTGTCTCTCCTCCAAAAGTTTCACCAATTATCAAACTTTTGATTTGATATCTAGCTGCGTACAAACCAGCCGCAAAGGCTGCTGCACCTTGTCCAGCTATAACTACATCATAATAATTATCTTTAACATTCACCTAAATTAATCACCTCTAAATAAAGTTTGAAAATCTATAATTATCATACCTTTTAATTCAAATAATAACTATATCAATAACTCAAAAGTCTGCCTGAATCAAGTATCAAAACTTGGCCCGTAGTTGTATCAGTCTTACAAAATGTCAAAACTTGATCTGCAACATCATCTTTGTCTGCTGCTTTCTTCAACAATGATTTGTTTTTTGCCATTTCACGATAAGATGGAGCTAAATTGCTAGTTGCTCTAGTTCCTTCTAAAAACCCAGGAGCGACGCAATTAACTAATATATCAGGAGCAACTGCTACCGCCATACATTTTGTCAAATGGTTCAGTCCAGATTTAGCAACTGCGTATCCAATAGAAGATCCAGTAGGAGCTACACCTGCCACAGAAGAAATATTAACAATCCTTCCTGCACCTTGTTTTTTCATATATGGCGAAGAGTATTTCATACACATTAAATGTCCTGTTAAATTAATCTGAAGCATTTTGTTCCATTCATCTTCAGTCATATCTTCTAAATTACTAAATGGAATCCATTTATTATATGCAGCATTATTAATCAAAATATCTAATCTGTGAAATTTATTTTCAACAGCTTTTAACATTGATTTAACATCTTCAGACTTGGAGATATCACACTGGAAAGGAAAAGAATTTACGCCAAATGATCGTACTTCATCAGAAACACTTTTGGCTTCTTGTTCGCTTTCTTTGAATATAATTGCAACATCCACTCCATTTTTTGCCAAAGCAAAAGAAATTCTCCTGCCTAATCCTCCATTACCTCCAGTAACAATTGCAACTTTCCCTTTCAATTCCATATTAATTTTTCCCTTTAACTTAAAGTAACTTCTAAAAACCTAATTATATACATCACGGGAAATTGCAAAACAAAAATAGCAATCATTGGAGTAAAATCAAACATCCCCAAAGGAGGAACTATTTTTCTAATAGGTCCTAAAATCGGATCAGTAATTTGATGCAAAATTTCATTAATTGAACCCTTGCCTTCAGGAGAAATCCAAGACATTAAAACTGTGGCAAAAATAGATAACTCTAGTAAAACCACAACTGCTTCTAATATATCAAAAAATAATTTAATCATTTTTCCCCTCCAAGAAATTTTGCTCTTTCAAATGCTGAACAAACTGCTTCTGATACAAGATCAGAAAAACCACCTTCTTCAAGTTTAGCAAGTGCAGCTTCAGTAGTGCCACCCGGAGATGTCACCATTTCTTTAAGCTTTGTAGGTTCAAATTCACTCCCTATTGCTAACTCAATACTCCCTAAAAGTGTTTGTCTAACTAATTTAACTGACATTTCTTTGGACATTCCAATATTAATTCCAGCGTTTATTAAAGCATCCATAAACAAAAACATATATGCTGGTCCACTACCACTTAATGCAGTAGACATATCTATCAAATCTTCATCCTCTACGTACAACTCTTCGCCCAAAACACCAAGAATTTTTTTGCTAAAAGATAAAGTTACAGAAGGTACGCTTTTGGAACTTGTCCAAACAGTCATTCCTTTTTTTATTTGAGCTGGAGTATTAGGCATCACTCTAATAATTGAATCAACTCCTAAGCCTTCTTGAAGAATTTCAGTTTTTACACCTGCAACAATAGACAAAAAAGTTTTATCAAGAATAGAATTTCCTTTTAACTCTATCATTACTTCTTTAATATTTTGTGGTTTGATCGCTAGAATAACAATATCGCTTTTATTTACAACCTCTATATTAGATTCAGCACCAAAAACATTTAACGTTTTATTCAGGTACTCTAACCTTTGACTATCCAAATCACTTACAAATAAATTCTCAGGTTTGACCAGAGAAACATCTAATATACCTTTCATAATAGCTTCAGCCATTACTCCTCCTCCAATAAATCCGATCTTCATTAGAATCTCCTGAAATAAATAATCAATTAATATATCTTAGATTTGACGATTAAATTAATCGCAGTTTTTATAGCCTCCAACATGCTTGTATGCTGTGCTACACCTTTCCCAGCAATATCAAACGCAGTTCCATGGTCTACTGAAGTCCTGATAAATGGCAAACCTAAATTCACACTAATACTTTTTTCCCAATTATACACTTTAATAGGTATGTGACCTTGATCATGATACATTGCAAGAACAACATCAAATTCTGATTGAATTGCCCTATAAAATATGCTATCAGCTGGAACAGGACCAAAAGCAGAAATTCCCATTTCTTGCGCTGCATTAACTGCAGGCAAAATATGTTTTTCTTCCTCATCTCCTATTAAACCCCCATCTCCAGCATGTGGATTTAAAGCACAAACTCCAATTTTAGGTTCCTTAAAGCCCCATTTCTGAAAATGAGTATTTGTCAAAATGATTTTATTTAAAACATTTTCTTTAGTTACATATCCACAGGCATTCTTTAGAGACTTGTGAGTTGTTAGGTGAACTACTCTTAAATTTTCAGCAATCAACATTGTTGCCACTTCTTTTGAGTTAGATTGGGACTGAAAAATTTCCATGTGTCCTATATCTTCAAAACCAGCTAATCTACAAGACTCTTTATTAATCGGAGCAGTTACGATAGCTGAAACTTCACCATCAATAGCAAATTGTCCAGCTTTCAAAACATATTCAACAGAAGCTTGTCCTGCTTCAGGAGAAACTTCGCCTATTTTAAAATCATCTATTTTAAGATCATCTACTTCAAAAACATTGATCAAACCAGAATCAAATGAAATATCTCTAATATTTTTTACAGGAAATATTTTTTTATTTCCTTGAGGATACGAATCCATAGCGTTTTGAGCAGAAAGAATATTTCCAAATAAGAGTAGTGTACAATTCTCAGGGACTTGAACTTCTGACATAGCTTTTATACAAACTTCTGGTCCAATTCCTGCTGGATCACCCATTGTTACAGCAATCAAATGGTTATTATCAATATTGCCCTCTAAGTTCATATGTATACCAATACAATCCGAACAACAAAACTATTTTTAGAATTTCTTCTAATCACACATTCTTTTTTATTCGCATTTATTATATCCACAATCTGCACAACGCAAACACCCCTCCTGGTGGACTAAAACACCAATAGAACAATCCGGACAAGCAAGTTTTTTAACTAAAACTTCTTCACTAGATTCAGATTCTTTAATTACTTCTTCTGTGCTATCTCCGACGAACAATCCAAGCTGTTCAACATCAGATGAAGTATTAACATCTATTGAATTGTTTTTTAATAAATGACGACTTAAAACTTGTGCTACTGCATCCGGAGTTGATCTCACTAAAGAACCTTTATCCCAAATTGGTTCATCTGTAATCCCTTGCAAATGCTGTATAATCTGACTAGGTTCAACTCCCGCTCTCAAAGACATAGTAGTTAATCTGGTTATAGCTTCAAGTTGCGCAGACTCAGTACTTCCTGCTTTACCTAAAGAGGCAAAAACTTCGAAAGGCTTGCCTTCCTCATTATAATTAATAGTGACAAATAGATTCCCATGAGCAGTTCTAACTCGCTCGGTAACACCTGAAAGTACTTTAGGCCTTTGTCTTTCTGTGAGCATCTCTGATTTCAAATTAGTATTATCAGTACTTTCAACATTATTTTCTTCTGATGAATCTTTTTCTTTTCCTGCAGTCAAAACTTCAGCGTCACGACTACCGGCCCTGTAAACTGTTATACCTTTACAACTTAACTCCCAAGCTAAAAGATATGCACTACGTACATCATCATCTGAAGCAGAATTTGGGAAATTAATTGTTTTAGAAATGGCTGAGTCTACACTTTCCTGGAATACTGCTTGCATTCGAACATGCATTTCAGGAGAAATATCTGAAGAAGTAACAAATAACCTTTTAGCCCAATCTGGAACATCATCTCTTTCTTGTAATGACCCACCATCTGCTAAATAATTTAATAATTCTTGACTATAAAAACCTCCCTCTTTTGCAACTTTCTCAAACCCTTTATCAACATATAATAAACTTTCACCACCCAATATATTATGCTTGTGGTAGCATAGTGCAAACAGAGGTTCTATACCGCTAGAACATCCTGCTATCATTGATATGGTACCTGTGGGAGCAACAGTTAAACGACATGCGTTTCTTACTTCAAAACCGTCAGTAGAATCATATTTACTTCCTTCGAAAGCAGGGAAAACGCCTCTCTCAGATGCTAAAGTTTTAGACATCTCATCAGATTCACTACGAATAAATTTCATTAACTTTCTACCCAAAGATAATCCTTCTTCGGAATCATAAGGAACATTTAATTGAACCAACATATCAGCAAAACCCATAACTCCTAAACCAATTTTGCGAGTAGATTTTGTCATATTTTCAATCTTATCAACAGAATATACATTTGCATCAATAACATTATCTAGAAATCTGGTTGAAACATGAACAACTTCCTTAAGTCTATCCCAGTCTAAAGATTTAACATCGCTATCTTCTATTACAAACTTCGTTAAATTTATAGAACCTAGATTACAAGATTCATATGGTAATAAAGGCTGCTCTCCACATGGATTTGTCGCTGTCATTTTACCTATATTCAATGTAGGATTATCAGCATTTACTTTATCTAAAAATATTACACCTGGCTCTCCATTACGCCAAGCACCTTCAATTACTTTGTCAAAAACTAAGCTTGCCTCAATTTTATCAACAACTTCACCTGATTCAGGATCACGTAACTCATAAGAAGTCCCATTCTTCACGGCATTCATAAATTCATCAGAAACTCCAACAGAAATATTGAAATTATGTATTTGACCTTCTTCTTGTTTACACTCAATAAATTCTAAAATATCAGGATGATGCACATCCATGACTGCCATGTTAGCTCCATCTCTCTTACCACCCTGAGTAACCAACGTTGATACTGAAGATAAATGTCGCAAAACAGAAACAGGTCCACAAGCTTGACCATGAGTAGTAGATATAGGATTACCTTTAGGTCTAATTTTTGACAAAGCAAAACCTGTACCACCACCATACTTTTGAACCATAGCAGTTTCCTTTGCGGTAGTCATAATATCTTCCATGCTATCATCTAATCCCATTACGAAACATGCAGATAGGGTACCTGCGCCAGTTCCTGCATTCATAATTGTTGGAGAATTTGGAACAAACTCTAAGGTGTGCATTATTTCATAAAAACGACCTTGCCAATAACTAAAATCCCCCGTGTCGCCATACAAATTTTCTGGCTCAGCAATTGCACTAGCTACCCTTTCAAACATCTTTTCAGGAGTTTCAATAATCTCTCCATCAGAATTCTTTCTTAAATATCGTTTTTCCAAGACTATCCTGGAATTTTCTGTCAAATCCATTTTGGCGGAATTCAGATGGTCTTTTGTGTACATTGTTTCTCCTTACTCTTCATCTATATTAACGGGCTTATTAAAACCTAATTCTAATAAATTAAACAGCCCACTTCACATTTAAATTATTAACATTTTTCAAGAAGCCGGGATAGATTCCTTCCTCGGTCTTCCACGACGCCTATTACCCTTCTTACCTAATGAAGTATCTGGTAAAAATGAAAGCTGATTTTCCATTTCTGGATCAACAGGCTGAGGATCCAATAAAGCATCTATTTCATTTTTAAATGTTTCAATATCCTGAAAACTTCTATAAACACTAGCGTATCTAATATAAGCTACTCTATCCAATTTACGTAAATGATCCATAACCATATCTCCGATAATTTTCGAAGAAATTTCAGATCTTCCAGAATTCATTATTTCTGTTTCTATTTCTTTGCTAATTTTTTCGACTGCCTTTACAGGTAATGGACGTTTAGCACAAGCATTAAATAAACTTCCCAATAATTTCTGTGTATTTAATCCTTCTCTACGTTGGTCTTTCTTAACTACTTGAAAAATTCTTGTTTGCACTCGTTCATAAGTAGTAAATCTTCTCAAGCAAATTGAACACTCTCGACGTCTACGAATCTCATCTCCTGAATCTCTAGAATCAACAACTCTAATATCTTCATGCCTACAATAAGGACAAATCAATTTGAACATCCAAGGGTTTAAATTAAGAAAAACACATACAACAGTTCGTATAGCAATATGACAATAACACTATATATTGTGTGCGTCAACAGATTTCAAGTAAAGTTTTTATTATATTTATTTTGAAATTTACAAAAGTAAAAAATAAACAAAATAACCTTTTATGCCAATACTAAAATATTAGGGAATTCCGTTTAATGAAAAGAAAACTAAAAAAGAAAACTATGAACCTTCTTTAATTCTTGCTTTCTTACCAGAGAGACCTCTTAAATAGCCTAGCCTAGCTCTGCGAACTTTACCTTTTTTAACTACTTCAAGAGATTTGATTAGCGGGGAATAGGTTAAAAATGTACGTTCAACACCAACATCGTTTGAAACTCTACGTAAAGTAAAGGAAGATCCATGTCCATTACCTCGTTTGCGAAGTACAACACCTTGAAAGGCCTGCGCTCTTTCACGTTCGCCTTCTTTAATTGTTATATTGACGCGAACAGTGTCGCCAGAACTAAAATCCTGGATATTGGAATTATTTTCTAAAACTAATAAATCATGAGCATCCAAATTAAATCTCCCAAAAAATACAATAATATAATGGATAAACTTGATAATCTTATTCATGAATTAAATAAGTACCTATAATTATGAACTGAATCAGCGAATCACGCAAGAAGTATAACTGTTTTAAATAGAGTTATTGGGAGTTATTAGGTTTATCTCTCTTAGATTTAATAGAATCTATTATTTTTTGATCATCTGGAGTTAAGTTAATATCTTTAATCAAATCTGGCCTCTCTAAAAAAGTTTTCAATATTGACTCACGGCGTTGCCATTTCAATATTTCCTTATGATTTCCTGAAAGTAACTTACCAGGTACTTCCCATTCACGAAATTTAGATGGCCTAGTATATTGAGGATGCTGCAATAATCCACTAGTAAAAGAATCTTTTTCTACCGACTCTTTCGAACCAATTACTCCATCGATCAATCTCGAAACAGACTCTATAATTGACATTGCTGCAACTTCACCTCCAGACAAAATAAAATCTCCCACGCTAATTTCTTCAGTTGCAAGATATTTGTTAACTCTATGATCTATACCTCCATAACGCCCACAAATTAGAATAAGAGATTTTTTTTGAGATAACTCCTCTACCAATTTTTGATCCAACTTCTTACCTTGTGGACTAAGTAGAATCACCGGCACATCATTAGAATCAATTCCAGAAAAATTATTTTTGATTGACTCAACACCTTTAAAAATTGGATCAGGTTTCATTATCATCCCAGAGCCTCCACCAAATGAATAATCATCTATATTCTTATTTTTATCATCTGAGAAATCTCTGATATCATGCCTGTGTATTGCAATTTTGTTTTTTTCAATTGCTTTTTTTAAAATTCCAGTTTCAACAAAACTAGAAAATATTTCTGGAAAAATTGTTAAAATATGAAATATCATTTTTTAGAAAATATTATTGATGTTCTGTACGGCCGCTTAACATTTCCACTGCATGTCCAATAACAGAAATTACTGAATTCAAACATTCGGAAACAGCTTTTGGACTCCCTGGTAAATTCACAATCAAACAATCCCCTCTCAAACCAGAAATTCCTCTACTAAGTATTGAAGTATCTGCATTTTTTCTAGTTTCAATTCGCATAGCTTCAGAAATCCCGGGAACTTCCAAATCTAAGATTTTTTTTGTAGCTTCAGGAGTACAATCTCTTGGGCCTAATCCTGTTCCACCAGTAGTTAAAATAACATTAATTTTTTCATCATCCGATAATTGAATCAATTTACTTCGTATTTCTTCTTGATTATCGGGAACTATACCTCTGTAGACTTCTTGAAACCCATGAGTTTTGATATTTTTACTCACCATATCTCCACTAACATCTTGATTGGAACCAGAATATCTTGAATCACTTATTGTCAATATTGCAACTGAAACCACTAAAAATCACCTATAAACTTAAAAAGTTTTTAAACAGTTTTTTAAAAAAGTCAAAAACTAGATATAAAATTACCTTGCGCTGAATACAAAATATCTGTCAAACTCCATACATCCAACACAGTGTATCACGTTTAGTATCACTGTGTTTCGTGGCAAAAAAGTAACAAAATAGCAATAAATATTGATAAAGAGGGAGTGATTTGGCTGGAGCTATCAAAGTAGAACATGTTCCAGTGATGAAAAATGAGATTGGTTTAGGTCTGGAGATTGTTAAAAACGGCATTTATTTGGACTGTACAATTGGAGAAGGCGGACATGCTTTACATTTATTACAATCAAAAAATTCTCCAAAACAAGTTTTAGGAATCGATCTTGACAAATTTATACTTAAAACCACAAAAGAAAGGCTTGAAAATTATAAGGATAAGGTTTGTTTATCACATGGCAATTTTGCTAATTTAAAAACAATTATTGGCAAAATGGGCTATGAGAAGGTGAACGGAGTTTTATTTGATCTAGGATTATCCTCTTTTCAAATTGAAAAACCAGATAGAGGATTCAGTTTTTCAAAAACTGAAAAATTAGATATGAGATTTAATACAAACCAAATCATAGATGCTGAAAAAATTGTTAATAATTACCCAGAATCTAATCTAAGAGAGATTATCTTGAAGTTCGGGGAGGAACCAAGAGCAAATAAAATAGCCAAATCTATAGTCCAAAATAGACCAATCAAAGATACGTATACGCTCTCTAAAATAATCATTAAAGCAATCGGAAAACAAAATAATAGAAAGGGGATTCATCCAGCAACCAAGTCATTCCAAGCAATCAGGATAGAAGTGAATAAAGAATTTCAAAACATCCAAGAAGGCTTAAACCAAGCGATGGATGTACTTGAAAAATCTGGAAGGCTCGCTGTGATCAGCTACCATTCTTTAGAAGACAGAATAGTTAAAAATATCCTTAGAAATGCTTCAAAACAATGTATTTGCCCTGATCAAATACCTGAATGTATTTGTGAACACAAAGCATCTATGAAAGTCATTTCAAATAAAATTATAAAACCAACTGAAAGTGAAATAAAAGAAAACCCAAGAAGTAGAAGCGCCAAGTTACGCTTAGCTGAAAAACTTTGAAATAAAATTACTGGAGTAATCAAGATGCAAACATACAACAACATAATCAACGCAATTGACGTTGGAACATCTAAAGTATGCATCTTAAGTGCTGAACAAATCTCTGAAAAACACACAAAAATCATAGGATTTAGCAGCACTGATTCTAACGGTCTAAGCAAAGGTAATATATCAGATCAAGAATCGATCACATTGGCTGTTGCTAAAGTGAAATCTGATGTAGAGAAAATGACAGGGATTCCTATAACAAATGCTTACTCAAATATTTCAGGCTCTCACCTAGAAATAAAATCAATGTCTAATTCACATGGCAATAAACTCGAAAATAAAATTATCACTTCTGAAGACCTCGCCTTATACGAAAAAAACATAGAACAAAAGCATAAAATATTAGACCAAAAAAGAGCTCTCTTTGAACATTTAAATACAAAGTATAGACTCGACAATTCTTTTGAAATTAAAGATCCAACTGGAATGCACCGAAGTAACATGGAATTCGTTTATAGGGTCGTAACCGGAGAAATCAATCTGATCGACAAACTAGAAGGATCTATTAAAGATGCAGGAATTAACACACTCAATTTCGTAAGTAACATTTCTTCTAGTGGAGAATCGACTTTGGTTGAATCAGAAAAACTTGGCCAAACAGTAGTTATTGATATAGGAGCAGGAGTTACAGACATAGGTGTTTTTAATTCTGGAGATTTAAATTATCTGAAAATTATTCCAATCGGAGGAATAAATTTCAGCAAAGATATAGCTTTCGTAACAGGTATTTCACTCAAAAATGCTGAAGAATTGAAATTAAAATACGGATCTGCCCAATGGGATGCCTCCAACTCTGACACCGTAGATTCAATCAGTGAAGAAACTGGAGAAACAATACAAATTGATATCAAAGATATAGCTTTATTAACCAGAGAAAGAGCTACAGAATTATGTCAATTATTACGAATTTCATTAGAAAATATATGTGAAGAAAAGGACGATATTCAATTTGTACTAACAGGTGGTGGCTCAAATCTTCCAGGATTATCCAACCTTATATCCAAACATTTCTGTGCACCAGTAAGAATCGCAAAACCTTATATAGAAAGTTCCAAATTTCAAGATATCTTGAATAATCAAATATATTCTACCTTGATAGGGACTCTACGTTTAGCAAACGAAAATACAGCATCAAATTCATTTAATTTAAACCAATCAGAAAATTTACAATTTTCAAAAAACATTTTTAGTAAATTATTGTCTTAAAAATTTAAACTTATCAATTATTAAAAGGGAGTAAGAGATAATGGTGATAAACAACCCGGAGCCAAATAAACAAGCAAAAATAAAAGTGGTCGGTGTAGGCGGTGGAGGATCTAACGCAGTTTCAAGGATGTACAAAGAAAGAATCCCTGGAATTGAATATCATGTAGTCAATACAGATACTCAAGCACTTATAACTTCTGATGTTCAAATGAGAACCAGTATAGGAGATATACTTACTCAAGGTAAGGGTGTTGGTGGCAATCCTGAAATTGGAATGAAAGCTGCTGAAGAAAGTAAAGAAGAACTTGCAGAAACTTTCAGTGAATGTGATATGGTTTTCGTTGCTGCAGGAATGGGTGGCGGCACTGGTACTGGAGCAGCACCTGTAATTGCAGAAGTAGTAAAGAATACCGGAGCATTAACTGTGGGAGTAGTTACAACTCCATTCTCATTCGAAGGTACCAGAAGAATGAAAAATGCTGAAGAAGGAATTCAAAAATTAGCAAAACATGTTGATACACTTCTAATTATTCCTAATGATAGATTACAAGTAGTTTGTAAAGAAGAAATGACAACCTCTAACGCGTTTAAGATGGCTGATGATGTACTTCGTCTTGGAGTTCAATCTATAGCAGAATTAATTACTGTTCCTGGAGAAATTAACTTAGATTTTGCTGATGTACAATCTATAATGAAAGATGCCGGGCCTGCATGGATGTCAATTGGTTATGGAGTCGGGGAAAACAGATCAAGAGATGCTGCACATCAAGCTATATCAAACCCTTTGCTAGAAGTATCAGTTGATGGAGCTACTGGTGTACTTTTTAATATTACCGGAGGCAGCGATTTGAAACTTTCAGAACTTCATGAAGCAGCAGAAGTTCTTCAAGAGGTAGTTGATCCTAATTGTAACATCATCTTTGGAATGACAACTGATCCAAGAATGGAAAATGAAATTAAATTAACAGTCATTGCCACAGGTTTTACAGCTGCAGGGAACCCTATAAGTGATGATTATGACAACGATTTACAAGAATTACTTGAAACTGCTGATGAAGAAAGTGAACAAGAAAAACAATTGAAATTAAGTGACATTGATTTGCCACCATTTCTACGAAGAATTTCTCGGTATCGCAACCAAACTTCTTCCACAAAATAAGCTTTAAATTTAGCTCTTATTCCTTATAATGGAAATGAGTTGCATTAATGCAGCCCATTTCCATTATTAATTTTGTAAATTTATATATATATATATGCAAAATTAATCCAATGATTGTGCTAGGATTGACGAATCATTAGCAATTGTTAGATGAGGAGGTTCATGACAAAGCATAATCATTTTAGCTATGCTGAAGTAGCAGTCGATTGCTTCACGCCTACCAATCAACTTTTCACTTATTCAATCCCTCGCAAAGTAATAGCTCGAAAAGGCGATTTAGTCAAAGTTGAATTTAAAAACAGAATTCTATTTGGAATAATATTTGAAATAAAAACTACTAAACCAAACATTCCTGAAATTAAAAACATTATTCAAGTAATAGATGGTTTTCCAAGACTCTCTCAAAATCAATTACAATTATCAAAATGGATAAGTGATTATTACCATTCATCTATTTTTAAAGCGTCCTCTCTTTTGTTCCCATCAAATCAAAATACGAAACTTCAAAAATTATATTTTGCACCAAAATCATCTCCCTCTAACATTGATTCAGATTTAGAAAAATATATATATATGGAAATAATCAAAACACCAGGTTTAACTCAAGAAAAAATTGAAAATAAACATGGAAAGATTGCTCGAAATATTTTAAAAGACTTAATAAAAAAGGATCTGATTTTTTTAAAAGAAAAATTCTCGTTACCAAATAATGGGGGAAAAATTGAACTGATAAAATTATCAAAAAATTTTGAATTCAAGGAACAATCTAAATATTTGACAAAAAATTCTCACAAGCAAAAAAAACTAATTGAATTCATGTTGAATTCCCCAGGATCAAAAACAAATTCATCGTTGAGAACACATTTTGGCAGTTCGCCTATAAATAGTTTAATCAAAAAAAATATCTTAATTAAATATTCTGCTACTCCTTCAAGAAAAATCCTCGTTAAACAGCATAATGAAGACATCCAAGAACTCAATGAAACTGAAAAAAAAATATCTCAAATAATCTCAAATTCAATTGAATCAACCCAAAAAAACAAAAAAATATTTCTCTACAAAAACGGATCAACAAATAGAAAAATCCAAATTTATATAGAAGCGATACGAAATTGTCTTAATCAGCAAAAAACAGTAAAAATATTGGCCCCGGAAATAAGTGTCGCAAATGAATTATTCAAACAAATAAATCAATACTTTTCAAAAGAAACAATATTATTCAATAGTAATATGTCTGCATCAAAAAAAAATTCTCTATGGTGGGAAATTCGACAAGGTTATTATCCAATAATAATTGGAACTCAAAATAGTATATTTCTTCCAGTACCTAAAATCGGGTTGATAATACTAGATGAAGAACATGAAGATTCGTACAAAAACATAGATTCCAACCCTAAATTTGACACTAGAAAAATTGCAGAAAAACTATCAGAACTAAATAATTTCACTCTGATATTATCAAGTTCCACACCTAGAGTTGAATCATTTTTAAAAAGTAATTTCAAAAAATATGAATTATTAGAAGAAGATTCAATTGATATAAAACACAGAAAAAACAGATTCCATGTGATCAATCTAAACGATGAACTTAAAAGCGGAAATCGTTCCCCCATCAGTAAAGAATTACTTTCGGATATTACTTCGTGCGTTGATAACAAGACACAAGGAATGTTGTTCCTAAATCAGAGAGGATCTCATCCTCATGTATTTTGTGAAACATGTAAATTTATTCCAATTTGCAATAAATGTAATATCCCAATAAATTTTCATAATGATATTAAAATGTTGTTATGCCATAATTGTGGAGAACAACAAAACCCTCTTAAAAACTGCCCCAATTGCTCAAATCAAAACTTATTATATAGAGGATTAGGAACAAAAAAACTTTGCGAAATGATTCAATCAAAATTTCCTGAAACAAAAATTTTACGACTAGATAAAGACTCCACTCCAACTCCAGATGCAAAAATCAAAACTTTAGATTCATTTCAAAACGGAAATGCACAATTCTTGATAGGAACAGACATGGTACCGAAAGGTTTAACTTTCCCAAATGTAAGTTTAATCGGCATGATAATTGGAGAAACAGGCATGCACTCATCAAATTTCAGATCAGCAGAAAAGATTTTTCAAAGAATTTATAATTTATCTAAAATAGCTTCCAAATCTAAAATCATTATTCAAACTTACAAGCCTAACTTTTACCCTATTACAAATGGTTCATCTCAAAATTATTTGGGATTTTTTAAGAAAGAAATTCTGTTTCGAAAAACTCAAAACCTACCGCCTTATTCAAATATAATCCGATTAATTTACTCCAATAAAAATGAACAATCTTGCTCACATGAATCTAAAAAAATATTTTCAGAGTTACTAAACATCCGAAATATTCTAAATTTACAAAATATTGAAGTCCGTGGACCAACACCAACCTTTCCTGCAAAAGATAAAGATTCATATAAATTCCAAATTCATATTAGAGGAAAACACCCTCAGGTGTTGATTCAAAACATAAAATTAAAAAAAGACTGGGTTGTAGATGTTGACCCTGTAGGAATTTAAATTTCTGGAGAAAAATATGCAATTCATATGTAATAAATGTGATTTAAGAATGCTTAGCCAAGGAGCAAACAACCCCGGCAAAGGATACATGGAAATTAAATTTTTATGTCCTAAATGCAAAAATATTTGTAAATTCCTAGCTAATCCAGGTGAAGTAGGTCTAATCAAAGCATTTAATAACTGGGAAAAAGGACAGGAATTACATAAAACGATTTATAACATAGTTCTTGAAAATTTATCCCACGAAATTCATCAAATGATTCCTGCAGATAAATCTATTCAACCTATCATAATTGAAGATATTAATTGGCAATATGAAAAATCTAATTGGGTAAAAATAAACACTGAAAAATTAAGTGAACACAAAAACAAAAAAATTAGAAGTTTAAACATAGGAAAATTTCCAGTCACTCAAGCCCAATGGAGTCACATCATGGGACCAAAAACATTAAAGACCAAATTGAACCAAAATCATCCAAAATTAAAAACACCAATGGTAAATATTTCATGGAACGATTGCCAAAAATTTGTTAAAACATTAAACTCTTATTCTGAAAAACATCAATTCAGGCTACCAACAGAAGCTGAATGGGAATATACTTGTAAAGCAAATACAAAATCAACTTGGTCATTTGGTAACAATCGCAATGAAATTCCAAAATATGCTTGGTATATCGATAGCAATTCTTCTTTTGAAAATCAAACTCCAACCGAATTAGGATTAAAGCCTCCTAATCCTTGGGGAGTTTTCGATATGCTTGGAAATATATTTGAATGGTGCCAAGATTTATATAGTACGGAAAACTTTAATGATAAACTGAATCAAAAAGAATTGTTAAACTCTGAAATTAAAAAAACATCTTCAAGAGTTGTAAAAGGTGGATATTTCAGATATTTCCCCGGATCAACAAGAACAGACTCTAGAAGCGCTAGGTTATCTACAGATCAACAACCATCAATTGGTTTGAGATTAATAAAAACTTTGTAAAATATCACCAAAATTAATCCTAAGGAATCCAATTGGACCTTCATTTCAAAATCGCAACATTTTATCAATTCAAATCATTAAATAACTTGTCCCAATTTTCTAAATTATTAAAATCTTTTTGTAAAAAAAATGAAATACTAGGCTCAATTATAATAGCTACAGAAGGAATCAACGGAACAATAGCAGCCTTGCCAAATTCAATTGATAAATTCGTCAATTATCTTGAAAAACTTCAATTTGAAAACTTAAATATTAAGTATTCAAAAACTTCCAAAATGCCATTTTACAGGAATAAAATTAAGATCAAAAAAGAAATAGTCACATTCTTAAATACCCCCATCAATCCCGAAAAACAAAAAGCTGAATATGTAAATGCAAAACAATGGAATGAGATGATTAATGATACAGATATAATTACTATAGATGTTAGAAACGAATACGAAACCAAAATAGGCACCTTTAAAAACGCAATCACACCTAACACAGAATCATTTGTTGATTTTAAAAAATTCATTACTGAAAAACTAAGTGAACATAAAAACAAAAAAATTGCTATGTACTGTACTGGTGGTATTCGCTGCGAAAAAGCGTCTTATTACATGAAAGAAATTGGATTTAATAATATTTTTCAATTAGAAGGAGGAATATTAAAATATATTGAAGATACACCAGAAACTGAATCACTCTGGGATGGAGAATGCTTTGTATTTGATAAACGCGTGACAGTAAACTCAAAACTAGAAAAAGGTACATATGACCTATGCCATGGATGCAACGAGCCAATATCAAAAACTGATCAAGAATCTATTAAATTTGAAAAAGATGTATCTTGTCCAAATTGTTATGAAAAAGCAACTGAAAATAAAAAAAATAAATCAAGAGAACGTTCAAAACAAATATCTTTGTCACAAAAACGTAAAACTCCAAACGTCTATTTACCAAAAGCCATTGAAGAGTACTATTAGCAAAAAAACTAAACCCCTCTAACAAAGCCTCTCCCAAACGAGTGAACTCCACCAGTTAAATTTCCATCAGGCATTCTTTTTATAGCTGCTGGAGTTGAAAAATTATGTGCAAATACTCCATCTGAAAAATCAAACTCGTTGCCAATTAAACTCAATTCCTTTACCAATGATTCATCATATCTAGAGTCAAGTAATGTTTTAGGATTACTACAATCTACCCTAGGTGAATCAACAGCTTCCTGAGCGCTAATATCAGAGTCTAGCATTTTAATAATTAACTGACTAACACAATTAGTTATCTTCCTTCCACCTGCTGCTCCTAATGCTAATTTAACACCTTTTTTATCCAAAACTAAACCAGGGCTCATATTATTCAATGGAAATTTACCGGGCATCACAGAATTAACTCTTCCAGGTAAGGGATCAAACCACATCATTCCATTATTCATAATTACACCCGTACTTTTAGGAATTATTCCAGAACCAAATCCTCCCATAAGAGTATTTGTCAGAGATACCGCATTACTAAATTTATCATAAACACATAAATGTGTAGTTCCTGAATCAAAAGAAGGATAACTCCCCGGGATAGATTCACCTTTTTGTTTTCCATCATATTCCCAAGGATTTCCAGATTTAGAATCTTCATAATTGACACTAGCATCTCTTGCACGTTCAAAGATATATTTGTCTGAAATCATCCCGTCCCAAGGCACATCAACAAAATCAGGATCTCCAACATATTCAAATCTATCCAAATAAGCCATTTTTGCTGCTGATATGTAAGAATTTAATTTCCCAGAAAAAGATTTTGTTTTTCTAATAGCCTCATAAAATTTCAACGTCATTGCGGTAGTTAAACCTCCACTAGCAAACGGAGGGACTCGAACCACATTATCAGAATATTTAATTTCTAAGCCTTTATCCCAATTAAATGATTGGTAAGAAGACATATCTTTGGAATTTAAAAATCCTCCATCTTGTTGAATTTCATTGATTATAGACTTAGCAATATCTCCTTTATAAAATTCATCTGCACCATTCCTGCTTATATGTTCTAAAGTATCAGCAAGGTCTGGCTGCTTAAACAAAATTCCACTCTTAGGCATTTCTCCATCTGGAAGAAATGTTTTAGCTAACTCGCTATATCTTGTGAATTTTCCAGAATACAAACCTATAGCATATAAATCGTACCATTCTGGATAAAATCCATCCCTAGCAAGTTTAATAGCCGGAGCCATTAATTCTTTCATGGGGATTGTTCCAAACATCTGATGCGATAAAAACAGACCAGAAATAGCTCCTGGAATAGCAATCGATTTATAGCCTTCAAGATTATCGTTATTTTGTACACCATGCCATTGAAAACCTCCTACACCACCTTTTTCATCAACCAATTTATATGAATCTGTATTGGCAGAACCAGAACCACGCATAGGAAATCCTATAACTCCACCTTTTCCAGACATTTCATAAACTAGATATCCACCTCCACCAATACCAGAAGATGCAGGCTGAACAACTCCTACAGCTAAACATGAAGCAATTGCCGCATCAATTGCATTTCCTCCAGATATTAAAACATCGACGCCAACATCAGTAGCCTCTTTATGATGAGTGACTACCATTCCGTTCTTAGAAGCTTTATCTTGTTGTCTCAATTGGGACATAAAATTTCCTCAAACTAAAATTCAAAGTTACTCATTGAGCTTAATTGCCTTGCTCCACGTCCATCCTTCTTCTCCTGTATCATTAATCCTGATTTTAGTTAAACTTACAGAATACCTTTTAGGTGATCCGTCTCCATCTTCCTGAAATTGTGAAAAAATACACCTAGCTTCTTCCAACACAGTAACTGAAATTCCAATTTTCAACTCACTAGGCTCCCCTTGAACAACGCAAAATTCATCTTGTTGAGTCCCGCCGCCGCCGCCTACTCCTCTAAATTTAATCATTTGGTATTCAAATGATTGCCAAAGTTTCATAGGCAACTCAACTTCACGATCTAAAGCTTTATTTCTAGATGATCCTCCTCTATCTTGATTCGCCAAACGACTGGTTGGGTTAACTATTACAATAGGTTTTTTAGTAATAGCAGGCAGATTACTTTCAGAAGAATCATTTGAAGAACATGCAAAATTTAATCCAATACATAACGACAAAACGAAAAACATCAAAAACTTCATGATAATTAATCCTTTCTATATTCTATAAATTAAGACAGCGAAATAATAACAGCACCGACCAATATACTTCCAACACCAAGAACCTTGATATAACTAATTTTTTCTCTTAAAGCAATATAGCCTAACAAAACTCCGAAAGCTACACCAATTTCTCTAAAAGGCGCCACATAGCTTACTTGGCTAAGTGTATATGCTTGCAAAACTAAAATATATGCAAAACAACTACAAATTCCACCAATGAGGAATAATTTCCAACTAGAATACATTTCTGTTTTAATGCTAGATAAGTTATATTCTTTTCTCCAAATTAAAAAAATTAAACCAAAAATCCCACCTCCAAAAACAAAATTCATATACAACAATGGATTCATTAAAGAAACTGCAACACTATCAATTATTGAATATGTCGATATAATTAGGCCAGTACCTAAAGAAAACATTAATCCCCTTGAAATATTTTTTTGAGATATATCCAAAAATGAAAAAAGCTGTTTCAAACTACCTTTATCAAAAACACCAACCAACATAACTCCTATTAAAATAAGTAATATCCCAAATATACCTTGAATTGAAACAATATCATCTGTAAAAATGCTAGCTAAAATTGGTACCCCTGCCAACCCAATGCCTCTTGCAATCGGATATACTGAAGAAAGATCACTATATCTATAAGCTTTGCCTAATAAAACAAAATATATCGCATGAATTACAACAGTAGAAATCATATAGGGCCATGCTCTTGAATCTATACTTTCAACTACACCAAATAAAAAAGAAATACCTATATTAACTGCAAGAGAAAAAAAGCTTAAACCAATCACTGAAAAACTTGGATTATCAGATCGTTTAACTAAAAAATTCCAAGAAGAATGTGCAAAGGCAGAAAATAAAACTAAAATGATTGCATAATTACTCAAATTTTGAACTCATAAAAACTAACAAAATTTCCCATCAAATTTTACTAAAGATTATTGATCAAATATATATTATGTCTGCACATCTACTTTAAAGAAGTATATTTATATAAACTAAAGGTGTTATATTAATTAATTATGGGTTGCCAAGAAAAAAAAAGATTTAAATCAAAAAAAATGGTGGAAACTTTTATAGATCAATTTAACAAAGATCCATTGGTCAAAGAAACCCTAGTTTCATATTGGTGTCAAAGACATGACGGCTGGCATGTTTCTAGAGAAAGCAATAAAAGACCTCTAAAATGGTATGAAATTTTAGAACAATTGAAAAAAAAGATTCCTTAAAAAACATAACACAACATCACATGCATTCAGATAAAACAAAAGAAATAGATAACTCATTTTTATCAAAAAAAATGCTGTTAATCACTCTGACTTTTGGGCACACAATTGTTCATTGGTATCAAGGTTTGTTTTCATTAATTTTGCCATTTGTAAAATCGAGTTTATCTCTTTCAGACGTTCAAATTGGAGTTTTATCATCAATTAGGCAATCTTCAATGACTGGCTTAAACTTACCTTCAGGTTTTATAGCTGACTCATACAGGCGCTATACATCCTTAATTTTATTCAGCGCCATAATGTCTTTTGGAAGTGGATATTTTTTAATGGGTGTTACAAACTCATATTCTATAGCAATTTTAGCCTCTGCTGTAATAGGATTTGGTACAGCCTTATGGCATCCTGCAGGAATTGGAGCTCTGTCAATAACATATCCCAATAATCGCGGCACCGCTTTATCAATCCATGGTGTAGGAGCAAGTATAGGGGATTCTTTAGGACCAATAATTGTAGGTGCATTGTTCCTTCAATTCTCTTGGCAAAATATCATGATGCTACATTTCCCCGCATCAATCGTTGCTGGATTAATAATTTCTTTTAGTGTAATTAAAGCTTATCGATGGCAAAATGAAAAAAAAGAATTCAAAAATTATTTATCAGATATTAAAAAACTAGCTTCTAGTATTCAAACAATCAGTATTATGGCCTCTTATTCTTTCATATTGATGGGAAGACTTGTGATACAAACATTTCTTCCAATTTACATCAGCGAAACCTTAGGATATTCCTCATTTGTTCTAGGTGTTTACCTAACTTTACTATATGTTCTAGGAATGATTTCACAACCAATTATGGGTGTAGCTTCAGATAAATATGGTAGAAAAATGGTTCTAGCTCCCAGTTACGGGTTATTATCATTATTGTACTTAGGGTTAATAATTTCTAACAACTCAATTCAACTTGGCATAGTAATTTCATCAATAGGTTTATTCTTTTACGCAGTTTCAAATATCGCAACTTCTGCAATCATGGATATAGCTGATAAAAATATCCAATCTAGTTCAATGGGTATCATGGGATTATTCAGCCAGCCATTTACGTTAATAGCCCCAATTTTAGCAGGATTTTTTGTTCAAATCTCAAATATTCAATCAGCATTTTGGTTCGCAAGCATTGTCTCTTTAATTGCTTTCTTAACATTGTTACCTGTATCATTTACAAATCCTAATGAAAAATGACATTTGACATTAATATGATTAATAGAAGGTAATACTATGAACCTGAAAGTTAAGATAATTAGAACAGTTCAAATATGGGCTCTTTTTCAAATACTTGCTTTATTAATAGGTTTATTTGTTATTAGCTGTTCATCACCAGATAGTAGTTCAGGTGCAGCAAAACCAGGCTCCGTTGTTACTCCTTCGTTAGAAGTTGAACAATATGGAGATGGAGGTGGAAAAGGACCAAGAGTAGAACTACCTCTAAGATTATGGCCAGATTTTGAATACAGGAGATTAGTCCGTCAAGGCAAAGGTAAAGTAGAACACTGCTTCATTAAAGAAGCTAACGGAACACCAATAGCTGTAGGTACTCAAGTAACTTTTATTGAAGATGCAAGTTGCTTTTATTCATATATAGAAATGGAAAATGGAGGACCTAGAAATTATCACGTCGGCCTAATGAAAATCAAAATAAATGAAACTGGCGAAATCGGATGGATTTGGGGTAATGCCGTGGAGTTAAATAATTAATTATTCTGTCCAATCAAAGAATATTCCCATCCATCCGCTGGTTCCTTCTCCAATTTTTTGATATAAATCATTTGCCATTTCTGGTTTTGCAACATGACTAATAAGATGATCTACTTTTAAATCTCCAGATTCGATCATACGCCATATTGCTACTCTGTCTCTTCGTTGAGTCCAGGCGTAATTTCTATGTGTATAATCAATCGTTCCATAAGACCCTCTGATATCTAATTCTCTTCTAAGTAAATCTACCTGAAGGCCAATTTCTGCTTTTCCGGGAGGGCTACCAACAAGACAAACTTTTCCTCTCATTGCAGCAGCTTCCATACAGTCTGCTAAAACGTTAGGGTTTCGATTAGAATGAAATACACATTGAGCTCCACCATTAGTAATTTCCTGAATAGCAGCAGCAGCATTCTCTTTTCCTGCATTAACTGTATGTGTAGCACCACTTTGACGTGCTAATTCTAATCTATCGTCATCCATATCTACTGCAATCACAGGATAAGCTCCGGAAATTTTTGCAAAAGATACTAATAATTGACCAACTACACCAACTCCAAAAACTGCTACTTTTTCATCTATCTGTAATTCACCTCGTCTAATACAATGTAAAGCAACATCACCCAGACGAGCCATCGCAGCTTGTTCATCTGTAATATCAAAATCAATATGTTGAATTTTTATAGGGTCACTTGGATTTGAATCAGGCTCTGTTACCCAATGTGAAGCATGATTACCATAAGTTAAAACACGATCACCTGGCTTAAAAGCAGACATAGATTTTCCTGCTTCAAGTACATGCCCGACTGTAGTGTATCCTGGTAATCTTCTCATATCTGCATCTGTAACAGGCAAACTATGCATTCCTGTTACATAGCCTTTTTCACTACCTGCACTGACTTGACTTTTAGAAACTTTAACTAAAACCTGACTATCACCTATCTCTGAAGTTTCAAAATCTTCTATTTCAATAGTTCTATTAACATCAGGTCCTTGATAAACGGAAACTAATCTTTTACCTTTAGGCATAACTTTTACTCCTATAAAAATCTTTATAAATCAATAGTTCTACCTGTGCTAGAGGATTCAATCGCAGCATCAATAACTTCTAAGACGTGTACTGCATCATCAATCGTTACTTTTGCTGGACGTTTTTCAATTGCAGCAGTAAGAAAATCAGAAACAAAATTTCTACCTCCAACATCGCCATATGCTTCAGAATGAGGCATATTATTAAAATCAATTTGACGCAATCCACCACTTTCCCAATCAGGAGATATGCTCATCAAGGAGTATCCTTCTCCTTCAGATGGCTCGAGTCTCACATATCCATCTGCGCCCCTAATACCTATAAAAGTGTCATAAGCTGCAGATGAATACCCTGCGCTACTTGAAGGTAAATGATATCCACAATTAATTGTTCCTAGAACACCATTCTCAAATTTCACTACTAAGCCAGCCGTATCTTCTACTTCAATTTTTTCAGGATTTCGATTGCCAACAATAGCCGTAACTGTTTTAATTTTCGAATCAATTAAATGGCATAGTAAATCAATGTAATGACAACCTAACCATCCAAGAATTCCAGTTCCAGCCATATCCTTTTTAAAAATCCACATTTCTGGATCTCTATATCTAACTTGAGAAGTAACCATTCTAGCTTCCACCGTCATCAAATTACCCAAAGCACCACCATTTACAATCCTTTTGATATCTTGCATCGAAGGGCCAAATCTATTCTGAAACATTGTACCCATAGTGATCCCAAGTTCGTTAGCTTTCTTTGCAATTGGTTTTAAATCCTTAGACGTCAAAGCACCAGGCTTTTCAAATAACGCCCCCTTCCCAGCATCCAAAGCAGCATCCAAAACTCCTGGACAAATATCTGGCCTAACACATACCAACAAAGCATCAATATCTTTATTAGAAAGAATTTCCGATAAATCAGTTGTCTTAGAAACAACTTTACTAGACAAACTAGCCATAGATTCCAAATCTTCATTTTCTAATCCACAAAGATATATTTGATCAACTTCATCAATCACATCTAAAGTTTTAATATGCATAGAACCATGAGGATGAGGTGTAGTTATATATCCTACTGAGATTTTATTTTTGTTAACCATTTTTGCTCCAAAACATTCCGATAAAATTTTCACATATCAATATTAATCGAAATTCTAACAGCAATAAGTTCAACAGCGCAATGGTAAAAGAATAACTTATCCCGAGACAATGACAAAGATGATTTAGTCATAAGCTGCGTTAGGGTGATCGCCCAAAATCCTTCTTTGACGAGGCGTTGCTTGATCAAGGATTCCTTGATTAAATTGAAATTGATTCAAGTAAGGAGGAAACTTTTGTGCTATCATACGATTAGCATAATGAACTTGTAATAAATATCGATTTTGATTACTTTTATTCGCAGTTCCACGGTGCCAAACATCACTTCTGAAAACAAGAACATCTCCTGCATCACACAAAATACTTTGTTCCTCTTGTCCATTCCAAGATGTATCGCCATTTGGCAATCGGCCAGACAAGTGTGATCCTGGAACAAATTTTGTTGGCCCTAAATCTTCAAACAAATCATCTAAATAATAATGTACCGTAGTAACTAATAAAGGCACCTTAACCCGAGAGTCTTTGATAACATCTTCTGGCAAAGGAAAGGGTAACCAATCACAATGAAGTTGCTGATCAGTACGTCCTGGTCCAGTAACCCAAGCTGTCATACCTATTATATGAAAATTTTCATATTCTAAATTTCTAGATCCAGCATGTACCTTATGGCCTACAGCAGAAGCAACAAAATCTATTATCTCTTTACGATCAACATAAGACAAAAAAATAGAATCCCTGTTAAAAACACACTTTATGTGTTTTTCAAAAAAATTACCTTCAGGATGAATCCCGTCTCTATCAAAACTTTCTTTAATCGGGGTTAATTTATCCATTGCATTTCTTAATTCCAAAATCTCCTGCTTACTTAAAACATTCTTGAAAAAAGCATATCCTAGATTGTTGAAAGATTTTAGTTGAGACTCATTATTTTTATATTCCTTAAGCAAAAAATCTGTTCCCATTTTTAAACTCCCTTAAATAGATATTTCAGGTTTTAAATCATGCCAATCAGTTGATTGTTCGAAAGCATTTGCCAAATTTAATACAACACCATCATTCATTGGAGAAGACATTAATTGAACTCCCACAGGTAATCCTTCAGAAATTCCACATGGAATCGAAATACTAGGAAGGCCTGCAATATTTGCAGGTTGAGTAAAAACATCATTTAAATACATCTGTAAAGGATCAATTACTTCACCCAATTTAAAAGCAACAGTAGGAGAAGTTGGAGTAATTAAAGCATCAACATTTTTAAAAACTTCGTTAAATTCTTCACGAATTATTGTTCTGATTTTTTGGGCTTTTAAGTAATATGCATCATAATATCCAGCTGACAAAGCATAGGTTCCAATCATAATCCTACGTTTCACTTCATCACCAAATCCACCTTGTCTAGTTGTTTCAATATCATCAAAAATATCTTCCAAATCTCCTTTAGAAGAAAATCCATATTTGACACCATCGTATCTCGCTAAATTAGCTGCAGCCTCAGAAGGAGCAATAATATAATAAACTGCAAGTGCATAATCTGTATGAGGCAAAGAAACTTCTTTAATCTCTACTCCTAATTTTTTAAACTGTTCAATCGCTTGAAAGACAGATTTTTTTACACCTTCCTCCATTCCATCTGGAAAATACTCCTTAGGAACGCCTAATTTCATACCAGAAATATTTGACTTCAAGTTCGAAATATAATCTTGAGAAATATTTTTTATAGATGTGGAGTCCTTAGGATCATATCCAGAAATCGCGTTCAAAACAATCGCAGAATCTTGGACATTTTTAGTAATTGGACCTATTTGATCTAAAGAACTAGCAAATGCAATTAGTCCAAATCTGCTCACAACTCCATAAGTTGGCTTCATTCCTACAACTCCACAGAAAGCTGCAGGTTGTCTAATTGAACCACCAGTATCAGACCCTAGTGAAAACAGACATTCATCTGCTGAAACTGCAGCTGCAGGACCTCCGCTAGAACCTCCAGGAACTCTTTTTAAATCCCAAGGATTAGCAGTGGAAGCATAATATGAGTTTTCTGTTGAAGAACCCATTGCAAACTCATCGAGATTTCCTTTTCCTAATAAAATTGCACCTTCAGAAAATAATCTATCAGCAACTGTACAATTATACGATGGAATGTAATTTTCCAACATCTTTGAAGCACAAGTTGTTTTTATTCCAGCAGTTGACATATTATCCTTCAGCTGCATTGGAATTCCAGTCAACGGTTTCTGTTCTCCAATTCTGATTTTTTCATCAGCAATATCAGCTTGTTGCAAAGCAAATTCCGTCGTGACAGTTATGTAAGCATTAGTTGATTGATCAACCTTTTGTATTCTTTCAAGAAAAATATTTGTTAACTCTTTTGAAGATATCTTTCTTGAATCCAACATTTTTCTGGCTTCATGAATAGTTAAATTGTTTAATTCATCTTGAGACAATTTTAAAACCTAAATAATCAAATAATTTTTCTAACTGTGAAAAAATCATCTTCTTGTTTGGGAGCATTCTTCAACACTTCCTTAACAGGAGCTGATTTTTCTACTACATCATTCCTGAAAACTGAATCCAAATTAACAGAATGACCTGTAGGTTCAATCTTCTCAGTATCAGCTTTCTGAATGACATCAATATGATTGAAAATATTCTCTAATTCAATACGCATGTTTTTTAACTGTTCATCAGTCATTTTAATCCTAGATAACTTAGCTATTTTTTTGACTTGATCTAAACTTAAACCCATTACTTAACCTCAAATGCTAATTATATTTATCCATTGTTGCTAAAATTCCATTATCCAAATAAAACTCCAATGCACTGATAGAATTTTCTAACGCAGAATTAATTTCAGATACATCTTCTGATTCAGGCTTTCCTAAAACATAATCAACTTCATTTCCATAATCTGGTCTACCAATACCAAGTCTCAAACGATCAAATATAGCTGAATTACAAGAATCAATAATTGACTTGATTCCGTTATGTCCACCAGCACTACCTTGTGACCTAAACCTGATCTTACCAGGAGTCAAATCCATATCATCATATACTACAATTAATTCCGTCATTTTCAAAGAATATAACTCTAAAATACGTTTTACAGCATATCCAGAATTATTCACATAAGTTTTAGGCTTCACAAGAAGAATTTTATTCGATTTGATATTCCCAGAGCCATACACCATGATTTTATCTTTAGAATTCAAATCAACCGAATATTTATCAGCAATAAGATCAATCAACTCAAAACCTAAATTATGGCGACTTCCTACATAATTTAATCCAGGATTTCCTAATCCAAGTATTATTTTATTGATATTATGTTTACTGATAATCAACCTGTCTTTTCAATATCAAAATCACCACTTTTGCCACCGGTTTTTTTAACCAAACGTAAATTGTCTATACGAATTTTCTTATCCACACTCTTACACATATCATAAATCGTTACGCCTGCCACACTAGCAGCAACCAATGCTTCAATCTCAACACCGGTTCTTTCACTTGTTTCAACTATAGATGTTATCTCTACTTGACTATTATTTTCATCAATATCAAAATTTATCTCAACTTTGTCAATCAAAATCGTATGACAAAGAGGAATTAGATTTGAAGCCTTCTTAGCTGCCATTATTCCAGCAATATTAGCTACTGAAAAAACATCACCTTTTTTAATTTGATTATCTTTGATTAATCCAAGAATCTCGTCACCAAGAATTACATTACATTTCGCTTCAGCTTTTCGAATAGTTTTTTCTTTAGAACCAACGTTTACCATAGTAGCTTTACCTTGATCATTCAAATGACTCATCTTACCTTCTCCAGATATATCACGCGTATCAATTGAATTCCTATCAGAATCATCTATTTCAAGATCAGGTTTATTCATCAAATACTCTACTCTAGGATCAATTTTATATGACCCTTTTGTTAATTTTGTTAAAAAGGCGTTAGCTTCTAAAAAAGCGATATGATCAGCTTCATCATTATACTTATCTCCTGAATGCCCTTTGACCCATTCCCATTCTACATTTTTACCGATTAGTTGCTGGTCTAAAAGTTCCCAAAGATCCAAATTTGCTTTTCTTTTCCAACCAAGAGTGATTGAATTAATTACATATTTACTATCAGAATAAATTGTTACATCATCGTTGTTAGCAACAGATTCTAAACCTGAAATGACAGCCATCATTTCCATTCGATTGTTAGTAGTATTTTTTTCTCCTCCCTTCAGTATCATTTTTGATTCACCATCTAAAATAATAGCAGCCCATCCTCCTGGACCAGGATTACTTAAACATGATCCATCGGTATAAATTAGAATCATAATTTCACTCTTCCAAAAAAATAAATTTATTCATTCAACAGGTTTAAGTATAATAGTAACAACGGATATAGCCAATTGATTCAAGGATATAAATTTTGTCATATGTTTAGATTAACGCAAAAAAAGAAAATTTTCTTAATAACAATTAGCCTGATAATTCTTTGTATTGGGTGTTTTAACTCTGACAAAACCAATAAATCATCAACACAATCAGAAAAAGTTTCTATAAAAAATACTACATCAAAAATAACTGATGACAAGCCTATAGCTAATAAACCTTTACCAAAGCCAAGCCCTGTGTCAACACCTACAGCTACTCCTCCTCCTAACCCTACAGCTACTCCTCTTCCTGTTCCGACTCCCGTAAAAGTACAAAATGACCCAAACCAGATAGTAAATAACGCAATACTTCACTTAAACAAAGCTGAATCAGCAAAATACAAAATGGAAATTAAACTAAAAACTAATTTCCAAAATTCTGAAATTCTTATCCCCATGGAAATCTCAGGAATATTCAAACAAAATGGTGGTAGTCAATCTGAGATATTTGTTCCGCTTGGATTATTTACTTTTACACATCAAATAATTACTAAAAATGGAAAATCATATATATCTGATCCAAGCGACAACAAATTTTACCCTTTGAGAGACGATAATTTATTCACAGGGAACATATCCCAATTTCTAAATATTTTTAACTCTGATTCTGAAGAATTTTCTTTAGATCCAAATGTTAATCTGTTAAATTCTTCAGAATATCAATTGACTGGATCTCTCAGTTCACTTCAATCAGAATCTTTGTCAAATATTAAGACTGAAATTTTAGTAGATTCAAAAAACAATCAATTCAATAAAATCACACTGGCAGGAAACGTCAAACTTGATTTGATTCCATTACCTTTTCTAAAAGGGTTAGAAAACAGTTATGCAAAATTTGAACTTTCTGCTTATTTTTCAAATTTTGGAATAGAAACTCAAATCACTCTGCCAGATTTAACTCATCTTGGAAAACAATTTGATTCATATCCAAAAATGTCTATCAATCCAGAAAATAAATATTCGGCAATAATTCACATGGAAAATGGTGATCAAGTATCCATTGAGTTATATGCGAAAAAAACCCCCTTAACAGTAAATAATTTTGTTTTCTTAGCAAGAGATGGTTATTATGACAACAT
>Ga0310344_10000514_pt1 | contig 30446 bp, 35 predicted proteins | sample HC15DNA20200_MG_FD_203801 | JGI IMG/M metagenome (GOLD analysis project Ga0310344, IMG submission 203801) | Marine microbial communities from station ALOHA, North Pacific Subtropical Gyre - HC15-DNA-20-200_MG | ecosystem: Environmental > Aquatic > Marine > Oceanic | place: Pacific Ocean: North...
CTAAAGTAATCTAATGTCAGTTTTAGTAATCGCAGAACATGATAATTCAAAATTAAAAACATTTTCTTTAAATACAATTAATGCTGCTTCTAAAATTGATCCAGATATACATGTTTTGGTAGCAGGTAATAAATGTGAAAATGTTTGTAAAGAAGTTGCAGCTATCTCATTGGTAAAAAAAGTTTTACAATCTGATTCAAATAATTATGAAAATTATTTAGCTGAAAATTTGACACCACTAATTGTAAAATTAGCAAACCAATATACTCATATACTGTCATCGGCAAATACATTTGGAAAAAATTTTATGCCAAGAGTTGCAGCTTTGTTAGATATTTCTCAAGTAAGCGATATAATAAAAGTTAATAGCCCGGATACTTTTGTTAGACCTATTTATGCTGGAAACGCATTTGCAACAGTTAAAAGTAATGATAAAAAAAAATGTATTACAATAAGACCTACATCATTTGATCCAGCTCCTACTTCCGGAGGCTCTGCTCAAATTGAAAAAATTGAAGCAATTGATGTTCCAAATATTTCAAAATTTATTAAAAAAGAAGAAACTAAATCAGAAAGACCAGAACTTGGAACAGCTAGAGTAGTGATTTCAGGAGGAAGAGGTATGCAAAGTGGCGAAAATTTTAAATTAATAACTGCTATAGCAGATAAATTAAATGCTGCGGTAGGAGCATCACGCGCTGCAGTCGATGCTGGTTATATAAGCAATGATCATCAAGTAGGACAAACAGGAAAAGTTGTTGTACCTGATTTATATATTGCGGTAGGTATTTCTGGAGCCATACAACATTTAGCTGGAATGAAAGAAAGTAAAATTATAGTAGCAATAAATAAAGATGGTGAAGCTCCTATTTTTAGTATAGCAGATTATGGTTTAGAAGCAGATTTATTTGAAGTACTACCACAGTTTCTAGAAGAGCTTAACAAACTCAATACTATCCAAAAATAAAAAGTTTGATATAGTCCTATACATGCCAAGAGAAGTAATGGAATATGATGTAGTTATCGTAGGAGCAGGTCCTGCAGGACTAACTACTGCTATTAAACTAAAACAGCTTGATTCAAATATAAATATATGTGTTTTAGAAAAAGGATCTGAAGTTGGAGCTCATATTTTAAGTGGAAATGTTTTTGAAACAAAAGCTCTTGATGAATTATTGCCAAAATGGAAAGAGAACGGGGCTCCAATAAAAACAAAAGTTTCTAAAGAAAAATTCTTATTTTTAGGTAAAAATATATCTTTAAGCTGGCCAACTTGGCTTTTACCTTCAGTTCAAAAAAATCATAACAATTATATTATTAGCCTTGCAAATCTCTGCCGTTGGTTGGCGGAACAAGCTGAAAAGTTAGGTGTAGAGATATTTCCAGGGTTTCCAGCCAGTGAAGTTTTATACAAAGAAGATGGTTCAGTTAAAGGCGTTGCCACATTAGATATGGGCTTAGATAAAGAAGGAAATAAAAAAGAAGGCCACCAAGAAGGAATGGAATTGCATGCGAAAGTTACTGTTTTTGCTGAAGGATGTAGAGGTCATTTAGGGAAAAAACTAATTGAAAAGTATGAACTTAGTAAGGGAAAAAATCCACAACAGTATGGAATAGGGTTTAAGGAGATATGGGAAGTTAGCGAAAAACAACATGAGGAAGGTTTGGTAATGCACACAGCAGGGTGGCCGCTTGATAATAAAACTTACGGAGGAAGTTTTATTTATCATGCAGAAAAAAAACAAATTTTCATAGGATACGTTATTGGACTTGATTACAAAAATCCTCATTTGTCTCCATTTGATGAATTCCAAAGATTTAAGACACACAAAAACATTAAAAAGATGTTGGAAGGTGGAAAAAGAATTGCCTTTGGTGCAAGATCTTTGATTGAAGGTGGACTTCAAAGTTTGCCTAAAATGTACATGCCTGGTGCGTTGTTAATCGGATGTGATGCTGGGACTTTAAACATGCCTAAGATCAAAGGTTCTCATACTGCTATGAAAAGTGGAATTATTGCAGCTGAAACAATAATAGAAAATATAAAAGATAAAAAAGATTTATCTATCTATGAAGAAAAATTTAAAAAAAGTTGGGCTTATAAAGAACTTCACGCAGCTCGAAATGTTAAACCCAGTTTTAGCTGGGGTCTGATTTTAGGGATTTTATTTACAGGAATAGATCAAATATTATTCAGAGGAATGTTACCATTTACATTAAAACACAAACATGCAGATCATGAAACGTTAAAACTTGCTGACGAAATGCCTAAAATAGATTATCCAAAACCTGACGGCAAACTTACTTTTGATAAAACAAGCTCAGTATATTTAACTGGAACTAATCATACTGACAATCAACCTGTTCATTTAAAATTAAAAGATTCAAATTTACCTATTATTTATACATTAAAAAAATTTGATGAACCCGCTCAAAGATATTGCCCAGTAGGTGTTTATGAAGTTAGAGAAGAAAAATTTATTATTAATTCACAAAATTGTATTCATTGCAAAACATGTGATATCAAAGAACCTTCTCAAAATATAACATGGGTAGCCCCAGAAGGTGGCGGTGGACCAAAATATGGAAATATGTAATTGATAAAATTAAGATAAATCAATTGCAAATTTTTTTAATTTTTCTAAAGGAATTATATCAAGTGTTTTGTTATTAGTTTTTTTTAAAAATATTTTACAAGCTTTTCCTTCTTCTATAGCTTGAGCATAAGTACCTGCACAAACACACCAGCTATCACCCTCTTTTAAACCTGGAAAATCAAACTCTGGATGAGGTGTAATCAAATCATTTCCATTGATCTTAGCCCATTCCAAAAAATCATTTGTAACTCTGGCGCACACCGTGTGAACACCGTGGTCATTATTATCCGTATTGCAACAACTATCTCTAAACCAACCAGTAAGAGGTTCAGCCGAACATGGTTCAAGTTTTTCGCCAAGTACGTTTTTCTGAAATTCTTTACTCATCAAAGTTTAGTAGGGTTTGGTTCATCCTTATAGATTTTTTTGGGATCAAAAACTTTATTTTTTTCCTCAAAATTCATTTCTATTTTCTCATCATTTACAATTTTTCCTAATGGTACTGATCTATAAAAACAAGATCGATAACCAACATGACAGCTAGCACCATCACCTATATCTACTTTTAACCACACAGAATCTTGATCATCATCAATTCTTATTTCCTTAATTTTTTGCACAAATCCGCTGACTTGACCTTTGTGCCAAATTTTATTTCTTGATCGACTCCAATAATGAGCTTCTTTTGTTTCAATAGTTTTTTTGAAGGCTTCTGAGTTCATATACCCATGCATCAAAATGTCCCCGGTTTTAATATCAGTAGTTATAACCGGTATTAGGCCATTTTTATCAAATTTTGGAGCTAAATACTTGCCTTCTTCTACTTCTTTAATATTATCTCTTTTTTTAAACATAAAATATATTATATAGATATTTGTAATAATAATTAAGTATATAAAATGAAATTAGTAAAAGATTCAGATCAATTAAGGAAAAATAAGAGTTCAATTTCCGATGAAAAGGCTCAAGAGGCTATTAAAACTATAATTGAATGGATAGGTGAAAATCCTGATAGAGAAGGTTTAAAATCAACACCTAAAAGAGTTATTAAAGCGTTCAGAGAATATTTCAAAGGTTATACTGAAGATGCTACTAAATTTTTGTCTAAAACTTTTACAGAAGTTGAAGGTTATGATGATATGGTTATTGAAAAAAATATTAGTTTCCAAAGTCATTGTGAACATCATATGGCTCCAATTATTGGAGTTGCACATGTTGCATACATTCCATCAAGTAAAGTTGTAGGATTGAGTAAATTAGCAAGAGTCGTTGAAGTTTTTTCAAAAAGATTACAAACACAAGAACGTCTAACAATGCAAATTGCAAAAACGATTATGAATGTTTTGCAACCTAGAGGTGTTGCCGTGACTATAGATGCGGCCCATCAGTGCATGACAAGCAGAGGAGTTAAGAAAGAAAACACTACAACAGTAACCAACTATTTTCTTGGCGCCTTTAAAGACGATTTAAGTTTTCAAAATCGATACTTAAGATATATTAATAAAGACTAATACTTATTAATATATTAGCCATAAATTTTTTAAATGAGTGATAAGTTTAAAGCAATAGTCTTAAATCAATTAGGCGACCAATTTTCTAGAGAAATAAAAACTTTAGACAAAAGTTTTTTTAAAACCGGAGAAGTTTTAGTTAAAGTTGAGTATTCAGGTCTAAATTACAAAGATGCGTTAATTTTAAAGAATGGTGGAAAATTAGTTAAAGAATATCCACACATACCTGGAATTGATTTTTCGGGGAAAGTTATTGAAAGTTCTAATGAAGAATTTAAGACAGGGGAAGATGTTGTTTTAACAGGATGTAGAGTTGGAGAAATATATCCTGGTGGATATTCTCAGATAGTAAAAGTAAAAAGTGAATTGCTTGTAAAAAAACCCAAAACAATTTCAAATAAAAATGCAATGATGCTTGGAACAGCAGGATTTACATCTTTAATGTGCGCTTTTGCAATTCAAGCAAGAGAGGAATTATTGTTAGGAGAAAAAGTAAAGGATGTGCTGGTAACTGGTGCAACAGGTGGAGTTGGTGGAATGGCAGTAATGGCACTTTCTAAATTAGGATATAATGTAACAGCAGTTACAGGTAAAAAAGATAAAATCAACTATTTGAAAGAATTAGGAGCACAGAATACTATTGATAGAAAAGAATTTGAAGGTGAACCAAAATTACTAGGCAAAGGTTTATGGGATGGCGTCGTTGATACAGTTGGTGGAAATGTTTTGGCAAATGTAATTTCACAAACTAGACCTAGTGGAATCGTTGCTGCATGCGGAAATGCGGGTGGAATCAAGTTAAATACTTCTGTTATGCCTTTTATTATAAGGGGAGTTAAATTATGGGGAATAGATTCTGTTATGATTAGTAAAAAAAGAAGAGAATTTATATGGTCTCAAGTTTCTAAACTTATAGATTTTAAAATTTTAGAAAAAAATATTAAAGTCGTTAATCTTGAAGAACTTTTAAATGTATTTCCAAATATTTTAAAAGGTGAGATAGCAGGAAGAGTTTTAGTTGATTTAAATAAATAATATGGATTGGGATAAATTAAAAATATTTCATGCTGTTGGTGAAGCTGGCAATTTTACCAAGGCTACTTATGCTCTTAACTTAAGTCAATCAGCCATAAGCAGACAAATACAATCACTTGAGCAAGAATTAAAAACCCAATTATTCGAAAGACATGCAAGAGGATTATCTTTAACAGAAAATGGTGAATATCTTTTTAAAACTGCTCATGAAGTAATCTCTAAACTTAAAGATGTCGAATCCGCTTTAATTGATAAAAAAAATAAACCTAGCGGAAAACTCACAGTAACTACCTTTGTAAGCTTTGGAACAACTTGGCTTACACCGAGGATACAAGAGTTCATGAAGTTAAACCCTGAAATTGAAATTGAATTAATCTTTGATGATAAAGAATTAGATCTAAGTACTCGACAAGCAGATATTGGGATTTGGGCTAGAAGACCAAAACAATTAAACTATATCCAAAAAAAATTAATTGATATTAATTATCATATATATGGCTCTACAAAATATTTAGAAGAACATGGACATCCTAAAAATTTAAGTGATTTAAATAAACATAAATTTATTTCATACGGCAAAGGTGCACCTTCTCCTGTTTTTAATCCTGATTGGGCGTTGAAGTTAGGTGTGAAAGATAACAAAAAAAGAAAACCAATCATGAAAGTAAATAGTGTTTATGGATTATTGTTAGCTGTTCAAAGTGGAGTAGGGTTAGCCGCACTTCCTGACTATATTACAGTTTCGGTACCAAATATTGTCAGAGTCCTACCTAAAATTGAAGGTCCTAAAACAGAAGCGCATTTTGTTTATCCTCAGTCCTTAAAAAACGTAGCTAGAGTCGTAGCTTTTAGAAATTTTCTTTACAGTAAAGTTAGCAAGTGGGAATTTTAATTTTATTTATAAGTTTCTGTTTTAATTTTAAGCGTGGCACCTTCTTCAATTGATAAGGTTTGTTGATTTAACACACCATCAACGTCAGCAGTTTTTCTAATATTAATTTTATCAGAACTAACGTTACCCTTTAATTTTCCACCTAAAGAAGCAGCTTTTGAATTTATATTTCCCTTAATATTTGAGTTTGAATGAGTTTCTACTGAGTTAGCTTTAATATCACCGCTAACTTTTGCATCTAATATTATCTTGTCTTTTTCAAATATATCTCCTTCGATCGACACATCTGAAAGCAGTATTGATATTTTTTCGTTTTCCATATCTATTTTTACAACCAATCATATACATAGAAAATTAAAGCTCCTACACACTTTTTAGTTGTATAAAGTGCGACAAATTGATATTGATAATCATTATCATTGATATTGAAAATTATTATCAATATAAACGGTTTTTCGAATAATTAAACAAGGAGCAAAAATGAAGAAAATAATTTTGACACTAACATTTTTACTTACTTTGGCAGGAGTTTCTTTTGCAAATGAAGTAAATATTTTTAGTGCTAGGCATTATGATTCAGATATTCAGCTTTATGGAAAATTTACTGCAAAAACAGGAATTAAAGTAAATGTTGTATCTGGCAAATCAAAAGTCTTAGAAAAGAGAATAATAGAAGAAGGGGCTGATTGTGTAGCTGATCTTTATATTACCGCTGATGCTGGAAGATTAGGAGCTGCAAAAGCAAAAGGAATGCTTCAAGGTGGATTAACATCTGAAGCTATTAAATCAGTTGTACCTAAAAATTTTAGAAGCTCACATTGGGTGGGTATTGCTAAAAGAGCAAGAATAGTTTATTTCGCGCCGGAAAGAGTAAGTGGAGCAGAACTTGCAGGCTTAACTTATGAAAGTTTAGCTGATCCTAAATGGAAAGGCAGACTTGTAATAAGAAAATCAAACAACATTTATAATCAATCACTTGTTGCTTCATTGGTTAAAAACAATGGAAAAAAAGCGGCAGGCACATGGGCAGAAGGTGTTGTATCAAATATGGCAAGAACTCCTAAAGGTAATGACAGAGCTCAAATACTTGCTGTTGCAGCTGGAGAAGCCGATATTGCTGTAGCGAATACATATTATTTAGCTTTGATGTTATCAGGAAAAAAAGGAGCAGAACAACAAGCAGCTGCAAAAAAAGTTAAACCTTTCTTTCCAAACCAAGATGGCAGAGGAACGCACATGAATATAAGTGGAGCTGGTCTTTTAAAACACGCACCAAATAAAGCAAATGCAATTAAATTGGTTGAGTTTTTATTAAGCACAGAAGCACAGGAACACATAGTAAATAATACTTTTGAATATCCAATGATAGCAGGTGTTTCACCTCATCCATTAGTAGTTGCTATGGGATTAGATTTTAAACAAGATTTAAAAACTAAAGTTTCATCTTATGGGGCAAAACAAGCTGATGCATTAGAAGTAATGTTAGCAGCAGGATGGAAGTAAGTAGTTCTCCAATATGCTTTATTCTAATAAAAAAAATTTATTAAAATTAAAGCATGTAAACAAGTCCCCTTTACTGTCCTCTAACAGTAAAGGGGAAACTAAAAAATTTTATAAAAATTCTCAAAATATACAATTAAAAAAATTTAATGATATAAATGGAATGGAGATAAGTTATGGAGTTATTAAAAGTAAAAATTAAAAAAGTTTTAGTATTTATATTTGTATTCAATAATGATTATTAAAAAACCAAATTTTTGGCATATAAGTTCATTTTTTATATCTCTATTGGTAGCTTTACCAATAATTACAGTTTTCTACGGTTTTTTTGAAACTACTTCTGATTATTTATATCTATTAAAAGATACATTTTTATTAAAATATATTTACAATTCTATTTTACTTTTAATTGGCGTGCTGTTTTTAACATTTTTGTTTGGAGTTGGGGCTGCATATTGTGTTTCCTTTTATGATTTTCCAGGCGTAAATTTTTTTAAGTGGGCGTTAATATTATCGTTTGCTGTTCCCGCGTACATTTACGCATACTCGCTTACTGCTTTTTTTGAGAATTATGGTACTGCTTTTTCAATTCTCACTTATTTATTTGGTCCAAGCGAATATAATTATTTAATACCAAAATTTGATGGTATGTTTGGATCAATAATTTCTATTTCTTTTTCTTTATTTGGTTATGTCTATGTTTTAACTAGAGTTTCTTTTTATTACCAATCACAAAACTTAATAGACGTAGGAAGAAATTTAGGATTATCAACAAAAAAAACTTTTTTAAAAATTATTCTTCCTTCTGCGAGGCCGGCTATAGTGGTCGGATTATCATTAGTTGCTATGGAAACACTATCTGATTTTGGTACCGTTTCTTTTTTTAGTATATCAACATTAACAACAGCTATATATAATTCTTGGATTGCTTTTGATGATTTAGCTTCAGCGAATCAACTGTCTTTTGTATTATTGATATTTATTTTATTTTTATTTTTTATTGAGAACATTTCTAGAAAAAGAGCAAAATATCACTCACCGTCAAGGGGCGGTTTTGTAGGAAAGCCAAAAATAAAGCTCACAGGTTCAAAATCTTTTTATGCATTTAGCTTTTGCGGTATTTTATTTTTTTTCAGTTTTCTTTTTCCTGTTTTGCAGATGATTTATTGGACTTTTAAATTTCCTAAATATTTTCAAGATTTAAATTTTTGGAACATAGGGTTTAATACGCTTTTGTTGGCTTTTTTATCGTGCATATTAATGATTGTTTTTGCTTTTGTTGCAAACTATGGAAACAGGTTAACAAAGAGTAAATTTCTTGAAGTATTAACAACTTTTTCTGTATCAGGATATGCAATTCCTGGAGTAATACTTGCGGTAGCTTTCATAACTTTGATTTCGTATTTAGATAGTTTGATATTTATTAATTTTAAAACAATATTTATAGGATCAATTTTTGGACTAGTAATAGTTTATTTTATAAGATTTTTTGCTCTTTCTTCTAATGGCATTAAATCAGGATATTTAAAAATCAACAAATCAATGGATGAAAGTGCATATCTTTTAGGATATTCAAAATTCAAAACTTTTACAAAAGTTCATATTCCATATCTTAAAAATAGTATATTTTTAGTAAGTATTCTAATTTCTATTGAAATAATAAAAGAGTTGCCGATCACATTAATACTTAGACCATTTAATTTTGAAACATTTGCAACAGCAGCTTACATTTATGCCTCCCAAGATCTTTTGGAAGCCGCTGCAGCACCATCTTTATTCTTAGTTTCAATAGCTAGCGTGTTTATTTTGTTAGTTTCTAAATATATATTATCTGATAATTAATAGATTAAATGAATAATAGTTTTTTAGAAATTCAAAACGTTACTTTTGCTGCAAGCAAAAAAAACAAAGTTAATAATGTTACTTTTGATATAGAAAAAGAGGGTGATGTAGTTTGTTTACTGGGACCGTCTGGTATTGGAAAAACTACAATACTTAGAACAATTGCTGGTTTAGAAAAAATTCAATCTGGTAAAATTATGTTAAGAGGAAAAGTTATTTCTTCAGAAGATTTTCATATGGAACCAGAAAAAAGAAATATTGCGCTTTCTTTTCAAGAAAATTGTTTGTTCCCACACTATAATGTTATCGATAATATTAAATTTGGCGCAGATAGAAATAAAAATAAAAAATTTAATTTTTCTGTATATGATTTAGTTAATTTATTACACTTAGAAGAGATACAGCAAAAGTACCCGCATGAGATAAGCGCAGGCGAAGCCCAAAGAGTTTCATTAGCCCGCTCATTAATGTCAAAACCAGACTTACTTCTTTTGGATGAGCCATTTTCAAACATAGATCAAAGTTTAAAAGAAGAATTGCAATTGAAAATAAAAAAAATTCTAAACGAAGTAAATATTTCAACAATTATAGTTACTCACGATTCCTACGAAGCATTTTATATGGGTAATAAATGTGGAATTATTTTAGATCAATCTCTAAAACAGTTTGATATTCCTTATAACATTTACCACTACCCTAATTCTGTTGAAGTGGTTAATTTTTTAAACAGAGGCATTTTAATAGAAGCGAAAGTAACAGGCAAAGATAGTTTAGAAAATACTGAATTAGGAACAATAAAAGGAAATTTTGTAAAAAAACAATCAATAGGCTCATTGGTTCAACTTTTAATTCAACCAGAAGATTTAGAACATGATGATCAAAGTAATTTAAAATTAGAAGTAGTTGATAGAAAATTTAGAGGAACAAATTTTATTTATACCCTTAAAACAATGAACAATCAGCTTATTCCAGTTTTTGTTCATTCTCACCATGAACATCAGCACAAAATAAAAGATAAATTTGGAATTAAAAGACCAATTTATATTGATCACTTAGTTTGTTTTTAATTCAAACTTAACCCAAATATTGCATATCTGAGTTTCGTAGATTGCGTTTGAGTAAAACTTTCGAAAAATATATTTAAAATTTATATTTAAATAGGAGGAATAAATGGAAGCAAACGTAACACCTGAAATTGGATTTGTTTTAAATACCTTATTATTTTTAATGGGTGGTTTTTTAGTTATGTGGATGGCAGCAGGTTTTTGTATGCTGGAATCGGGATTAGTAACATCAAAGAGTGTTTCTGTAATCTGCGCAAAAAATATAGGTTTATATTCCATAGCTGGAATAATGTTCTGGGCAGTAGGATATAATCTTGCATATGGCATCTCAGAAGGTGGCTTTATTGGTAATTTTAGTTATTGGAGCGATGCTAGCCAATTAGAAACCGGTTATTCAGATAGTTCAGATTGGTTTTTTCAAATGGTATTTTGTGCAACAACTGCCTCAATAGTTTCAGGAACAATGGCAGAAAGAGTTAAATTATGGCCGTTCTTTTTGTTTACGGCAATATTAACAGGAATTATTTACCCAATCCAAATGGGCTGGCAATGGGGAGGCGGATGGCTAGCAGAGATTGGCTTTTCAGATTTTGCTGGTTCAACTTTAGTACATTCATGTGGTGGAGCGGCAGCTTTAGCAGGAGTTATTTTACTAGGACCAAGACTTGGTAGATTCAAGAATGGAAGTATAAAACCCATGGCTCCTTTTGCTGCTTCTTCTATTCCTTTAGCTACACTTGGGGTATTTATTTTGTGGCTGGGTTGGTTTGGTTTCAATGGTGGCTCACAATTAGCACTAGGAACACTAGACGATTCAATATCTGTTTCAAAAATATTTATTAATACGAACTTGGCTGCCTGTGGTGGTGTTATGGCTAATGCAATATTCACTAGGTTGGTCTATGGAAGAACAGATGTAATTCATATGTTAAATGGTGCAATTGCTGGGCTTGTAGCAATTACAGCAGAGCCATTAAATCCTTCTCCCTTTGTGGCAATAATTATTGGTGCCATTGGAGGTCTAATAGCAGTTTTTGGAACTCAATTATTATACAAATTTAAAATCGATGATGTCGTTGGAGCAATTCCTGCGCATTTATTTGCGGGTATTTGGGGAACATTGGCAGTACCATTAACCAATCATGAAGTTTCTTTTTCTAGTCAATTAATAGGAGTAATTTCTATAAATATTTTCGTATTTCTTGTTTCTTTTGTAATTTGGTTTGTAATGAAACAGACAGTTGGTATTAGATTAAGTGCAAAAGCAGAAAAATCAGGAACAGACAAAGCTGAAATAGGAGTAGTTGCTTACGCAATAAGAGACTGATATTATAAAAATATTTTAGGGGGTGTCCAAGAACGGACTGAGATTATACCCTAAGAACCTGACCGGTAATTCAGTGAGGGAACATTGGAACAATTATATTTTATAAATCAGATTACAGCTTTAATATTAGTTCTATTAACAAGTTTATTGTTTGCTGTTATTGGTATTTTTTATTCTAGAAAATATCGCGGATATTCAAATTACCTTACGGCCGGAAGAAAGATAGGAACATTATCTTTAACTACCAGCCTAGTAGCTTCAGCCTTAGGAGCATGGATATTATTTGGACCAGCTTCTGCTGCAACATGGGGAGGAATAGGGGCGGTAATTGGATATTCTCTGGGCACTGCTTTTCCAATGATTGCATTAATTTATTTAGGAAAAAAGATAAGAAAAAGTTTTCCAACAGGAATTACATTAACCCAATATATTTTTCATAAAATAGGAAAAAATTTATTTAAATTAATAATTTTAATAAGTATTTTTTATATGTTTATTTTTTTGTGTGCAGAGATAACTGCAGTAGCTATGTTAATAAATTATATTTCTGGCTCACCGTTATGGATAACAGCAGCTCTAGTAATGATAACAACTTTAATTTATACCTTATACGGTGGACTAAGAGCTTCTATACTTACCGATAATTTTCAATTTTTAATAATTATAATTTTGTTATTAGTGTGCATGAATTATATATTTAGTTCAGATTTTATATCTTACAAAATTATTTTTAATAACTCTGATATTCTATTAAGTAGTAAATATATTCCTAATTACACTGCAGGTTTAACTTTTTTTATAGCAGTAGCAGCTACAAATCTTTTTCATCAAGGGAATTGGCAAAGAGTTTTTGCAGCAAAAAATTATGATGTATTAAACAAAAGTCTTAAATTATCTTTTTTAATTATTATACCAATCGTTTTTTTTATGGGAGTAACTGGTATAATTGCAATTTCTATTGACAACAAAATAAGTCCAGACTTAGCCTTTTTTTCAATACTGTTAAAGGATAAATCAGAAATACTATGTATGGTAATAATTATTTTAGCAATATCTTTAACTGTTAGTACAATTGATACATTAGTTAATGCTATTTCTAGTTTGATCATTGTTGACGGTAAAAAAATAAATAAAAATTTAAAATCTTCAAATATTTTAGTCATCTTTTTTTCAATTATGGCTTTTCTAGTAGCATCAAAAGGGTTTAGTATTTTGTATTTATTTTTGTTAGCTGATCTTTTATGTTGCGCAGCTGTATTCCCAGTATTTTATGGTTTTTATAAAAAAAGTCTTAAGGAAAGACATTTAATAATCTCAGTTATTATAGGTTTATTTTTAGGGTTTTTACTGTTTCCGAGTCCTGATTTTTCAAGGAGTATTTTGATAGGTTTAATGTTGCCATTTGATTTATTTCCTCAAATTGTATCAAGTTACTTACTATTTTGGTCTTTTTTATTAGCAACACTAGGACCGGTAATTGTTATAATAAGTTATGATTCCTTTAAAAGACGATAATCCAACATCAGGCAGGCCTATTGTAACGTATTTTTTAATAGGATTGTGTATTTTAATTTTTTTAATTCAATTAAGTTCACAATCTTATAAAACCGGACAACTATTTTATTCGTACGGATTAATTCCTTCTGTTTTAATGGGACATAATCAATTACCAATGGATCTTTATATAGTGCCTGGTTATGTAACAATTTTTACTTCAATGTTTATGCATGGTGGCTTTATGCATTTGATCGGCAATATGCTTTATATGTGGATTTTTGCAGATAATATTGAAGATAATTTAGGACCCACGAAATTTTTAATCTTTTATTTACTAGCTGGCATTGGTGCTGCGATGACACAAGTTTTAATGGATACACAATCGCAAATACCCATGGTTGGAGCAAGCGGTGCAATTGGTGGAGTGCTAGGGGCTTATCTTATAAATCATCCTAATGCTAGAGTTTTAGTATTAATTCCTTTTGGCTTTTTTAGTCAATTAATAAAAATAAGAGCATTATATGTTTTAGGATTTTGGTTTATACTTCAGTTTATTTCAAGCGGCGGAGGAGTAGCTTACGCAGCGCATATTGGAGGTTTTGTTTCTGGAATGATTTTGATATTATTTTTTAATAAAAAAAATAGAAAAAAAAATAAAATTGTAAAAGGACCTTGGGGTTAATGAATTATATTATTCCATTTCTTATATTAATAACTATTGTAGTATTTATTCATGAATACGGGCATTATTATTTTGCTAAAAAATTTGGGGTAGGTGTAACAGACTTTTCTATAGGATTTGGAAAAGAAATTTTTGGTTGGAACGACAAATCTGGTACTCGTTGGAAAGTGTGTTGGATTCCTTTAGGAGGTTACGTAAAGTTTTTTGGAGATAGAAATGTTTTTAGCGAATCTGAACAACTAGAAATAATCAACAAATATAGCGAAGAAGATAGAAATAAGTTATTTATATTAAAGCCATTATATCAAAGATCTTTAATTGTTGCAGCAGGGCCATTTGCTAATTTTTTACTAGCAATAGTTATTTTTACAATGATTAATTTATTCATTGGTAAAGATATGACTCCTGCAGTTATAAATGAAGTTCAAAAAGATAGTCCAGCCTTCGTTGCAGGTTTAAAAAAAAATGATAAAATTATTTCAATAAATCAAAATAGAGTTGAAAGCATTTTAGAGGTTTCTACGTTCATTAATATTTCAACTGATGAAAAAATTGAATTTGTTGTTTTAAGAGAAAATCAAGAAATTTCGTTATATGTACAACCCATACTAATGGAAAGTAAAGATGCTTTAGGAAATTCTCAAAAAAAAAGAATGGTAGGAATTAAATTAATTCCTTTAAATAACGAATTTCAGAAAAATCCCTTAAATCCTAGCAAATCCATATATTATGCTTTTAAAGAAGTATGGTTTGTATCGACAACATCGCTTAAATATTTAGGTAATATGCTATTAGGTAATGCTGATTCTTCTCAATTAGGAGGTCCAATTAGAATAGCAAAGATAACTGGCCAAGTAGCTGAATTTGGAATCGTCCCTTTTCTAAGTATTATGGCTTATATTTCAATTAGTTTAGGCCTTATAAACTTATTCCCTATACCAATGCTCGATGGCGGACATTTAATGTTTTATTTATTTGAAAAACTATTGGGAAAACCTTTAAAACAAAAAACCCAAGAAGGTTTTTTTCGAATCGGTCTATTTTTGCTATTTTCTTTGATGTTTTTTGTGACCTTTAATGATTTAAAAGACCTAGGTTTGTTTTAACTTTTAAGTAATTAGAACCTAAAAAAACCAATAAAATTAGGGTTTTTTAGCATATAATCAACATATAGTGTTGATATCTTTTAATTATACTAAAAAAAGTGTTGATTTCCTTTGTTTTTATGAGAAGAGTAAAAAAAGCACAGAAAAGGGGCTAAAATGAACAAAAAACAACTAGTTGCAAAAATATCTTCTTCAATGAATCTCAGCAAAGCTGATGCAGAGCGAACTTTTGATGGAATAACTGAGATTATTTTAGGCTGCTTAAAAAGTGATGAGCAGGTTAAAATTGCGGGTTTTGGAACTTACAAAGTAGCTAAAAGAAAAGCTAGAGTTGGAAGAAATCCAAGAACTGGTGAGCAAATTCAAATTGCGGCTTCACAAAAAGTGAAATTTTTACCTGCAAAAGCTCTAAAAGAGATGTTTAATAAATAAATTCCTATAAAACAGCCTTTATTAAAAAATCTTAATAAAGGCTGTTTTTTTTAGTAATTTTTATTTTTATCCCAAATTTTTTTCCAATCCATTGTAGGAGAAATACCAAATATTGAATTTACATTAGTACAGTGAAAAGCCAGCGATGGTATTGGTGATAAACAATATTCAGTTTTATATATTTCGTGTAGAGGCTGCTCAAAAGGATAATGCTCAAATTGGCACATGGAAATAAATTTATTCCAGTTTTTTTCTAATATTTTAGTACTAGTTAAAAAAGTACATAGGGTTTCATTGACTTTTCTCCAGTGTTTTGAAGAGCCTAAAAAGAGATAAGTAGGTTCAGCTTTTGTATATAAATATGGGTAGTCAGTAGGACACAAAATTAACTCTTCATTTAGCTGTGATGATATACGTTCATATGATAAAATCATTTCACCCATAGAGTCTTGTTGATGTATATAATCATCTTCAACAAAATAAATTAAGTCTTTACATTGATCTTTTGCGATAAGTAGAGATTTGTGAATATTAGCCATGTTTGATATTTGGTTTTCAGTAACATTTTCATTTTTAGCATTAATTTTGTTAATATTTTTTTTAAATTCATTTAAATTTAAAGAAATTAAGGAATTTTTTAAATTTGACTTATCCAATTGCTTTTTAATTTGATTTAAGTCTTCTTCTTTTGAATTATAATCAACGACAATAATATCATAATCAATTTTAGGAAATTGTTCTTTCGCTTGATTTAATGATGCTATTATTGAGTTTAAAGACCTAAATGTATATTCTGATTTTTTTTCATCAAAAAGTCTTTTTTTACTTTGAGTAAGCATATTGACATTAGTGCAAGATCTGAAGATTATTGTTAAAGCTTTAACATTACGAGAAATTTTTGATTCTCCCATAGGAACAGTTATAGACTTTTTTCCTTGAATATGTAAATTTTCATTAAGACTTTTGTTTTGAGTCGGAACGAAAAAATTACTTTGATCTATTATTTCATATCCAAAAATTCTGCACACTTTAATGAAAATTTTTTTTAAAAAGTTCTTATTTTTTTTTTCTTTTTCAATTTTCATTATTTAACAGCTAATTTTAATAAAAGTTTTATGCGATATTCTTTAATCATGGAATCCTAACCTTTTTGAGTAAAAAATCCTTATGAACCAATATAAAACTAAACCAACAGGTCCTGAAAAATAAATTAACAAAAGTGGAATAAACGTTAAACCCTTTGGTATATTGTACTTAATAGCATCTCTAGAAGTCCATGATCCTAAAAATAAATTTATAGATAAAAAATGTAACCAAAAAATAAGTAGAAAACTTTCTGTGGAAAAAACTGTATAAAGATTATCTAAACTAGAATAAAGTTTAAATATATCATATAAAGGATCATCTAATAGAATAGCTTGGTAAATAACATAAAAATAGGCAATAGCTAAAAGCAAAGGAAGTATAATAGAATTTATTAGTATTTGGGTAATTTTATAATTAGGAATAAAAAGTATCATTAGCCAGAATGGCAAAATACCTAAATTAGTCCAAATATAGATATTTTCAAAAGTCAAATAATGTTGATATTCAATTAACATAAAAATTAAAAAGTAATATAGTATATAAAAATCGTGAATCCTATAAAAAATAAGAAAGATTTAGAAACAACTATTGATGAATTAAGAAATTTTGCTTATGCCTATTTAGAAAAATATAGCCCTTCTAAGCAGCAATTAAGAACATATTTATTTAAAAAATCATTAAAAAAAAATTATAAAATTTCAAACAAAAAAGAATTATTTCATCTTATAGATGAAGTGATTTCTACTTTAGTGGATCAGCAATTATTAAGCGATAAATACTATTCAGATATAAAAAGTAAAGCTTTTTTAAGAAGGGGTTATTCATTAAATAAAATTAGATACAATTTAATAAAAAAGGGTATAGATGAAAAATATATAAAAGCTAGCATATCTAAAATTAAAGAAAAAGAATCAAATCCCGACTTCTTTTCCGCAATTAAAATTTGTAAAAAAAGAAGAATTGGACCATGTAGAGAAGAAAACAATAGAACATTATTTTATAAAAAAGATATTTCTATTCTTGCAAGATCAGGATTTAGCTATGAGATTTCAAAAGAAGTGCTAGAAATTTCTAAAGATGACTTTAATAAGTTTTATAAAATGATTTAATTAGTTATTTTTTTTTATTTTTTTTATTAAAATCAAATAGAATTTCATCCAGCCTTTTTTGCATTGATCTTTTTATATAAAAAAAAAATAATATACCAAAAATTAAAACTGACAGAATTATTATTATTATTTTTATCATCATTTTTATATAAAAATAATTTTTTGTTTTTTATGTTATGGAGCTACTACTAAATCAACTTTTTCTTTTGGGAAATATGTTTGTCGTAAAATATCATCCTCTATGGAACCAAAAGCATGTTCAGCTATTGTCTTTCCGGTACTTTTTTTAACCATATAATTAGCTGTTGTTGTTATGCCTGTCTGTACTATCGAAGCAGTAGTGAAACCAGAAGCTGCTGGACCAATTAAAACCATAGGTGCTACGAAACACCCAGACAACAGAAATCCCATAGTTGTAATTAACAACAATCTTTTAATCATCGAATCCCCTCAAAAAAAAATAGTCTATAGGTTTTATATTAAAAAAAAAAGAGTAGTAACGCTAATTTAATACAATCTGAAGTTGTATAATTATTTATCTAAATTGTGAGCCCTTTTAGCAATAATAGGTATGTTTTTGTAATTTTCCTTGCCGTAATAAAATTTTTTTTCATCATGCGATGTAACAATTCCTCCCGAATGTTCTAATACTGCATGTCCTGCCGCTATATCCCACTCATATGCCCTGGCTTTAGCAGCATATATATCTGCTTCTCCAGCAGCCAGTATACAGAATTTAAGCGAACTAGACATTTTAATAGTTTTTGTGACTTTGTTTTTTTTATATATATTTAAAACTTCTTTAGGCGTGGTGTCGGAATTAGCAAGCGCAATTATTTCTTTATTTTTTATTTTTTTACAATCTAAATTCATTTTTTTTCCATGATTTATTTCAAAAGCCGAACCTTTATCATATGAATAAAATAACCTTTTTTTTTCAGGCGCATAAACAACTCCCAACGCAGGTTCTAAATTCGCTATTAAACAAGCATTTAGTGTATATTCTTGCCCTTTGCTAATGTAATCTTTAGTACCATCAATTGGATCAATTAACCAAAAAGTTTTATGTTTGTTTTTTATCTCTAAATTTACGGTTTCTTCAGAAATGATAGGTATATTTGGAGTAAGATGAGAGATTTTCTTTCTTAACAACTCATCAACAGCTATATCACCATCAGTTACTGGAGAGTTATCAGGTTTAATAGTTATCTTAACACCTTGTTTACTTATTTTCTTGGCAATTTTTCCAGCTTCTAGAAAAGTATCTAGTAAATTTTCTACAATTTTTTTTTTATCTAAATTATTCAATTTTATTAATTTTCTCTAATATAATTTCTTTAGCATTTATAACCTTCTTACCAGCATTTTCAAAATTAACAGTCACTTTATAATCAATAATAGACTGAATTTGGCCTAATCCCCAATCTTTGTTCTTTGGGTTAATCACATAATCTCCAGGCTCATAGTTTAAAAACATTTATGGAAAAGACTTGCTTTATATAATAAAACATACACGTAAACTAATGAATATTAAACTAAAAAAAAGCAATTCTCTTGGTTTTTTGAAAAAACCAAAAGATACAAAAGTCGTAGTTGCGATGTCTGGGGGAGTAGATTCCTCAACAGTAGCAGGAATTATGAAAAAAGAAGGCTATGAAGTTATAGGCATTACTTTAAAATTATACGACGATATAAAGCAATCAAAGAAAGGCAGACAGTGTTGTGCTGGACAAGATATTTTAGATGCCAAAAGAGTATCCCAACAATTAAATATAAATCACAAAATTTTATATTATCAAAAAAAATTTAAAAAAGATGTAATAGACTCTTTTGTCGACAGCTATATGGCTGGCGAAACACCAATACCATGTGTGCAATGTAATCAAACAGTTAAATTTAGAGATTTATATTTATACTCAAAGGAATTAAAGGCTGATGCATTAATTACAGGACATTACGTAAATAGAATACAAAAAAATGGAAAAGCAGAAATGTATAGAGCAATAGATTTAGAAAGAGATCAAAGTTATTTTCTCTTTAATACCACGCAGCAACAATTAAACTTTTTAAGATTTCCCCTAGGCAAAATGATCAAAAAAGAAACTAGAAAAGTAGCCTCAGAGTTAAAATTAAATGTTGCTGACAAACCAGATAGTCAGGATATATGTTTTGTGCCTAATGGTGACTATGCATCGGTTATTAAAAAATACAGGCCAGAATCTTTTTCCAAAGGCGATATTAAAGATATTAATGGTAAAATCTTAGGCAAACATGATGGAATAATAAACTTTACTATAGGACAAAGAAAAGGAATTAAAATTTCTGACAAAGATCCATTATATGTCGTAAAAATTAATGCAGATAAAAATGAAGTTATAGTAGGAAGAAAAGAAGACCTAGTTATAAAAAAAATCTTTTTAAAAAATTTAAATTTGTTAGGGAATTTAGAAAAATATAATGAAAATTTATTTATTAAAGCAAGATCTACGGGAAGATTAATAAAAGTTAAAGTTAATTTAAATGAAGAAGGTGCGGTAGTTAATTTGAAGGAAAAAGAAATTGGAATTTCACCAGGCCAGGCATGTGTTTTTTATTCAAAAGATAAAATTGGGGATAAAGTTTTAGGAGGAGGCTGGATTGTTAAAGCTACCAATGATTTTTTATCCACATAATTAACATCTAAAATTTTTTTAAATAAAAAACAACTAATTAGTGATTTAATTTCTTTTTCTAAAAATGTAATAATATAAGCGAATTAAGAGGCAACTCTTAACTGGCCAGATAAGGAAAAACCGAGAGGTTCAAGCTTATAGGGCAGAAAGTCTCGCAGAGTAGCGCTCAACATAGCGAGGCGGTGGGTTCGGCGGTAGCGCATTACAACGACGAACCAAAATTTTTGATCATGCACCCTCGGGTGTGTGATCAGGGGTTTTTAACTTTAACACTCTTCCAAAAAAAGAAGCTGAGCAAATAAAACAAGACAACTCCAATGAAGTAGTTCCATTCTAGGGCATGTTTAAAATGAGTATATTCTGATGAATTTAAGATTGGAGCCACAAGAAAAGCTACTAATATTAACAAAGAAACTAAAAAGATTTTTAAAGTCAAAATTTTTTTATTAATAAATTCTTCAATTTTATTTTTTATTTTTATTATATTTAATACTAGTAATGCCTGTGCAATTATTTCAAATATTATAAAAGCTAAAAGCACGAATATTCTAAAGAATTTATATAAGTCGTTTTCAATATCTATTCCTAAAAAGATGGAATGTAATATTAGAAATACGGCAGATCCTATACCAAAAAAAAGGAAATATTTATTTTTACTTTCATAATTAATTTTTTTAATTAATTCATTATTAGCAAGCCAATATTGGATCAACAAAATTGCTGTTATAATCATTCCAGGTTTAAATATAAGGTAACTAGGGTATGTTCTTGCTGATCTACTTATGGATAAACCTCCGTCGATATAAGGAATGGTAAATCCTGATCTTCCAATTTGGTCTACGGTTAAAAAAGTACCTTCAAAAAGAAGGTAATTTGTTGAAATAAATAAACAGAAATTTAGTACTACTACCGGTACTATAAAAATAAATATACTTTTAATTTTAATTCTATTTATAACTTCCACTTTTAAGGTTTATTTTCTTTTATTTCTTTTACGTGCTCTTCTCTTTTTAGAGCCCATTTTTCTTCGGCCTCTATGTTTTTTAGGGTAACCCATAAACATTCTCCTTTTTAATTAATTCAATTGACGTTACTTAGTGGATATAGCATTCTCCTATTTTGTTATCAAATATTTTATGAAGAAATCTATAAAAACATATTTAAAAACAGCAGCTAAAGATTATTCTTCTAGGTCAGTTAACCCACCGGTAGTACGAGCATCTACAATTTTATTCAAAACAATGCAAGAGTTAAGAAAATTTCAAAAGGACGTTATAAGCAAAAAAAACCCTGAAGTAGAACATTGGGATTACGGAAGATCAGGAACACAAACAACATTACAGCTTCAAAAAATGCTGAGGGGTTTGGAAGAAGCTTACCAAGTGTTCTTAACTCCAACAGGTTTTGCAGCAGTTGCATTGTCAATAATGAGTATTTGTAGGCCCGGAGATGAAATTTTAATTTCTGATGCAGTTTACAGGCCAACGCAAAAACTTACAGATGATTTATTAAAAGAATTTAAAGTAAAAGCTGTTTGGTATAACCCAAATAGTTTTGAAGATTTTAAAAATAAAATCACTAGAAAAACTAAACTCATTTATGTAGAAAATCCTGGAAGTAATACTTTTGAAATGAATGATTTAGGAAAAATAGTTTCTTTAGCAAAAAGTAAAAACATACTCACAGCTATTGATAACACTTGGGCAACAGCATATTTTTTTAAACCATTAAAATTAGGTTTTGATATAGCAATAACATCAGCAACTAAATACTATTCAGGCCACTCAGATGTTATGGCGGGTACGGTTGCGGTTAATAAAAAAGCTTACGAAAAAGTTTGGTGGTATAACCATGTATCTGGTTATAGATTATCATCTGATGATGCTTATTTAATAATTAGAGGTTTACGAACCTTAGACGTAAGACTTGAAAAACATCAAGAAAGCACAAAAAAGATTATTAATTTTTTAAAGACTCAAAGAAAGATAAATAAAATATTATATCCTTACAAACCTTCATCAAGAGAATTTAAACTATTTAAAAAATATTATTCTGGAGCTTCTGGATTACTAAGCTTAATTATAAAAAGCAAAAGTAAAAGTTCAGTATATAAATTTGTTAATTCATTAGAACTCTTTGGAATAGGATATAGTTGGGGAGGTTTTGAAAGTCTTGCTGTTTATACTGATCCTATAGAATTAGGTACAAGACGTTATTTTAAATTAGAAAAAAATGAACATCTAGTTCGCTTACATATTGGGCTTGAAGATCCTAAAGATTTAATAAACGATTTAAAAAGTTCATTAAAATTTGTTAAATGACAAAAGAAAAGTTTTTTCCGAGCAACACAGCTCTTTTTACACTTATTTCTGCATGTTTAATAGTTGCTGTGTTTATGGGGCTACGTATGGTCTTCGGATTATTTACGGATTTTTTTGTTGAAGATTTACAGTGCACAGTTACTCAGTTTGGTTTAGCAATCGGTATACAAATGTTGATGTGGGGGATGTTTGCCCCAATCTTTGGAGCGTTAGCAGATAAAATTGGAAGTGCAAAAGTTACAATAATTGCAGCAGGTTTTGTAGCATTAGGAATTTATTTACTTTATTCAGGGCCAAATACGGGAATATTTTTTCAAATTAACCTTGGTTTATTAATTGGAATTGGTTTAGGTGGAACAGCAATAAGTATTCAAATTGCTGCAGTTGGAAAACATTTCCCAAACAAAACTAGAGGTATGGCTATAGGAATTGTAGTAGCAATGGCATCAATTGGTTATTTTTTTTCTCCCATATATACAAAATTTGCTTTATCTACGTATGGTTGGGAAAAAACACTAAACACGTATTTGTATTTTGTTTTATTTGGAGTAATTGCCGCAATCTTTCTGCGTGAAGTTAAAAAAGAAAAGAATATAAACAGCAACAGCAATGTAGATAATCAAACACTCGTAGAAGCCTTAAAAGAAGCGCTGAATCACAAAGGCTTTATACTTTTAACAATTGGTTTTTTTGTATGCGGCTTTAATATAACTTTAGTTTCAGCACACATACCTATGTACATTCAAGAACGTGGCTTTGAAATATGGACAGCCGCTGCAATTTTATCTTTGATAGGTCTTTTTAATGTTTTTGGAACATTAACATTTGGTTATTTATCAGGAAAATACAGTAAAAAAATATTATTGAGTATTTTATATTTTTCACGTGGAATTGTACTGATTTTGTTTTTAATTCTTCCTACATCAACTTACGTAGCAATAGGTTTTGGAGTGCTCTATGGATTTCTTTGGTTAGCAACTATTCCACCAACAAATGGTGTTATTTCTCAAATTTTTGGAACAAAATATTTGGCAACACTTTACGGTATAGTGTTTTTTAGCCATCAAATCGGATCATTTTTAGGTGCTTATCTAGGAGGATATTTTTATGATGTATATGGATCATTTGATTACGCTTGGTACCTATCAATTGTACTCTCCTTTATTGCCGCGGTAGTACATTTACCTATCGACGAAAGGCCTTTACCTAGACTTGCTACAACTTAAAGTTGATAAAAATTCTTGTCTCACTTAATGATCTTTCTTGATTAAATATAGGAAAAAGATAATGATTATTAAAAAAACAAGGAGATAAAAATGTTTTCAAAAGAACTAAATAAAAAACTAGATAAGTACCACTTACTTAGTCATCCTTTTTATAAGTCATGGAATGACGGTAAGTTAAATAGAGAAATAATTAAGGATTATGCTGAACAATATTATCAACATGTAAAAGCATTTCCTCGTTACATAAGTGCAACCCATTCACTATGTGAAGATATAGAGAAAAGAAGAATTTTACTTGAAAATCTTCAAGATGAAGAAAATAGAGATGGAGATCACCCAAAACTTTGGAAAGATTTTGCGCTTGCTATGGGATCTAATAGTAGTGAGATTGAATCTGTTAAAGAGGAAAAATTTACTACAGAATTAATTGATAATTTTTTCAAAAATGGAAGAGCTAGCTACGCTGAAGGCTTAGCTTCTCTTTACACTTATGAAAGACAAATCCCAGAAATAGCTGAAACAAAAATAAGAGGACTAAAAAATCATTATGGTGTTACTTCAAAAGAAGGATTAAAATTTTTTGAAGTTCATAAAGCTGCTGATGTATATCATAGAGAAGCATGTGAAAAATTACTTGATGGCTTATCTAAAGAAGAACAAGATAAGGCTGAGAAGTCAGCTTTGTCTACAGCTAAGTACCTTTGGAATTTTTTAACTGGAATTGCAGTTAAACATAACATTCCAATGCAGGTAGCTGCTTAATCAAATAGGGATTTTAAAATATTAAATAATAGACGGTTTAAAAATAAACCGTCTATTAGATTTTAAACGACAAGGGAGTTACATTGATTACTATTAATCCATTTTCTATACTTGCTGAAACATTGCCGTCTATAGTTATGCAATCCTTTGTTATTGTTATGGGTTTATTGGTAATTATAGGTACTTTAGTAGATATAATTCACAAAAAAAATGTAAAATATTTTTTTGAAAATGCGAAGAAAGCAAAAAAATCAGCAAAGAAAGTATTAACTACAAGTGAAAAAACTACTGTTATTTTAAAAACAATCGTTAGCGATATTGCTACCACATCAGAATTAGGAGCTGGCAAAAGAAGGACAGCTCATCTTTTGGGTATGTACGGAACTATTTTGTTTTGGATTGCTTCGGTAATAATGATTTTTTGCTACTCAGATTCATTTTCAGTTACCCCATCAATATGGCCAATCATTTGGCATACAGGAGCAATAATGACTGTTCTAGGAGGATCCTGGTTTTGGTTTTTTTTAAGAGTAGACGTTTATTCAGAAGCTCAACCTTGGTATAGAATTATCAAAGCAGATTTATTTGTTCTCGCACTTGTAGCGACTTCTTTATTTGGTTTAATTTGGTCATTTTTACAATCATTAAACTTAGATGACAGATGGGACGATAAAGTATTTTTAATTTTGTTTATTATATCTAATCTAGTTCTTTTTGGTGGTGTTTACTGGTCAAAGTTTGCACATATGTTTTACAAACCAGGAGCTGCTATTCAAAAAAATCTGGCAGAAGCAGATGGTTCGAGAGATAATTTGCCTCCTCCAGCAAATGCACCTGAAAAATTTGGATTAGGTATTAAACGTGAGGCACCAAAGCACTATTAATATGAAAGATAAATCTTTATAAAAGGGAAGAAATTAAAATGTCAACTTTTGTATATATGACACGTTGTGATGGCTGCGGACATTGTGTTGATATCTGTCCTTCAGATATTATGCACATCGACGAAACGATAAGACGTGCTAAAAATATTGAACCTAATTTTTGTTGGGAATGTTATTCGTGCGTAAAAGCATGCCCAAACCATGCAATCGATGTTAGAGGATATGCAGACTTTGCTCCTATGGGACATAGCGTTAGAGTTAGAAGAGAAGAAGAAAAAGGTACTATTTCATGGAAAATAAAATTTAGAAACGGAACAGAAAAAGATTTTGTTTCACCCATAACAACAAAACCGTGGGGAAAATTTATACCAAAACTAGCTGAAGGAGATAAACCTAACCAAGGAGAAATTAAATCACAAATTCTTTATTCTGAGCCTGAAGGACTAAATACAAAAAAAGAATTACCAACAATTGATAAAAATTCATTTAAAAAAGGAGTTTACTATTAATGGCAAAACATAAAACACATTATGAGGAATGTGATATTCTTGTAGTTGGTGGCGGAATGGCGGGAACCGGAGCTACTTTTGAAGCGAGACACTGGGGTAGAGATTTAAAAATAGTTTGTGTAGAAAAAGCAAATATTGATCGAAGCGGTGCTGTAGCCCAAGGTCTTTATGCAATCAATTGCTATATGGGAATGCAATGGAATGAAAATCAACCAGAAGATCATGTGCGTTATGCTCGTAACGATTTAATGGGATTAGTAAGAGAAGATTTAGGTTATGATATGGCTCGTCATGTAGATTCCACAGTTCACATGTTTGATGAGTGGGGCTTACCTATGATGAAGAATCCTAAAACCGGACGTTATCAACGAGAGGGTAAATGGCAAATAATGATACATGGTGAAAGTTACAAACCAATAGTAGCTGAAGCAGCAAAAAAATCTGCTGATAAAATTTATAATAGAATAATGATAACTCACTTATTAATGGATGAAACAAATGAAAATAGGGTAGGTGGAGCAGTAGGTTTTAATATGAGAACTGGTGACTTCCATGTTTTTCGTTCTAAAACTGTTATTGTTGCAGCCGGTGGGGCTTCTCACATATTTAAACCAAGAGCAGTTGGTGAGGGAATGGGAAGAACATGGTATGCGCCTTGGAGCAATGGTTCTGCTTATGCATTACCAATAGCTGCTGGAGCAAAAATGACTCAAATGGAAAATAGAATTGTTTTGTGTAGATTTAAAGATGGATACGGTCCTGTAGGTGCTTATTTTTTGCATTTAAAAACTTATACACAAAACGCAAATGGTGAGAATTACGAAAAGAAGTGGTACGACCAAACTAAAAAATTAGTTGGAGAATATATTGATCACCATCCCACACCAACATGTTTACGTAATCATGCTTTCGTTCAAGAAGTAATGGCTGGAGGTGGACCAATTCATATGGTTACAAAAGAAGCTTTTCAAGATCCACATTTAGAAACTGTAGGATGGGAAAACTTTCTTGGCATGACAGTTGGACAAGCAGTTGTTTGGGCTTCTCAAAATATTGATCCCAAATATACAAATCCAGAATTAACAACTTCTGAACCATATGTAATGGGATCTCACGCAACATGTTCAGGGGCATGGGTGAGTGGTCCAGAAGATATTTCACCAGAAGAATATTTTTGGGGGTACAATAGAATGATGACAGTAGAAGGTCTTTTTGGAGCAGGTGATACTGTTGGTGGAAGTGCGCATAAATTTTCTTCGGGTTCTTTTACAGAAGGACGTTTAGCTGCCAAAGCTGCTGTTAAATATATTGAAGATCAAAAAGCAAAAAATATTAAAGTTAGTGATAAGCAATGTGAAGATTTTAAAAAAATTATATATAAACCATTGGAAAATTATACTGTAGGTCGTAATGAAATTACTGGTGGAACAGTTTCACCAAGTTATATTTCGCCTATACAAGGTCTTCAGAGATTACAAAAAATTATGGATGAGTATGTAGGCGGAATTAGCGTTAATTACATGACAAATGAGAATTTACTTAAAAGAGGATTAGAGTTATTAGATTGGTTACAAGAAGATTTAGAAAATGTGGGCGCCGAAGATTATCATCAGCTTATGCGTGCCTGGGAATTAAAACATAGAGCTCTTACTTCACAATGTGTAACTGAACATACTTTATACAGAAAAGAAACGCGTTGGCCTGGATATTATTATCGAGGTGATCACATGAAATTAGATGATGAAAATTGGCATTGCTTAACAGTTTCGAGAAGAGATCCAAAGACTGGAAAGTTTAAAATGGAAAAAATGCCTGTTTATCATATAATCGGTGATGAAGAAAAAAAGAAAGCTTCTTAAAAAAAAAGAGATAAATGGATCTTCTGAAAAAAACCGATGAAGAAATCATTAAAATAGCTAATCCAATTTGGGATAATTTAGTAAAAGCCTCAAATCAAAAAGATTATGGAGGATTTACAAAAGATTTTTCATCGCAAATGTTGTTTGGCGCAAATGAAGTAGAATTAGGAAAACAATGGGCAAGCAATAAATTATTAACCAGTTTATCCGATAAAAAAGAAGTTTTAGGCTGTTTAAGAAGAAACTCTCATGTAACAGTTCTTTATAAACAGAAGAGTAATACTGTTCCTGGCGATTTTTTGGGCAGATTAGTGCTTGGCGTAGAAGATAATGAGGTTAAAGTCTTTGGTGCCACCATTTATTAACTTATCTACTTATTGACATTATTATATTTCAAGAATATTTATTAATTAGTGTTTTATGGAAGTTTTCTTACCTATAGTTGAAGTTCAAATAAACGTAGTTTTATTTCTTTTTGTAAGTTTTGTAATAGGTATTCTTTCAGGGTTGTTTGGTGTTGGAGGAGGTTTTCTTATGACGCCATTATTAATATTTATGGGTATCCCTCCAGCTTTTGCTGTAGCGAATGAAGCGAATAACATTTTAGCCTCATCTTCTTCAGGTACTTTGACTCATTGGTTTAAAAAAACTTTAGATGTAAAAATAGGTTGGCTAATAATTATTGGAGGAATGATAGGAACATTTATTGGAATCTCAACCTTTAGCTATTTCAAAGGAATAGGTAAAATAGATATAGTTATCGCGTTAGCCTATATGTATGTTCTTGCCATCATAGGAAGCTTTATGCTTAGGGATGGATTGGCTGAACTTAATTTATATAAAAAAAAAATAGTAGTTAAAAAAAAATTACATACTCATTATTGGATACATGGACTTCCTTTTAGAATGAGATTTAAAACATCACAAGTATATGAGAGTGCTTTAGTTCCACTTTTACTTGGCGTTATAGTTGGCTTTGTTTCAGCAATCATGGGTGTTGGTGGAGCCTTTTTAATGGTACCGGCAATGATATATTTAATTGGTATGCCAACTAAACTTGTTCCAGGAACTTCTTTATTTGTAACAATTTTTATAACAGGTTTTGTTACCATTTCTCACGCTTTCACTTATCAGACGATAGATTTAATGCTTGTTTTAATATTGATCGCAGGATCCATTGCAGGAGTACATACTGGGCAAAAAATTGGACAAAAACTTGATGGCTCTCAACTAAAGGCTTTACTAGCTATACTTATGCTTTCCGTTGGGCTTTTAATGGCATATGAAACTTTTTTTAAAAATGGAGAAAGTGGAAAAGCAAGTTTAAAACTTCCAACAGACAAAATTGCTGAGATAGGAGAACTTGGCAATACTATATATAATTTATCTATCCAGTATCCTATTGTTTACGGAATTTTGTCAATTTTTATAGCTCTTTCAGCAGGTATTTTTGTTTCCTATGTAAGAAGAAAAATAAGCAATAAAATTAATGCACCTAAACCTATACCCCCTAAAGCAATTTAAATTTATTAAATGAAAAAAATATTATTTATTTTATTATTTTTTATTTTAGTAAATAATTCTTCAGCAGATGATAAAATGAAATTAGGATTAGAAATTTTTAATAACAAAGCTCAATGTGGAACTTGCCACATTTTACAATCGGCAGGATCTGAAGGGGAAATAGGGCCTAATCTTGATCAATTGAAGCCCAAAATATCACAAGTCATTTATGTGGTGACCAATGGAATAGGAGTTATGCCACCGTGGGGAGGTATTTTATCAAGTGAAGAAATCGAAGCTGTAGCTTATTATGTTTTTAATAGCACTAATAAATAAAACTAAAAACTAATTACATTATATGTTTATTTTAAAACTTTTAAAATTTTTTTTAATATTTATTTTTAGCTATATTATAGTTTGCATTTCAATTTACACAATTAGTGGTTTTTTGTTGATCAGCGGAATTAAACCAAAGTTTGAATTAATAAAACATTATCAAAGAAATTTTTATTTTTATGGAGGGTTACGTAATATTTGGCAATCAAAAAAAGAGTGTATAGATTTTGATGAAGATACAATTTTTATTCCTAAAAAATCATCATGTAATTTTAAAAACTTAGAATTTGATACAACAATTAGTTTTGACAAATATGGAAGATACTCGGAACATATATTGAAAAATGGACCAGGAGTAGCAGTTTTAGGAGATTCTCATGCGATGGGATGGGGCGTTAATGATCATGAGACTTTTTCTGCAAAATTAGAAAAAAAAATTAATAGACCAGTTTATAATCTAGGTGTTTCGGGTTATGGAACTCTAAGAGAATTAATAAGATTTGAAAAATCAGGTTTAATAGAAATGGTTGATACTGTAGTAATACAATATTGCTACAATGACTGGGGAGAAAATAACAATTTTAAAAAGAATAGTTTTGAAGAGGCTAAAAAAAAATTTGATCTTATAGGAAACAGCAAACCTATGAGTACACTAAAAAAATTAAGAAAAATTTTTAGATACTCTATAACAATT
>Ga0310344_10000515_pt1 | contig 30403 bp, 24 predicted proteins | sample HC15DNA20200_MG_FD_203801 | JGI IMG/M metagenome (GOLD analysis project Ga0310344, IMG submission 203801) | Marine microbial communities from station ALOHA, North Pacific Subtropical Gyre - HC15-DNA-20-200_MG | ecosystem: Environmental > Aquatic > Marine > Oceanic | place: Pacific Ocean: North...
AGGACAGAGCTCGTGCGCACCAGCCTCTCCGGGTTACTACGTGGACACCAACGGCTCCACGACTCAGACTCCTTGCTCCCCGGGGACGTACAACCCGAATTCTGGGTCGAGTGACCCTGCGGATTGCATCCCAGCAAGTCCGGGTTACTATGTTGACCAAGAGGGGCAGTGGTCTCAGACCGCGTGCCTGGCTGGGACCTACAACAACCAAACCGGTTCTGATACGGCCGAAGACTGCATTTCCGCAGATCCGGGGTACTACGTCGCCTTCCCGGGATCAACCTCTCAGAGCCCCTGCCAACTGGGAGAGTTCCAGCCTTCTCCCGGACAGACGTCTTGCATCAGTGCGCAACCGGGGAACTACGTGGACGAGATTGCAGCCACTAGCCAGAGCTCGTGCTCCCCTGGCTACTACCAGCCTTACTATTCCCAGACCGACTGCTACGAGGCGAGTGCGGGGTACTACGTCGATTCGCCCGGCTCTTCCAGCCAGACAGCCTGTTCCTCGGGGACGTACAACCCGCTAACGGGCTCAGTGGTCTCCTCGGACTGCTTGGTTGCTGATCCGGGGCACTACGTCGCATCATCGGCATCAGCATCCCAGACGGAGTGCTGGAAGGGGTCTTACCAACCAGATCCCGGTATGACAACCTGCATCAATGCCACTCCGGGCCACTATGTTGACGAATCAGGAGCCTCCAGTCAGAAGAATTGCGTTAAGGGAACCTATCAGCCTTCTACGGGTCGGCAGAGTTGCTCCGATGCAGATCCAGGATACTACGTAGACGAGATAGAAGCTACAAGCCAGACCGAGTGCCCGGCAGGGACCTACAACCCAGAGAAGAACTCCATTTCCTCCTCTGCATGCTTGGACGCGGATCCAGGGTATTACGTACCGGATTCTGCCTCTTCTTCTCAGGTACCCTGCAGTGCGGGGAGCTACCAACCGGCTTCTAGGACGACAATCTGCACTCCGGCAAGCCCGGGTTATTTCGTCAGCACGGCTTACTCCACGACCCAGACAGCATGCGAAGCTGGGACTTACCAGCCGAATGAAGGATCTACTCAATGCATAGACGCCGGCGACGGCCACTATGTCGCAGGGACGGGGCAGGAGGATCACACCCCCTGTCCGGTCGGAACATACCAGCCGAACGTACGATCTACTGTTTGTATCGACGCTAGCCCCGGATACTTCGTTAGCACGGAGGGATCCACTACTCAGTCCGGGTGTCAGGCCGGAACATACCAGCCGGGAGAGGGTAAGACTAGCTGTTTCGAGGCCGACGAAGGACACTTCGTGACCGAGACTAAGGCGACCGAGCAGACTCCCTGTGATTCAGGGACTTGGCAGGGCGAGACGGGAATGACAGTTTGCAGCATCGCTGACCCGGGTTACTATGCTCAGAACCCCGGATCTAGTGAGCAGACACCATGCTCAAGCGGGACCTACCAATCGAGTTTCGGGAGCGTTGGATGCAACGAGTCTTCTCCGGGTAGCTATGTGGAGTTAGATGGAATGGCGTTTGAATCGCCTTGCCCGTCTGGAAGCTATCAACCGTCCTCTGGGCAGTCAAGCTGCATAGAAACCGCCCCGGGACACTTCGCCAGCTCACCCGGTTCTACTGAGCAGACAACTTGCGGTCCGGGAACTTGGCAGAACGAGACGGGTCAGCTCGGTTGCAAGGAAACCGAAGCTGGCTATTTCTCCGAGTCTGAGGGCTCCACAGGACAGACCATGTGCCCCGCGGGCACATACCAGCCAGAAGTCGGGGAGTCTAGTTGCATTGATGCTCCAGAAGGAACATTCGTGGATTCCCCAGGTTCCACATCGCTGTCAGAATGCCCCCCTGGGATGCATCAGCCAGAGCCAGGAAGCTCTTCTTGCGTCGAAGAGCCGATCAACCCTGTTCTGATAGTAGGAGGAGTCGCCGGATTGGTGATCTTGCTTGTTGCTTCAGTAGTTGGTTTCAGGGCATACAAGAGGAAGCAGGAGGCCGAGTTCGAGGCCATGATGAACGAAGGGGCGGAAGGGGACATAGAGGAGGCCTCAGAGGAAGCTGAGCCTGAAGAGCAGGAGCCAGTTGACTACGGGGCTATGACGGTCCCAGAGCTCAAGGAGCTCCTACAGGAGCGTGATCTGGTCGTCAGCGGAGTCAAGGCGGAGCTGGTCTCTAGACTCGAGGAGGATGATGTGCAGCTGCAGAAGTTCAAGGCGAGGCTGGGGCATGTGGAAGGGGCTGCTGATGTCATGGAGGACGATGATGACGAAGACCTCCTGGAGGGCCTAGAACTCGATGACGAGGACGATGATGACGAAGACCTCCTGGAGGGCCTAGAACTCGATGACGAGGAGGATGACGACGAAGACCTCCTGGAGGGCCTAGAACTCGATGATGACGAGGATGAGATCGAGTTAGATGATGAGGAGGTGGTGGCGGAAACAGACGAGGCCATCGAGGAGATCGACGATGACGAGTTCGAGGAGTTCGAGGAGGAGCTCGCCGAGACGCCGGTAGTGGCAGAGGCACCGGTAGTGGCAGAGGCACCGGTAGTGGCAGAGGCACCGGTAGTGGCAGAGGCACCGGTAGTGGCAGAGGTACCTGTCGAGGCCAGCGAGGAGATCAGCGAGGAGGAGTTCGAGGAGTTCGAGGAGGAGCTGAGCGAGGATGAATTCGACGAGTTCGAGGAGGCGAACGAAGAGCTCGAGGAGGAGCTGAGCGAGGAGGAGTTCGACGAGTTCGAGGAGGCGAACGAAGAGCTCGAGGAGGAGCTGAGCGAGGAGGAGTTCGACGAGTTCGACGAGTTCGACGATGTCTAGGACCCGAAGTCAACCTACTGGTTCCCCACCCTCGCCCAAGAAGGCGAGTCTCCTAATCATGTCGTTATCCATAAGGTAGGAAACAACCTCATCGGGAATCGAAGCCCTGAGTACTGACTTGACGGCATCGGCGTCAGTGACAGTGGACATCATCTGCGCCGTTGCCCTGACCCTCCATCCCTCGAAAGTCTCTCGACTCTCGAGATCAGCCATTACAACCTGCCAACCAGAGGACTCGTAGAGTTCTGCTGATTCCGGATCTGAAGTGAAGAGGACGCCTGGCTTTCCGTGGTATCTCTCGGAATGGGAAACCCAGTTAGGTGGGTCATCTATATCCGGAATTTCCACCAAGTGCGCAGAAATCCCTTCTGAAGACAGCCAGCCCTCAAGCATGGACCTCCTCTCTTTCGAAGACCATGGGTTCCTTATCGATTCGGCCCTGTTTGATGACCCGATCGCTATGATAAGAGGGGAGTCAGGTAAATTGGAGATGCGCCACCTATTCGCGGCCGCAATCATCAGGGAGTGACCCCTGTGGACTGGTTGGAATCTACCGAGTACTACAACTCCGGGCCCGGGGGCATTGTCCGGAGGCGCCGGTTCGATCGGAAGGTCGGTCAACTCCCCCCCTCCCATATTTCCGAGAGTCTTTCCCCTCCCAAGCTCCAGAGGCCCGGGTCGAGGAATTCCCTGCCCGTCAGCAGCTGAGAGTCGGATTTCCGGGACTGGTCGATTATCAGGAAAAGGGACTCGCTCAGTGTTTGATGAGACTCCATCGTAGGCAGTATCCGGGGATCCTCGGATGGCTCCATTGTCTCCCCCATCTCCTCCCTCCTTGTCATCCAGTCCAAAACGACCGACTCGGAGTAAGACGACCTGTCTGTCCTTGAAAGGGCATCTGCGAACTGATCCCAGGTAGACGGAGAAAGGAACTCCTCCGCGCTTGAGACAGTCCTTCCCAGGATTGGCTCCACGTATAGGAACAACCTGGCCTCCCAGCACCTCCACTGTGCGGATGAGCACCACTTTGCGAGAAGCAAGCCCAGCTCCATTGCCGGGTCTGAGTCAATATCCCTGAGGAGACTATCTGCCCTGAGCTCCTCTGAAGCATCGAACAACTCCAGAATCTCCCCCTCAAGGTCTACATCGAAGTCTCTGTGGAACCTTGGATCCGGTTCCGGCCTGTAGGCCCTAAGCGAACCTGACTCCATCCCCGAGGAAATTTCCCCAATGGGCATCTCCATGAACCGATCGAAGGATATTCGGTCTGCTAGATGAAGGAACACATCGGCCATGCAACCCATAACCCGCCGGTGTCCAAATACCCTCGGTCGGAAGAATCTGGGGCTTACTCGCCACCGAATTCAAGAATGTGTGGCTGGGCCAGTCGATTAGTTGGACAAAGGGGGGTGGGCTGGGGATGGCGACGATAGACGAGCAAATCAAGTCCCTGGAGGAAGAGATCTCCAAGACCAAGTACAACAAGGCGACGCAGGGGCACATTGGGAAGCTGAAGGCCAAAATAGCAGCACTCAAGCAGAGGAAAGAGAAGGCTCAGGCCCATTCCCGGGCTAGCGGAGGCGCAAAGGGGTTCGAGGTTAAGAAGTCGGGAGACGCCTCAGTGGCATTGGTAGGCTTCCCCAGCGTTGGAAAGTCGAGTCTAATTTCGCAGCTCACTGAAGTGGAGTCTGATGCTGGGAGCTTCGAATTCACCACCTTGACCTGCATCCCCGGGGTTATGGAGCATCGCGGCGCGAGGATCCAGATCCTTGACCTGCCAGGACTGATCAAGGGAGCATCCGAGGGAAAGGGGAGGGGCAGGGAGATACTGAACGTAATCAGAGGCTCCGACATGGTACTATACGTTCTCGACCCGTTCCAGAAGTCCCACTTCCAGGTCTTGGACGACGAGCTCTGGAGGGCAGGGATGAGGCTTAACCAGCTTCCTCCGCAGGTTTTCATCTCTAGGACCAGAAGAGGAGGCATCGAAGTCCGCTCCACATTGGAGCAGACTCACCTAACAGACGAGGAGATCCAATCCATAGTGAGGAGCTTCGGAATCGTCTCTGCGACGGTCACTCTGAGGACGGACGTCACTGATGACCATATTGTCGATACCCTAGCGGGAAACAGGATCTACAGTCGTTCGGTAGTAGTTGTCAACAAGATAGACTTGGCCAACAAGGCAGACATGAGGCGAGCCTACAGGGGACTGCCTGAGGGTTGGCCGATCCTCAATGTCTCGGCCAAGACGGGAGAAGGCATAGAGGAAATGAAGGACTTCATTTTCGATAATCTGGGTTTCATGTCCATTTTCTTGAAACCTCAAGGGCAAGAGGCAGATCTTGTCGAGCCACTAGTTGTGAAGGATACTTCTACTGTCAGAGACGTGTGCGTCAAGCTCCATCGTGACTTCCTGAGAAAGTTCCGATACGCCCGAGTCAAGGGGCCGAGCGCCAAATTCGACTGGCAAAGAGTGGGGCTTGATCACCTGCTGAAGGACGGGGACCTCCTGACTATTATCCTAAGGAAGGCATAGCCTACTTGCGATGAATTCACCAATGTGATGCCTATCCTAGGGCATGGAAGGAGGGTTCCTGGGAGTCTTGGAAAGTGATGCGGCCAGGAAAATTATTGGACACATGGAAGTTCGTAGGAGGATGTACATTGCAGTTTTCTTGGTAGGTTTCGTTGTGGGTTTTCCTGCTGCAGGGGAGATAATCGAATGGCTCCTTGAATCCAGGGGATTCATTCCCGATGGCGTGGAGGTAATCATCCTTCAGCCAATGGAAGTGATTCTGCTACAATTAAGAATAGCGACTCAAATTGCTTTCGGGCTGACGATAATTCTCGTTATTGTAGACCTAGCGTGGACTGGAAGAAAGGCTTTGCCCGATTCATTGTTTTCTGCTGCTAGGGGCATGGGGTCTTTCGGAGCGATGATGGTCATGGGGGCTATAGTTGCACTAGGTGCGTTGGGACTAGTGTACGCCCATGGGATACTAATCCCTTTCCTACTCGAGTACCTGGCCGAGGATTCGGCTGCATCTGGGCTCCAGTCGACCTGGCAGCTACAGTCATGGGTCGGTTTCGTCACTGGCCTGTACTTCGCCTCAATAGTCGGATTCCAGATGCCGGTGATGGTCCTGGTGCTATTGAGGACTGAGATGGTTGACAGGGGGTTCATAGTCCATAACAGGGGGTTGATCTGGTTCTCTGCCCTATTCATTGGGGCTCTGATTTCCCCTCCTGACCCCGTCTCCCTTTTCCTGGTGGGAGGTCCCATGCTGGTCCTTCTAGAGCTGGCTCTGTTGTACGAGAAGCTCACTTCGGGTAGGGCCTAGTCAGTCCTCTATGCCTGCCTCGACTTCCTGTGGCTCGGCATCTGTGAACTCAGTGATGGTCATCTGCTCGTCAGGCGCCAGTGAGGCAGCCAGCTGCGCGCTGGTGAGGCCCAGCTTACTCGCCTCTTCTCTGAACCAAGTCCTGACCTTCCTGAACTCGACCTCGGGGCAGCCGAAGTACTCTGCGAACCTCCTTGTGGTGGTGAGGCGTCTGGTTAGGCCGTCCCTCCTCCTGTCGACAAGCCCCCTGCTAGATAGGTCGCGGACGTGGTCGTACGCCCTCTGACCAAGCATATCCACCAGTTGGGACTGGGCCATGGGCTGGTGGTAGGCTATCAGTGCCGCTGCGGGCAGAAGGCGTTGGGGGATATCAGCCCTGAAAGTCTCAGGGAGGAACGAGGAGAGCTCTGGCCTGACCTCGAATATCCACCTTCCCGAGACATCGGTAAGTTGTAGGGCGCACCCGTCCCTCTGCTCGATCGTCTTCCTGAGGTTGGAGAGGCCGACATGAATGACTCCCTTCGGCTCACCCAGCATCTCAGATAGCTCCTCCAGAGACATGGAGCGCCCCGAGCCGAACAAGATCGCCTCTAGGACAGTTGTCAGAGGGGGCTCAGACATTCGGAACCTCCACGGCGTCGGACTTCGGGTGAAGCTTCTGGGTTAGCGTGTCGTAGTCCTTCGACTCGCCCCAGAGGTCGCCCAGCACGATCCTGCCGTTATGCCCCTCCTCCTGCCCTAGAGAGATGTAGCCCCTGTTGGTCAAGAATAGGGTGGATACGAAGGCAGTCACTTGTGAATCGCACTTTACGTCTTCCTCGGCCAACCCCTCGGCCGTGGAGGTTCGGTTTAGCTCATCAGCGACATCGGCCAGGCCTACCGAGTCGTCCGCTGAGGTTCGCGTCTTTATCGCGTTCCAGGTCCTTCTAAGGTCGCCCTCCAGATCTTCCACGTGGAGGCTTCCGCTGAACCTCGCCCTGGCCTTCTCGTGGGCCTCCCTCCTCTCCTTAGCTATCTCCTCTCTGAGCCTCTGCTCCCCGGCGATTCTGCCGGCGTCCTGTAGGCCAAGTAGCAACTCACCGAGTGTGACCGGGCGTCCCTCGCCCCTGTGGATTCTACCCTCGAAGATTGAAGGGAGGACCTCGTCTGCGGCCCCCGTCATAACCCCCATGGAGAAGTTGTACTCCGAGTCGTCAAACTCCGACTCCCAGCCCCCGTCGAAGTCCCAGCTCACGTCTTCCTCGAATTCTAGGGCCCTCTCCTGGCGCTCGATTAGGGAGGAGGCCTGTCCCCTTAGGATCGCCCATGCCATCCTGATCAGCCTCCCGCAGGAGGGTAGGTCTATGTTGTCTGCGCTCCTTATCCTCTCGTTGAACATCTCGATGAAGTTCGACAGGTCCACGTCCCATGGGTCAAGATCGCTAGACTGGAACATCTGGAAAACTAGGGCCACCGAACGGTCGAATGGCTCGATCAGGAATTGGTGCTCCGCCTCCTCGAGCGTAGAAAGCTCCATCAGTCTGTCGAGGAACTTGCTTGTCTCTAGGTCGGTCTGGCCGTCTAGCAGGCGAACGACCACGTCATCCCTCATCTGCTCCCCGAATATCATCATGTTTCCTCCCTTACTTCCAGAGTGGCTGGTTCCGATTCGCCTTCCTCATTCTCTGTAATGTTGGCTTCAGCATCCTCGATGTCCTCAGTGATCTCGTCAGTCCTCTCCCTCAGAGCGCTAAGGTCCCCATTCTCTTCGGCAGTGGCGTTTTCTTCGGGGTCCGGGACATCGACGCCTGCCCTGTCAGCTAGGCCGCCGATGCTGGTTGGGGCCGGTAGGGGCTCTGGGGCCCTGGGCATATCATTGGGGGAAGGTAGCTCCGGCATCGACTCCTTCTCCGCCTTAGAAGCCGCTCTGGCCCTCTCCTCTGCCTCGATCTCCTCGCTGAGGTCCAGGGCGGCTGCCCTGTCGAAGTCGGTGATCCTCTGGCTGCATCCGTCCCCTGCGTGGGTTATCCCAATGTGGTGGTCAGCTAGGGTGAGGCTGACTTTTCTGAGTGTCACCATGATGAATTGGGCCATTCCGCTCCTCATTCTACAGAGGGCAGCAATCTTCTCCGAGTTGAACGGGTCCAGGTTCTGGTCGACCTCGTCGAAGTAGTAGAACGGGCTGGGCTCGTAATCCTGGATTGCGAAAATTAGGGCCAGGGCAGCCATTGACTTCTCGCCACCGGAGAGTGCCGTCCTGCGGGTGTTCTGACTCTTGCCCGGTGGCACGCAGGCCATCTCGAGGCCTCCTTCGAACGGGTTGTCGGCGTTCTCCAGCTTCAACGAACCCTTGCCAGTGGGCTGCAAGATCTCGTACACTCGACTGAAGTTGTTGTTCACGTGCTCGAACACGTTCAGCAGCCTAGTCCTCCTCTCGTTCTCCAGCTGGTCGGCTATCTTCGTCAGCTCGTCTCGTCTCTCCCTGAGGAGATTGCCGTCGGCGATCAAGTCGGAGATCCGAGATGCGGCTGTGTCGTACTGCTCTATCGCCAGCATGTTCACGTCCCCTAGGGCGCCGAGGCGGCGCTCGAGCCCCTGCACGCTCCGCTCCGCCTCGGCGACTGTTGGCAGATGCGAGTCTTCTGGCGGGATCGGGATTCCTGCCGCCTCGAGTTCGGCGACTATCTCGTCCAGAGCCTCGCGCCTCTGCTTGATTTGTACACTGAGTTCCTCCAATCGGCCAGAGATGTTCTGCTTCTCTTGGGAGATCCTCTCCAAGTGGGCCCTGAGGCTGGCCCTCTCTTCCACAATTTCGTCCCTGCGGTCGTTCAGTAGCCTCTGCTCCTCGTCGAACTGTGAAGCTTGGGCCCTGAGGTCCTCCAGCTCGGACTCGGATTTCTCGATTGATTCCTTTAGGGCTCCGATTTCCTTCTTGGCCCTCGAAACTATGTCGGACTGGGCCTTGGTCTGCCTCTCGAGCTCTGAGACTCTGTCAATGAGAATCCCAAGCTTCTGGTTCGAGTTCTCGATGGAGGCCTCCGACATCACCCTAGTCCTTTCTGCCTCGGTCCTAGTCCTCTCTGCGTCTCTCAGAATGTCAGAGAGGTGATCGGGCGTGTGGCTCTGAAGCTCCTCGGCTGCCTTCACCCTGGCGGAGGAAGCAGACTCTAGTTCCTGCATTGCCTTCTCGCGCTTCTCTGCCATTTGGGACTTCTCGGACTCGCATTCTTCTAGCTCTTTGTTGGCTGACTTGAGCTTGGACCTTATCTCCTGGACTGCTTTCTCTGCCCTTTCCATGTCAGCCTTCCAATTCCTGATCCTCACAGAATGGTCGTCGTTATCGAGTCCGTGGATTCGGTCCCTGAGTTCCTGCTGGCTTCTGCGGATTTCCCTAAGTGCCCCGTCTACGGTTGAGAATAGTAGGTCTGCTTCCTGGACGGCCAGCTCCAGCCTCTCGACGCCTGAGCCACCTGCGCCCGAGCCATCGAACCTGGGGCGGTCCTTCTTCGAAGCCGAGCCACCTGTCATCGCTCCTGAACTCTCGATCACCGAACCATCCAGGGTGACCATCCTGACTCCGCCCATGTTGTCCCTTGCAACTCCCATTGAATCGACTACCAGGGTGTTCCTCCCAGCGTACCTGACTGCGATCTCCACGCTGGGGTCGTAGTCCAGGAGGTCATGGACGAAGCCCACGACTCCCGGGTTCCTGGCTACTAGTAGCGTCCTGCCCTGTGGGCGCGAAACTGAGAGTTTGTTTAGGGGGAGGAATGTGGCCCTTCCACCGCCGTTTTTCCTCAGCCACGATATGCACTTGGAGGCGACATGGTCTGATGTCACCACTATGCTCCTTAGCCCCCCACCGTAGGCGAAGGATAGGGCTTCCTCGTGGGAGGGGTCCTTCGGGGAAGCCAGTTCGCCCAACGTACCAAGGATTCCATGGATCTCTCCGCTTTCCCTAAGCTTGGAAAGTGCGGCTAGGGTGAAGGCTGAGCCAGGGGTGCTTGAGCGCGTCTCCTGCCTCGCCCTTGCCTTTGCTAGACTCATCTCTGCCCCCCTGAGTCTGGACTCGGCTCTGTCCCTGTCCTCGACGAGGGACTTCTCCTGATTCTGCAGACTCATCAGGTCTCTGGCCAAGGAGTCCCGGCTAACCTCTGGGGTGGACTCTTGCAGGTCCTCCCCCATCAGTGCGTGATCGTCCCTCTCGAGCTCAGCGCTCTCAAAATCCTGCTCGATGTCAGCTAGCTTCTCAGAGGCGATCTGTGATCTCTGGTCTGCTCTGTCGAAGTCTAGCTGGGCCTGCGAGTAAGATGTGCTAGCAGACTGCTCTGCTTCTGTTGCCTTCCCCAGGGCCCTGTTTAGGTCCCTACCGTGCTTGTCGCCCGACTGGATTGCCTTTCTCGCCTCCTTTTCGTCCTCTGAGGCCTGCTTCAGCGCGGCCTTGGACTCCTCCACCGCTTCTCTGAGGTCCGAGATGCTCTGCTGGGCTTCATCTCGGGCTTTCTCGGCTCCCTGCCTCTCTCGTTCGAGAATCCCCTTCTCTTCATTCGCGCTTTCGATGGCCCTGCTGTGGTCCCCTATTCTATCAGAGGCGGTCTCCACCTCTATCTCGTGCTGCCTGATGTTGTCGATGATTCCCTTGGCGTCACCGCCAAGTACCCCGTCTAGCTCATTGGCGAGACTAACGAGCTCCCTGTCGAAGTCATCCAGCTTCTTGCCGGAGTCAACTATCTCGCCTGAGAGCAACTTCTCGCGCTCCACGTAGCTGACCCTCTCTTCCACCAGGAGGGAAACCTCGCCCTTCCTGTTCCTGTGTCTTGATTGCTCCAGAGTGAGCCTGGCTAAGTCGGCCTCCTGCTTCAGCTGGCGGAATTTGAGAGCCTGCTCGCGCTCCTTCTCGAGCTCCTGCAGGCGGTTCTTCTGGTCCGCCTCGAATATGTCGATGGTCTCTATGCTTGTCTCAACGTGATTCCTCTGCGTGTTGGCCTTCCGGATCTCGTCGTCGTATGCGGTGACCCCGGCAACCTGCTCTAGAACTCCACGCCTCTTGTGAGGGGTCATTGTTGCCAAGTTGGTCACGTCGCCTTGGAGGACTATGTTGTAGCCGTCCCCCCTGAGTCCCGCCTCTGAAAGGATCCTCCTCATCTCTGTGGCGGAGGATGGGTTTCCGTTGATCTTGAAGGACGATACTGGGGCTCCCTTTCTGTTCAACCGGACTGACCTGGTGAACGAAACCTCGTCAGAGTCCGTTCTAAGCCTCCTGCGCCCCCCCACCTCTGGGGAGTTGCTGAACACCAGCGTGGCTGACATTTGCTTTGCCGGGCTCCCTGTCTTCCCCCCGTTGAAGATTAGTTCTGAGACGTTCGACGCCCTGAGTGAGCGAGTAGACTTGGGGCCGAGAACGAATCCTATGGCGTCTCCGCAGTTGGATTTGCCACTCCCGTTGGGCCCAGTTATTGCAGTGAAGCCCTCCTCGAAGGGGATTACGGACTCCCCCCCGAATGACTTGAAGTTCTCCATCTCTATTCTAACTAGATGCATCCCCTCACCTCAGTCGTCGAGAAATAAATCGTCGACAACAACGCCAGTCGTTCCATTTGGGGTTAAGAACATTGAGGCAGTAACTCGATAACGGCTACGATTAGATGGGTCTAGCAAAAAAGCCGAGGAAGGGGGTTTGCCTCACATGTTTCTTCTGAATTTTCCACCACTCTCGAACAGAGCTTGTGTCACTTGTCCGACCGAGCAATGGTCAACGATTTCCATCATTACTTCGAAGAGGTTCCCCCCCTCTCTTGCAGCCTGTTTTAGCTTCTCTAGTCCGGCCTCTGCCTCGTCCTTGTGCGACGTCTTAAAGTCCCTGTTTCTCTCTATTACCATCATCTTCTCGGACTCGTCGGAGCGGGTGACCTCAATATCGAATTCATCGGCAGATGGGGTGGCGGACTCGGGGTCGGTGAATGTGTTTACTCCAACTATAGGAGTCTCGCCCGTGTGCTTGCGGTGCTCGTAGATCATCCCCTCGTCCTGAATGCGATTTCTCTGGTAATTCACCTCAAGGGCACCTAGAACGCCTCCTCTGCTGTGCATTTCCTCGAAAATACTCAGTACCTTGTCCTCGACCTCATCAGTAAGAAATTCCGCAACGAATGATCCCTGGAGCGGGTTCTCGTTCCTGAGCCATCCGTACTCCTTTGATAGAATAAGCTGGATTGCAACGGCATCCCTCACTGTATCCTCGGTAGGGGTTCCAAATGCCTCGTCGCGACTGTTTGTGTGAAGGCTGTTGGCATTATCCGATAATGCGTAAAGAGCCTGTAAAGTGGTTCTGTAGTCGTTCCAGGTAAATTCCTGAGAGTGGAGAGAGCGGCCACTGCTCTGAATGTGATACTTGAGTTTCTGACCTCTGTCACCGACCCCATACATGTCTCGCATTGCAATGGCCCAAATCCTTCTGGAAACCCTGCCAATCACTGCGTACTCTGGGTCCATCCCGTTGGAGAAGAACCATGAGAAGTTTCTCAGGAACTTGTCTGGATCCAAACCCCTAGCCTTGAACAACTCGACGTAGGTCAGCCCATTTGAGAGGGTTAATGCTGCCTGGGTGATTGGATTGGCTCCAGCCTCATCTATGTGGTAACCACTAATGCTGACGAAGTAGTGGTTTCGTACCTCATTGTTAACGTAGAACTCTGCTACGTCCCCCATCATCCTCAGGGCGGTGTCCAAATTGAAAACCAGAGTGTTCTGGCCCATTGCCTCCTTCAGCTGGTCGGCCTGGACTGTGCCCCTTACCGTGTTAAGGGTGAAAGATCGGAGCTCCTCTTCTTCCTTTTCGTTGGGTTCCCTGCCGTTTTCTTCGAAGAATTTTCGTCTCTGTTGCCTGATTGCTACATTGAAGAACGCTGCAAGGTGCCACCAGTAGTTCCCATTGATGGTCATGCTTACCGAAGTGTTTGGTGCACAGAGGTCAAACCCCTCGAAGAGTCGGTCCATCTCGTCCACAGTGCTGATGCTCACTCCGGACTCGCATACCTTTCCGAAAATGTCCAACCTCTCTCGAGGGTCGTTGCCGTAAAGGCTAGGGGAGTCGAAAGCTACGGAGAGACGGTTGAAAGGTTGGTCCTTGGATAGGAAGTGGTAGCGCTTGTTTGTGCGTTCCGCACTGCCCTCGCCCGCGAACATCCGCACAGGAAGCTCGTCCTCCCTCCTGAACGGGAACACCCCCCCGGTGTACGGGAATAATCCTGGAGCATTCTCCTTTCTGGACCACAGAAGCTTGTCCCCCCAGTCCACAGTCGTCGGAAGTGCTACCCTCGGAACCCTCGTCCCAGACATCGTCTCATGAGTGGTTTTGACGGGAATCTCCTTTCCCCTTACAGTGTAACTGGCTTCTCCTGAGCGATACGAGTCGGCCCTTGAGTCGAAGTCTTCCAGTTCCTTCCAGACTGAGTCGGAAATTGTTGCCCTAACGGACTTTGCTTCGTCCATAAGATCTTGATGGGCCTCTTCCTTCCCAGAGGCGAGCATCTGGTTTGCAGCAGCCTCGATCTGCTGAACGAGTCGAACTGCCCTTGCAATGTTCTCTGTCTCCTCGTGATAACCACGAACGGCTGATGCAACTTCGGCTAGGTATCCTTGACGGTCAGTCGGGATGGGGGGGTCTCTGCTGGGAAGCCCGTCTGGACCCAACCTAGGCTCGCTTGCAGAGAACTCTGTTTGGAATCTTTCATTCAACAGATCCGCCATCATCTGCCATAGCCTGTCCACTCCCGCGTCAGCGAACTGGCTAGCAATAGTTGGGACCACTGGCATCGACTCCGGGCTCTCGTCGAATGCCTCCCTGTTGCGTTGGAACTGCTTCCTGATCTCCTTCAATGCATCCTCGGCCCCGGGCCTGTCGAATTTGTTCAAGACCACTATGTCCGCAAAGTCCAAGGCTGCTAGTTTCTCAAGCTGACTGGGTGCCCCGTACTCCCTTGTGGTAACATAAATGGAAGTATCGGAGACCTCGGTAATTGCATCGTTACCCTGTCCGATGCCACTGGTCTCGACAAGAATCAGGTCGAATCCAACTGCCTTACAAACCTCTACTGCCCTCCCTACGCAGTCTGCAATCTCTCGCCCGCTGTCCCTGCTGGCGAATGAACGCATGAACAGATTTGGATCTGTAAGAGAATTCATCCTTATTCTGTCCCCTAGTAAAGCCCCTCCAGTCTTCTTCCTGGTAGGGTCGGTTGCCAGCAAGGCAACCTTCGCACCTGGGTTGTCTCTTTGTATTCGAAGCATCACCTCATCCATCAGACTTGACTTACCGGCCCCACCGGTACCGGTGATTCCTACCACGGGACACTCTTCTTGCGTATCCCTCGATCTTGCTCTGGATAGGGCTGAGGAGAAGTCTTCCGGAGAGGAGTTCTCCGCCATAGTAAGCAGGCGAGAGACGCTACCGTGATCATCGGCAGTAACTGAAGGTTCTATCGATTCAAACCTATTTGGATCAAGAAGATCTATTTCACCAGCGCGATCCATGGCATCTTGGACCATCCCCACTAGCCCCATGTCCCTTCCATCATCAGGGGAGTAGATTCTAGCTACCCCATTCTTGCTTAGCATATCTACCTCGTGGGGAAGAATTGTGCCACCACCCCCTCCGAAGAGGAAAACGTGTCCGAAACCAGCCCGATCCAAAATCTCCTTGGTATGGGTAAACATCTCTACTGCCCCACCCTGGTAGGAAGTGATCGCTACTGCATGTGCATCCTCCTGTATAGCAGCGCTAGCCACCTCATCGGCCCCCCTGTCGTGACCCAGGTGGATGACCTCGCAACCCTGACTCTGTAGAATTCTTCGGAATATGCCAATGGCTGCATCATGACCATCGAAGATGGCTGCGGCAGTAATTACACGGAGAGGCATTGAGCCTCCGAGGACACGATTCCACAAGAATGCGTTGACTGGCAATTATGTCTCTAACGGAGATTTCCTGGGTATAATTCAAGATGGGCAACACTGGCATTGGAATTATGTTGTGCTGGCTCAGATGCTAATGCTGTTGCCGTACATAATAGCCTGAGGCGTTATATTGGAGTATCCGGTAATTATTCTTGGCCTGCACCCTCACCTACTTTTCGAGGGACTAGGGTACCTAGTGGGGCTAACCGCGACTATCTGGGTTTCTTCGAGGGACGGAGACAGCATCAGCCCCCAACAGAGGCACCCCCTGATTTTTGCAGGCCTGATTGGTGCATTATTGGGGGCCAAAATACTCGCATGGGCGCAGCACCCACAGACAACATTGCTAATCGCAACTGAGGAGCCATCCCTTCTACTCGGCGGGAAGACGATTGTTGGAGGCCTTCTTGGAGGGATGGCGGGTATAGAGTTGGCCAAAAAGGCCATGGGGGTTACCCAAAGGACCGGGGATGCACTAGTACTGCCCCTAGTATTGGGGATGAGCCTAGGAAGGATTGGCTGCTTTCTCACTGGACTTGATGACTCAACCTACGGGATCGAAACTGGTCTGCCATGGGGTGTAGACTTAGGAGACGGAGTCAGCAGACACCCCACGGCCTTGTATGAAATCGTGGCTTTGTGGGTCGTGTACGCTGGGATAAGGGCCATAGCGAACACGAAAATCGTGCCTTCCGGGTGGCAATTCAGAACATTCCTAATGTCCTATCTTTCATGGAGGCTATTGGTTGACTGGATAAAGCCCGCGGACTGGGAGTTTCTTTTCCTTTCACCGATTCAGATTGCCTGCGTTTTAGGGCTATCATGGTACGTGACCTTTGGCGTTCTTTCTGATGATGAGTGGGCGGCGGCGTATAGTTCAAGCCCGGAAGGGTTAGCCGAGAAGTGGGACTGAGATGAGCGGAAGAGTTCGTGACTACTTATTCTACGATACGGCTACCTCCGTATGCTCGAGCTGCCTAAGAAGGGCGGACGGGAAGATAATCATCAGAGAAGACTCGGTTTTCATGGACAAGCTATGCTACTCTTGTGGGAAGAGTGAGGAGGTCCTAATGGCGGACGATGCGGACTACTACAGGAGGAGCAGGGAGGTCTACGTGAAGCCCAGCGAGATGCCAGAGAAGTGGAACACTCCTCTGAAGTATGGTTGTCCCTATGATTGCGGGTTATGCCCCAGTCATGAGCAGCACTCATGCCTAACGCTAATCGAAATCACCGACCACTGCAATCTGAGATGCCCGATTTGCTACGCCTCGTCCGGGCCCGAGAGGCACCAGGATTACCGGACCTTCGAGCATGTAGTACAGATGCTTGACGCGGTAGTTGAGAACGAAGTAGAGCCAGATGTAATCCAGATTTCCGGCGGCGAGCCGACCCTTCACCCTGACTTCTTCAGGATACTGGACGAGGCCAAGGCTCGACCTATTCGCCACATCATGGTCAACACCAACGGAATCAGGATTGCCAACGAGCCAGATTTCGCATCCAGGCTGGCTGACTACATGCCCGGATTCGAGGTTTATCTTCAGTTCGACAGCCTCGAGAAGGAGCCGCTGATGAGGCTCCGAGGGGCCGACCTGAGGGAAGTAAAGAGGAAGGCTTTGGAGAACCTTAACTCAAATGGCATCTCTACAACCCTGGTTTCCACCGTCAGCAGGGGTCTGAACGACAACGAGATGGGTGACCTAGTAGAGTTCGCTCTGACTCAGCCTTGCGTCAGGGGGATAACCTTCCAGCCGATCCAAGAAGCAGGAAGGTCGGACGACTATGAGGCCTCCAAGGAGCGCCTCACACTTACCGAGGTACGCAGGAGAATCGGTGAGCAATCAAGCACTTTCATCGTGGATGACCTTCTTCCAGTACCTTGTCACCCTGACAGTCTCTCCATGGCCTATGCGTTGAAGGTGGGAGAAACTGCGGTACCAATCACAAGGTACATCGACGACGAGACCCTAATGGCAGGACCTCGCTCAACGATACAGTTCGAGAAGGACCCCGCTATTCACGAAGCTGTGCTCAATCTCCTCTCAACCGCTCACTCCCCACAGACTGCCAGCCACTCACTGGCTGAGCTACTCTGCTGCCTCCCAGAACTGGTTGTCCCCTCGCAATTCTCCTATGAGAACGTCTTCAGGATTATCATAATGGACTTCATTGATGCCCATTCCTTCGACCTCAGGAGCGTAAAGAAGACCTGCGTCCACATTGTCAGCCCAGACCTGCGTCTGATTCCTTTCGATACCTACAACATGTTCTACAGGGGGGATCTGGAGGAGACGGTGCTGGAGCCAATCCGGAGGGAGCTAGCCTTGTCGGGTCAGGCCCTGCTTAGCAAAGAGGAGCGTAAAACTATCTTGAGCCCATTGCCTGTGATTCACATCGAAGAGGTGTCAGAGTGACTGAGGAAGACAAGAAGAAGGTCCTGGATAACTGGTCCGATGAGGCAGAGAAGCTACCAGACTGGATCTCACCCCAGGAGAGTGACGAATTCTCGAAGATGGACACCGATGGCGACGGGGTGATCACAAGGGAGGAGTTCGAAACCGCCCAGAAGAAAGCCCCGGTGCTAAGCGGTGAAATCGGCTCTTTCAAGGACGAGGGGGGAGAAGGGCTCTTCGTGCCCCTGGACTCCCAGCCAAAGGAAAAAATGGGTAGAAATCTCCAGTTTTTCTTAGGTGCACTTGTTTTCCCGATTGCGGTGGTGGTTGCGTCTTGGATTCTGTCTGCCTTCGGGTATATGATATCCGATGATTTGGGCGTAGCTATTCAGATGGGTGCAATGGCAATAGGCTACATTGGGGGGGCTGCTTGGGGTTTCACCTCTGGTCACCAGTCATTCGCATGGGGGGTTCTGTGCAGCATCGTGATCTTGCCCATGTTGATGTTATCCCTGTTATTCGGATTCTGCATGATTATGATTTCAACTGGCAATTGGTAGCCCCCTCTGGCCTGCGCCTACATTCCCCCCGCTACAAGTATTCCAGCGAAAACGAACATCAGAACCCCCATGGCCCCGTCTATCAGATGTGCCTTGGCCCTGAGGCGCTGGACCCTATCCCCTGTTGTTAGTACGGTTGCCACAGTAACGTACCATGCCCCATCTATAGACATCCCCAGTAGGCCCATTCCGAGCAATGTCACAATTCCCATTTCAGCCTCGATAAAGGGAGAGTATAGGGCCAGCATCCAAGCTAGAATCTTTGGGTTAAGGATGGCTATGGAGAATCCCTGGATGAAGCCCGCCCTATCAGAAGGCCCGTGAGGATCATCCGAGTCGATGTGCTGGCCCGGGCCAGAAAAGGCGTGTTTCAGGAAAGTGACTCCAAGCCAGAGAAGGATTGCAGTTCCTCCCCACCTCAGGACTACCTCGACGTTCTCGTTGGCAGCGAGGGCTGTGGCGATTCCAAGTGCTGCTGTGAATGCGTATACCCCGAAACCGATCCCATGCCCTATACCTGTAGCGACGCCCTGGCTACGACCCCCTGCCATGGTGTTCCGAAGCACCACTGCCAGTGATGGGCCTGGGCTCATTGCCCCGAGTATGAAAACGGTGGCTAGAGCCGCCCAAGCACCGGGCTCCATGTAAACCACCGGGCTAAGCGCCCGAGTACATCGCCTCAATCTCGTCGGCCCAGTTCTCACGTATCTGGATACGCCGAATCTTCAGGGTCGGCGTAAGCTCGCCGTGGTCCACACTCAGGTCCCTAGGCAGTATTGTGAACTTCTTGAGCTGCTCTGGGTTGGAGAACTGTCCGTTGAGGCGTTCGACGTGCTCCTGTATCTCGGCAAAAATTTCGGGACTATCGGTGTAATCGCTCAGTTCGTGCCCGAACTCCTTCAGCTTTGCCAGCTGCTCTGCGGGGTCCTTGGGGATCTTGGCCCCATCCATGCCGTGCTTGTCCCTTAGGATCACACTTACGTCCAGTGTGAAGAGCGCACTGCAGTACTTCCTGTTGTCCCCTATGAGCATGCACTGGGACACGAGGGGTATGGACTTCATCGTCTCCTCGATCACTAGTGGAGCGATGTTCTTCCCAGCCGAGCTGACGTATATCTCCTTGATTCGTCCTGTGACACTGATGTAACCCTCGGAGTCCTCCCTACCTAGGTCGCCTGACTTGAGCCACCCGTCTTCGGTCATGGTCTCAGCGGTTGCCTCAGAGTTGTTGTAGTAGCCCTTCATGATGTGACGGCCGCGGAACTGGATCTCCCCGTCCCCTTTCTCGTTAGGGTCGTGGATCCTTATCTCTCCGACAAATGGTTTTCCGACCGTCCCGATTTTGTTGTTGTTCTTGAAGCCGATTGTCGCTCCTGCCGTGGTCTCGGTCATCCCGTACCCCTCGAAGAGGGGGATTCCTAACTTGTGGAAGAGATGCAAGATGTCGGGGTTGATTGGGGCCGCTCCAGTGATGGCGTACGTCAGATTAGAGAAGCCTATCTTTTGCTTGGCCTTCTTACTGACTATCCCCTTGAGTATCGGCAGGTCCAGCCACTTGATCTTGCTGCCCAGGCCGGCAACTAGGTTCGAGTAGACCTTCTCGTAGATACGAGGCACTCCGATGAATAGGGACGGTTCCACTTCCTTCGCGTAGTCTATAGATTCCAGCGGGGAGCTGACCACGCGCATGTGCATTGCGTCCCTCACCCAGATGTGATTGTCTGCTAGTTGGCCGAAAACGTGCGCACATGGCAGCCATGAGACGTAACCGTCGCCCTGGTTGAACTTGGCTATGGCCGAGACTCCGGCAATCTCCGCCTCGAAGTTATCGTGAGTTAGCTCCACCCCCTTGGGGTTGCCAGTTGTTCCTGATGTGTAGATCAGCGATGCGGTGTCGTCTGGTTTTATGCTAGAAAGCCTCTCCATAACAACGGAGTCCTCGACTTCCCTCCCAGCGGAAATGAAATTGCCCCACGACACTGCCTTGGGGTGGTCAGGCATGTCGACGCCATCCATCACGACCACACACTCTACCTTGTCTAGAGAGGATAGTGCCTCGTGCAGCCTGTGAGTGCACATCTTGGTTGGGTCTGCGTTGTCCATCGGGTTGTTCCCTACGAAAACAACCTTGGAGTCCGAGTTCCCGACAACCCACTCTACCTCCTCTGGTGAGCAAGTGTGGTAGACGCCGACTGCAGCGCCATTGCACATGTTGGCTGCGGAGTATGCGGCGTACCACTCCTTCCTGTTGTATGAGTAGATGCTGAGCTTGTCGCCCTTCTCGAACCCGTGCGCAATGAGTGCCTTCGAGAGGTCCATCACGTCGCCTAGGAACTGGGACCATGTCGTGACGTCCCAGTTGCCGTTTTCGTCCTTGGAGGAGATTGCGGCCTCGTCTGGGTAATTTTCCGCGTTATCAATCAGGTATTGGGGCGTAGTCTTCGCTGACATGGCTTTGGTCAGTGCATCCGGAAACTTAACTGTTGTCTAGGCAATCAAGTGTTGCAAAAACAACCTTCAAGGCAGCACCGAGCAAATGTTTTCCCGCCAGTCGGCCCCTCCGTTTCTGTTGGCCAGTGGCGAGGCAGGGGAAGGGTGCCAGCAGGAGAGAATCGTAGTTCCCATTCCCTCGAGCGCCTTCTCAGCCCTTGATTCGGCGAATTTCCCCACTCCTATCACAGTGTGCGCCCGAAGTGAAGAGACCAGCTCCCGCAAGTGCTGGTCGCACCTGTCAAGGAGCATCTTGGTAGCAGGGCCCCTGGCATTGTCGGGAGTCACATTTGTCGCTCTTGGCCCGGAGAAGATCATCAGTGGGCAATGATTGGCCACAAACACATTCTCGAATATTTCCAGAGCGGAGCCATATCTCTGTGCTAGCACCCCCCAGAGCCTTGTTCCTGAGACTTCCTCCTTAGGGTGACTTAGTCCGTTTACAGGCCTTTTCGCGTGTGTTACCCTAGGCTTTCCGACCTCAAGCCCAGTTATTCCCAGCAGGTCTCTGACAACAGAGGTCGCAGCGAAGGGAATCCCCACCTGGCCCATTCCGTGGGGACCGGGGTTCATTCCCAGTAGGATAGTCTTAGCGGATCCAGCTCCGGCAAGGCGTAGGTACTCTGCGTGGATTTCCCAAGCGTACATCAGGGGGTTGTAAACGCAGTCTGCTGTTCCCTCGTATTCCATTCTCTTAGCAAGATCTTCGACGTCATCCCTGAGTGAGGACGCTAATCTGATCAAATCGTCGATTGCCATTTTATCACTGCTTCACATCCCCCAGTAATGCCCCTGAAACTTCCTTGAGATCTTCGGGGCTAATTGGGAAAACAGTCTGTGGAGTCCCGCCTGCACCCCATACCAGTTCGTAATCCATCAGGTCCTGATCCATGAGGAGTGTTACCGGCTTGGTGTGGCCGAAAGGAGGGACTCCGCCAATCTTGTAGCCAGTGCTTCCCATCACGTATTCTGGGGTTGCCATGCCTGGTTTGAATCCTAGAATCCTCTTCAGCTTCCCCTTGCGGTCTACCCTGTTAGACCCAGAAGTAATGACTACGATTGCCCCCTCCTGTCCTTCGAAAACTATTGACTTGGCAATATGAGCTACCTCGCACCCTAGTTGGTCGGCTGCGTCCTGGGATGTCCTGGTTCCCTGTTCATACGTCCTAGGGGAAGGGGAGAATCCAATCTCTTCACACATTGAGAGCCAGAGTTGGTGTCCATCCATGTAATTCTACTGGAGTGGTTTGACTTATGGATTCGACTTATGTTTGGGAGTGTTTCAAGACAGGCCCTAATTTGGGAAGACCATGAGTCGTGCTTTGGATGGGTCTGTCGTCAGAGTGACTCTATGGTCTTCAGTGGCATTTCTTGGACTAACACCTATCACCACATACGTACTTTGGTTATCGGAAGGATGCGATCCCTTCCTACCGTTCATCTCGGACATGGACCTACTCGAACTGCCAGGAGTTGCTTTCACCGTTGGATACTCAATTAGTGGATTTCTATTGGCTTTGTCCGGCACACAAGTTGGCCTACTAAGGGAGAAGTGGTTTGAGTCTGTTTCTGCCGGGGATAAATGGATTGCTATCAATAGATTAGCGACCTTATTCTCCCTAGCGGCTGGAACTGGGCTATTTTGGATTTCGTTTACACCATGGAACGAGGACCTGACGTTGCATATCGCACTAGCTAACGTTATTTTCGTTGGAAGCATGGCGTGGGCGATATGCATAACCTATTGCACCCAGAGGATGTCGAAAGAAGACGAGAGGTTCGCAAGAAACATCCGCATGAGGGCAGGGTTCTCTGCCATGGGCTTAATCGCCCTAATTGGTATGGCTGAGAGATTTGTCAGATTCAACGGACTGTCTCTTGACTTCAACACCCTTCAGGACAGGGTAGAGAGCATGGTCGGAGGGTGTGTCCCCCTAGATAATTCTCTGCTGAGCCAGTCTGCAGCTTTCGAGTGGCTATTTGCGGGCTCGATGGTTCTGGTCGTGGCAAGTCTGATTCCCGAGGTACGGATTCTAACTGGTTCTGAATCGGAAGAAGAATAGTTCAGTTTGTGTAACTTTCATGACTCCGGCATATTTGCCCGGAACCATGCAATGGCCGATGGGGCCCTACGAGACGGTAATGATTGCAATTCTTCTTGCAACTATCCCGGTGCAGAGGCTTCTGACTAGGGATGAGCCCGAGATGAGGGTTAAGCTATCTGATTTGGTTGGGGAGATTCGTGAGAAGGGGTACAAGTGGCACATCTCTCTTTACGTAGTAATGTATGCCTTCAAGGCCTTCATAGACCAACATAACGAGGCCATCAAGCCTCGAGTCGGTGGGTTCACCCACTTGGTTCACAACTTGGAGGGAGAGGTTACCCTCTGGGTCCAGGAGTCTTTCAGGAGCGGACTACTAACGGACTTGCTATCATTCCACTACCTTTTCGTCTACCTGTTCCTAATCTGGTTCAGCCCGATATACTACATCCTGAGCAGGGATGAAAACATGGCTGACAAGGCGGTCCTGAATTACTTCGTGATCTACGTCCTAGCAGTTCCCCTCTACCTATTCTTCAATGTCGAGGTTACATCTTCCTACATCCCAGGGATGGATGCGTTGATGTACCATGATTCGTGGTATTTGTTCTTCTTTACCGAGGTTGATCCTCTCGACAACGGATACCCTAGTCTTCACGTCGCTATACCAATATCTCTCCTCATAATCAACAGACTACATGTACGGGAATTGGGAATTGAAGTCGGACAGTGGAGGCACAGAGAGTTCGACCTATTCCTAGCGGTTAACGTTCCTATCTACCTTTTCAGTATCCAGTATCTCGGAATTCACTGGATCTCGGACTTGATACCCGGAATTCTGCTAGCAATAATTTGCGCGTTGTTCAGCCACAATATTCAGCCCAAATTAAGGCTGGTTCACAGGGAAGGATGGAAGTCAATGGTTCCTGGAAGGAGGATTATTGCCACATCTTCTGCATTCTGCGTTGCAGGGGCTATGGTTCTCCTAGGAGTAGTTGTGGATGGTCCCGGGACAGACCGTGACATGCCAACAATGAGGGTGGGGCCAGGAGACGTGAATCTAGATGTCATAGAGGTTCACAGCCTGTGGCATCCGGCTGAGATAGAAGTGGTCAACGTTGGAGAAGTGTCGTTCGAGGTTCTTGTTATCCATAGGGACCTTGTGGAAGAAAATGCGGATGAGGGGAAAATTAGCTGGGCTAGTTTGCCTGAGGGATCTATCCAATTATTGGGTCCCGGGGAATCCTTGTTTGAAGAAGTAAAGACACCGACAGTTTTCGATGGGCACTACATCCTAATCAGCAATCAGGACGATTTCGGGACCGGTGAAGCGAGAGTCATAATAGAGTACGTTGACGGGAGTCTTCTGTGGTCTGCAATACTATTCTCTTTGCCTTCCTTTGCAATTGTCGGCTGGGTGATCGCTGATCTTTCCTCCTCAGAGGACGAAGTGGGCGAACAGACCCCCTATGTAAAGGCCTGAAACCGCCCCTAGGCCTATCCAAGTACCTATTCGGAAGGAGGGATAATTTCTCTTCCAGACGAACATGCTTTGAAATATCCAGAAAAGAATTACCGGTACGAACCATACAAAGAAAATCAGCTGTGGTAGGAATGCGACTAGCATCCCAACATTCGCGCCGATGATGAGTGCGGGGCTTCCTCCTGCGGGCTCAGGTGCGAAGAACAAGAGCAGGCTGGCTATTACCAATCCAACGAATGGCGTGGTTAACTCCCATCCGAACAATCGGGGAATTCCATCTATCAAATGAGGGATACATGCTGCAATGAAGCCTGCTAGGCTCGGAACCGCAACCGGCCACAGAGGAGGCTCGTCCCACTTCACAACACCCCGTCCATACCCCTACCAATGAAGGCTGCTAAATTGGCCGGAAGGTTTTCTTTGGATTTCACGACCTCGCAGAACATGGCGAAGGGAGAGGTAGTGCTTGGATGCCTCGCACCGCACCCCCCTCACGTGGTTTATGCAGAGAATCCCGAGCAGAACGAGCCGTTTTCCGAAGGCGGCTGGGAGGCCCTTCGATGGGGCTATAACATGCTAGCACGCAAGCTGAAGGACATCGATTACGACTGCATTGTGGTCCTGACCCCCCACTGGCAGACATACATCGGAAACCACTTCTTGGGACTGGAGAGGTTCCAGAACATAAGCGTGGATCCGATTTTCCCCAACCTCTTCAGGTTCCATCACGACATCAAGGTAGACGTGGAGCTTTCTGAGGCGATGCAGCGCTCGGCCGAAGAAGCGGGAATCATATCCATGATGATGAGAAATCCGGACTTCAGAGTCGACTACGGGACCATAGTAAGCTGCCACATGCTAAACCCGGATTGGGACAAGCCCATCGTAACAATAAGCAGCAACCGTTCGACCCACTACTATTCCGACGAGGTCATGAACGAGCAGGCTTCTGCCTTGGGAAGAGCGATTTCTAAGGCGATCTTGGAAAGCGGAAAGAAGGTGGTTTTGGTTGCCAGCCACTCTCTTTCGCACCGCCACTTCGTCACCGAGGCCCCACTTCCCGAAGACATGAGTCGTGAGCACATATACAACCACAGCCAATACGTCTGGGACATGAAGGTCATAGAAATGATGAGGGAAGGGAAGATGGAAGAGGTGATTGGGATCCTCCCGGAGATGATTGAGCAGACGATGGCCGAGGCAGAGGGAGGGGGCTTGACCTGGATGATGGCGGCCATGGGAATGCCTGACTACCCTGCAGAAATCTACGGATACCAGTCCGTCATAGGCACCGGGAACGTAATTGCGGCGTGGGACCCAAACTCATCTACGAGGGCCATAGTTCTGTGATGTGATAGAATGAGTGAATCCCCTGACATAAGGCTAGGACTGTACGTCCCACCCCACCCCCACCCTCTGCTAGCGCCAGAGCAGAATGAGGGATGGGGTAGGTTGAGGGACGCGTTCGAGACTGGCAGGCAACGAATAGAGGAAAGCGGAGCCGACCTGATTCTGATTTACTCCACGACATGGCCCAGCATCATCGGACACCAGATACAAGCGCACCCGAACCCGGTTTTCACTCACGTCGACGACGACTTCCACTTCCTGGGGTCTATGGAATACAAGTTCAAGATGGACTCGGAGTTCGCAAATTGTTTCAGGGACTTCTCCGAAGAAAGGGGGTTACATGCCAGAACAGTCTCATACGATGGTTTTCCCATCGATACTGGATCTGTTGTGGCCCTCAAGCTGCTGAATCCCGACAACAGTATCCCTGCCTGCATAGTGTCAAGCAACGTCTACTCCAATAGGGCCGAGCAAATAGTGTTAGGCAAGGCGGCAAGGGACGCAATTAGCAAGCTGGGAAGGAAGGTAGCAGTAGTTGTGGTAGCGAGCCTGTCAAACAGGATGTTCACCCAGCATATCGAACCATCCGAGGACAGGATCCACTCCGCCAAGGATGATGAGTGGAATCGCAAGATACTCGAGTTCTTCGAAGACGGAAGGCTCGAGGACATCAGCCAGCTAAGCAGGGACATTCACGGTCAAATCAGGGTCAGCAAGGTCGTTGCATACAAACCGGCATGGTGGATGGCCGCGACAATGGGGCAGCACAACAACTACGACGGAGAGGTGTTGGCATACGAGGCCCTGCACGGAGCAGGGGGGGCCGTGATTCAGCTCACTCCCTCAGAAGGGGGAGTCGGGGACAAGGAGTTCGACGAGGATGACGTTGAGTTCTACAGAGGGGATAGAAGCGTGCTTGACCAGGGGGCCATCTGATGGACGAAGAAAAAATGACTCCCGAGGAGAAGCGAAAGAAGCTCGTAGAGGACATCGTTTCCGCTCCTACCGATGCCGTGGAGAAGGTCTACGACGAGGTAGGTAGATCTCTGGCTTCGTCGGCAGGAGGTGCTCTCGGTGCTGCGGCGGGAGTCGCAGTCGGGGGACCCGTGGGGGGAGTAGTCGGAGCCGTGGTGGGCAGAAAGGCAGCGAGCAAGCTGACCAGCGAGGACGGGGCATTCATCGCGGAAGGCGGACCTTCTGCTGTTGGGGCATACCCTCACCTTCGGAGGGTAGGCGACCTGATCTTCGTCAGTGGCATGGGCCCTAGGAAGCCTGGAACCAATGAGATTCCCGGGGGCCCGATAATGGACGAAGACGGTAATCCGCTGGATTACGACATCAGGGCCCAGACCCATTCGGTGATTAACAACGTTAAGGTAATCCTTGAGGAGTACGGCTCTAGCCTAGAGAAGGTGGTTGACGTCCTTGTCTTCCTAGTAGACATGGAGAGGGACTTCCCGGACTACAACGAGGTCTACGCGGAATACTTCTCCGAGACTCTACCCGCCAGGACCACTGTTGCGGTGGATGCGCTGCCGACCTCGATAGCCATAGAGCTGAAGGTCATAGCAAGGCCCTGACTCACGTTGACTCGATCTCGATAGAAGTGCACCATGTTGGGGCTGCGACGGGGTTGCAGCGGCTAGGCGTCCCATCTGGGATCTCCACCCAGTAGTCGATACCCTCAACCTCTGCCGGATAGTCAGTGGAGATGATGTGCGCGCCCACGGAAAGCGCTGCGTCCCTCCTGGCTGTGTCGTTGTTGTCGGCCTCCTCGCCCCCACTGTCTGCACGGCTGCGAACGATGTAGCCCTCGCTAACGAGTCTGGAGATTTCCGCCCCGCTCCCTATTGGATCCGTCAGGGAGAAAATGGCGGCTTCGCCGGTGGACTCTTCGGATAGGGTGAACATCCGGGCGCCCGTCAGACCCGGATGGTCCTGCAGGTACAAGTCTCTGGTCTGGGGACCGGCTAGTAGGACGAAGACAGCCTTCCCCCGGCTCTCCTCCAACAAAGGCCATCCGTCGCCGAGTATCGCTTCCTTCAGATTAGCCCGGCCACCACGAACGTCGTCAGGCGTTATCGTCTTGTTCAGGGGCCAGAACTGGGATATCTCCTGTTCGATGTCCTCGAGGATGCCAGAGAGCTCCACAGTTGTGGTAACGTCAGCGGCCTGTTCTGGCCAGTCCTTGGGCTCGATCCAAATGAATATAGGGTGGTGCTCAGGATTGTCACTGGACCAAGAGTGAATTGTCTGAAGGCAGCTCTCGAAAGTAGGGCACGTGGTTCCGGAGTCATACTGGTTGTGATACACCCTGAGTCCTTCCCTGATGTCCCACCACACATCAAGCTCGAACTGGCGTACTCCCAACTGGGATGCCTGCACGTTAAGTGTCTCGTGAGTGTACATGTACTCCCTTGTGGGGGAAACGAGAGGCTCGATATGGTACGAATTGTGCGTGCCTTTCATCTGGATGTGGTTGATCCTCAGGGGGTCTTTTTGCTCCTCATCCCCTAATAGCCCATTTCCCGATCCGGCTCCAAAGCATCCACCCATGGATGTCACTGCCATCAAGGCGACAATCAACAGAGCTTGCTCCCTCATCCTGACCAAACTAGGGGGGCCGGCGGATAACTCTTCTGAGGAAATCAGTGATGGTGGCCGCCCGGACCATGAGCATGGCCGTGAGCCAGCTCCTCCTCACTTGCGGCCCGAATCTCGATAACTTCGACATTGAATCTCAGCGTCATCCCAGCCATCTGGTGGTTGAAGTCGGCGGTGACGACGTCCCCGTCGATCTCCTTGATTGTGAATTGGATTGGTCCTTGGTCGCTATGCGCCCCCACTACCATTCCAACTTGCAATTCCATATCCTCCGGGAACTGGCTCCTCTCGATCTGCTGAACTGCATCTTCGTCCCTCACACCATACGCTCGTTCTGGCGTGAGCGTGAACTCCCTCTTCTCACCAACTGAGGCACCAAGTATCTCCTGCTCGAATCCGGAAATCATCTGCCCGTGCCCCACAAGGAACACCAAGGGGCCCCTTCCTTCGCTGCTATCGAAAACATCGCCGTCCACGAATGTTCCCGTGTAGTGGACCGATGCCACAGTATCCTGTTCAATGGTTTCGCTCATGGCTGCCCGCCTACAGCACAGTATCTAACCTGTTGGGTTCGGGAGAACCTTCAACTGGGGTCGGTGGAGCCGTCGGCACATGAGGACCTATGACCCAAAGGACTTGGTGGGCATAGTCCTGACACCAGTGGAGATAGAATCTGACAAGCTCGAGAGGAGGCTCGGGCTGTTCTCTGTAGTCATTATCTCCCTATCCGCAATGATAGGGTCCGGACTATTCTTGCTGCCCTCGCTTGCTATGGTTGAGATGGGGGGGGGTGAAAACCCCGTCGGAGGTATTTGGCTAGCTTATCTCCTAGCTGCCTTTGTAGTGCTGCCTGGTGCGATTTCCAAGTCCGAGCTATCTACGGCTATGCCATCGTCTGGAGGGTCTTACCTGTACGTTGAGAGGGCATTCGGCCCACTGATAGGAACTGTATCTGGACTGGGTCTCTGGGCCAACTTCATGCTAAAATCAGCTTTTGCTCTAATTGGATTCAAGGCATATCTTTGGGTCTTCGAGGAAATTCTTGCACCGGGTTGGGATGAAGGTTGGTTGTACGACAACGTCAATCTGGCCGCCTTGGTCCTGTTGGCAATCATTGTGGGAATAAACATACTCGGAGTCAAGAGCATCAAGAAGGTCCAGATACCCATAGTGATGTTCTCATCTGCATATCTGCTAGCTATCTGTGTATGGGCAGTGTCTACTTCTGACATGAACTGGGATGCAGCATTCTCACGGGAGGCTTTCGGCAGCGACTGGAGTGCTGTAGCTTCAACATCCGCCTTCGTCTTCGTATCTTACGCGGGAGTCACGAAGATTGCAGCCATTGGGGGGGAGGTAAGGGACCCAAGTAGGAACCTGCCATACGGAATCCTTCTCTCCCTTCTTCTCAGCTGCATCCTATACGTCACGGTGACCCTGGTAATGGCAGCTACCGTCGACCCCAGTGGGTACATGAAGTACGACGGGTCTGAGCCCAGGGAGGACCCGGTGTACATCTTCGCGAAGGAGGTGGGTGGGGAAACAGTGGCCAATATTGCGGCATTCCTGGCCGTGGTAACGATGACATCGATGGCTTTGGCGGGAATACTCGCGTCTTCCCGGTTCCCATTCGCGATGTCTAGAGATAAGCTGCTACCCCAATTCCTAGAGGGTATTCACGAGAAGTACGGAACCCCGCACTGGGCCATAATCATGACAGGCCTGTCTATCGGGGCTGCCATAACCTTCCTCCCTGTCAAGGACGTGGCGAAGCTGGCATCTGGATTCAAGATAATGATCTTCATGCTGATCAACGCATGCGTGATCGTACTCAGGAGATCGTCCGCTTCGCATGCTTGGTATGAACCAAAGTGGAAGACCCACTGGCTTCTTTACCCGTTCATCCAACTGTTCGGAATCTTCGGTGGGGGTGCACTCCTTGTTCTGATGGGGTCGAAGGCGATTATCGGGGCAATGGTGGCCATCGTCCTTGGGATAATTATCTACACAGGATACGGGAAAGAGAACGTGGAGAGAGAGATTACCCCTTGGGAGACCGTGGTGAAGATGGTAACTGAACCTCACGAGGTCGAGAGGCGTCGTCGATTCTCGGCATTCTACTCCTCTGACAAGGAAGGAACCGGGAGTCTGGACTTGGACGAGTTCGTTAGCGCGATTTTGGCACTTGGTTACATCGGCAAGGGCGGAGCTAACATTTCCGATGATTCGTTGGTCGTTTCAGGCACCAAGTCAAACCAGAAAAACCGGACTGTGCGGGACCTTTTCATTGAGGGCGACTTGGATTCAGACGGCTCAATCGGGATAGAGGAATTCCTCAGGATGGCCGAGGAAATCGAGCCATAGTATAGATTCTGAAGG
>Ga0310344_10000516_pt1 | contig 30397 bp, 36 predicted proteins | sample HC15DNA20200_MG_FD_203801 | JGI IMG/M metagenome (GOLD analysis project Ga0310344, IMG submission 203801) | Marine microbial communities from station ALOHA, North Pacific Subtropical Gyre - HC15-DNA-20-200_MG | ecosystem: Environmental > Aquatic > Marine > Oceanic | place: Pacific Ocean: North...
TTGTAGTTTTTTTTTTATATACTTTTAAAAAAGATAAATTATTTCTCACTGAGTTTTAGTTTATTTCGAATGAACCATAGACAAATTAAAGAAGGTATTACCATGATTGCAGTGATTACAAAAAATATGCCCCAGTCTCCATTAAGCCAATCAACCATAGCTCCAGATGAAGCTGCCAAGGTAGTTCTGCCAGCCGTTCCTATAGATGCAAGCAAGGCATACTGTGTAGCTGTATATGTTCTATCAACAAGCATTGAAATAAATGCAACGAAAGCTACGGTAGCGAATGCTGCAGCCATATCATCAAAGATTACTGCTATCGCGAACAACCACTCAGATTTTCCAGACCAAGCAAGTAAAGAAAATAAAAGATTTGTTGAAGCCATTAATATTCCTGAAATAAACATTGCACGTACTACACCGGAGCGAATTGCAAATATACCTCCTAATAGTGTAAAAACGACCGTAGTAATCCAACCGAGGCCCTTTGAATAAAGAGCAATATCAGATTTTGAAAATCCTATTTCTTTGTAAAATACGATTGACATTCTTCCAAGAAAAGCTTCACCAATTTTAAAAAGAAACACAAACCCTAAAATTCCTAAAGCTATTTTAAATCCATTTTTTTTAAAAAAACTTATTATTGGTCCTGCTATAGTACCGCTAATCCAGGCAGCAGTTTTTGTAGCTACATTTGATGATCCTAATTTACTTTCAATCATCATATCTGTTTGTCTTTGTGACTCTTCTCTTTCCACAGGTTGTGGTTCATGAACGAACATTAAGCCGATATTACAAGCAATAATTACTATACCAAGAATCAAGAAAGTCATTTGCCAGTAATTTTCAATCCCAATTTGTTGAAAATATTCTGCAGTGTTTAATGCAATTACTCCTCCTAATTTATAACCAGTCCACCAACCAACAACGGCCATGGCAGCTCCTGCTTGCATTAATTTTCCTTCATTTTTATTTATTTGCTCAATTCTAAGAGCATCTACAGTGATATCTTGAGTTGCCGATGCAATTGCAATTATCAAACCAATAGATATTACCAAAGCTAGATTTGTAGTCGGATTAACTACGCTCCATGCAATTAAACTAATTAAAATTATTAATTGCATTAAAACTATCCATCCTCGACGATGACCTATTTTATTTGTTAGCCAAGGAATACGAATTCTATCTATTATTGGTGCCCAAAGGTAATTAAAAGCGTAGACTGCAAATATTAATCCGGCCCAACCAATAGTACTTCTGCTTAAACCATCTTCTTTTAACCAAAGGCTCAAGCTACTTCCAATAAGCACCCATGGAAACCCACTTATAATTCCCAACAAAAGAATTCTAGCCATTCGCTTTTCAAAATAAATTGAAAAAGTTTCCGACAATGTTTGTTTTTTATCTATTTCCATAAATTATTCCAAATTTTTAATTTTTCCAAAAAGACGGAAAGAATAAAACTAAAACCGCAAACAGTTCAAGCCTACCAAGAAGCATTCCCAAACTCAAACTTAATTTAGAAAAATTAGGTAAATCGCTAAAGTTTCCATTAGGACCAATCATATCACCTAGTCCTGGACCCACATTAGATATTGCTGATGCTGCTCCAGATATAGCTGTTACAAAGTCTAGACCGTTTAAAGATAAAATAGTTGATAAAATAAAGAATATAAAAAAATAAAGAAAAACAAAAGTCATTATTGAATAAATAAATGTATTACTAATTTTTTCATCATTATATTTAATTGTAAATACTCCATGGGGATATACTAATTTTTTTATTTGATTAATTATAAAATATCCCAGGATTTGAAATCTAAAAATTTTAATACCGCAAGTAGTCGAACCTGCGCATCCACCAATAAACATTAAAAAAAGAAAAAAAATAAGTGGAAACTTTCCCCAATTACTAAAGTCTGATGTTACATAACCTGTGCCTGATAAAATGGAAACAACATTAAAAGTAGATATTCTTAAATTTTCATAAACATTATATTCGAAATTGTTAAAATGAAGATAAAGAAACATTGTCAAAATAGAAATTAATAATATATAAACCAACCCTTTTATTTGACTATCTTTAAAAAATATTTTCTTATTACCTTTAATAAATTTTATATACGCTATAAAAGGAATGCTACCTAAAATAATAAAAACTATTGAAACAATTTCAATATTATGATTTTTAAAGTGACCAATTGAGTTGCTGTAAGTTGAAAAACCACCTGTAGCAATAGTGGTCATAGAATGTGCAATTCCATCAAATACATTCATTCCAGTCAGCCAATAAGCAAGCCCACAAGCCAAAGTTAAACTAATATAAATAATTGAAATTACTACAGTAACTTCACGTGCTTTTGGTAAAATTTTTTCAGTTGTGTCTGAAGCTTGATCTTTTTTAAACAATTGCATTCCCCCGCTATTTAGTAATGGTAGTACAGTGATCGCCATGACTATAACCCCTATACCTCCTAACCATTGCAAAATTGATCTCCAAATAAGAATGCTCTTTGGAGCATTATCCAAATTAGTAATTACTGTAGCGCCCGTAGTTGTTATTCCTGACATGCTTTCAAAAAAAGCATCTACGTATGATAGATTAAGATCAGACAACAAAAGAGGAATGCAGCCAAAAATGGCAACAAAAAACCAGGACAAAGTTGTTAGAAGAAAGGCTTGTTGTAAATTTAGTTTTCTATCCTCTCCTAGATTTGTAAGCATCAAAAGAATTCCTATAAAAGCGGTTATTGATGCTGATACTAAGAAGATACTATTTTTCTCATCATATATAAATTGTACAAAAAATGGTATAAGCATGAATGCTCCCAATATTACTAAAAGAACACCTATGGCAAAAAAAACAGTTTTATTATTATTCATTTTTGAAGACGGAGGTTATTTAAAAATATTTGAAATTCAACATAATAAGACCTTATTATAACTGTATTTTACTTATGAAATTTAATAAATTTTTTAAATAGTGATTAATAATTCGATAATTCAGGCTACTAACTCATGGCCATTTGTTGAGGCCAGAAAACTCGTAAAAGAAAGACAAAAAATTTACGAAAAAAAAGGAAAAATCACTTTGCAAACTGGCTATGGACCAAGCGGCTTGCCCCACATCGGAACTTTTGGAGAAGTAGCAAGAACGACAATGATGGTAAACGCAATTAAACAAATTACTGATATTCCGACAGAAATTATAACTTTTTCTGATGATATGGATGGTCTTAGGAAAATACCTGAAAATATTCCAAATAAAGAAATTTTAGAAAAAAATTTACAAAAACCTTTAACAAGCGTTCCCGATCCTTTTGAAAAATTTAATAGCTTTGGAGAACATAATAACGAGATGTTAAAAAATTTTTTAAATAAATTTAAATTTAAATATATTTTCAAAAGTTCAACAGACACCTATACAAAAGGTTTATTTAATCCAACTTTACTTTTAATTTTAGAAAAATATGAACAAATTAAAGAAGTTATTCTTCCTACTTTAGGAAAAGAAAGGCAAAAAACTTATAGTCCATTTTTGCCTATATGTGAAGAAACTGGAAAAGTATTAGAGGTACCTGTAATAGAAATTAAAAAAAAGGAAGGAAAAATCATTTATGAAAAGGATGGTAAAAAAATTGAAACAGATATTCTTAATGGGAAATGTAAATTGCAATGGAAAGTAGACTGGGCGATGAGATGGTACGCTTTTGATGTTGATTATGAAATGTATGGAAAAGATTTGATTGAAAGCGCAATCCTATCTAGTAAAATTTGTCAAATACTTGGAAAAAAAAGTCCAAACGGATTTCCATATGAAATGTTTTTAGATGAAAAAGGTGAAAAAATTTCTAAGTCCAAGGGAAATGGAATAACAATAGAGGAATGGCTAAGTTATGCATCACCAGAAAGCTTGTCACTTTACATGTATCAAAATCCAAAAAGAGCGAAAAAACTTTATACAGATGTTGTACCTAAAGCGGTCGACGAATACTTAAATTGTATAGACAAATTTAGCGAGCAGGATGATAAACAAAGATTATTAAACCCAGTATGGCACGTTCATAATGGAAATCCTCCCAAAGAGAAATCAATTATGCCATTTTCAGTTTTATTGAATCTTGTCGGAACAAGCAACGCAACAACCAAAGATGTCATATGGAAATTTATAAAAAAAAATAAAAAAGATATTGAAATTTCAAATTACCCAATACTAGATAGTTTAATTCGGTATGCTTTAAAGTATTTTAAAGAGGTTGTTGAACCCAAAAAAAAATATAGAAAACCTAATAATGTTGAAAAAAAAGCTCTTAAAGATCTGGTAGAAAGATTAAAAGAGTGTAACGAACAAATGGACCCAGAAGAAATACAAACAATAGTTTATTCGGTAGGGAAAGATAATGGGTACAAAGAAAATTTAAGGGAATGGTTTAAAGCAATTTACGAAATAATTTTTGGCGATCAAGATGGCCCAAGAATGGGATTTTTTATAAGTTTTTTTGGTATAAAAGAAAGTATAGAATTGATTAACAAATATATTAGATAATGTTTTCTGTTTTAAGACCTTTATTATTTAATTTAGATCCAGAAACCGCTCATGATCTAGCGATTAAATCACTCAAATTTAATCCTCTCCCAAGCAAAATTTTTGAAGTTGAAGACGAGCAAATATTAAATATTAAATTATTAGGAAAGAATTTCCCCAATCCTATCGGTCTTGCGGCAGGTTTTGACAAAAGTGCAGAAGTATATAATTCAATATTAAAACTAGGATTTGGATTTGTTGAGGTTGGTACGGTCACCCCTTTAAACCAATTAGGAAATCCCAAGCCAAGAATATTTAGATTAGAAAATGATCGTGCATTAATTAATAGACTTGGTTTCAATAATGATGGAATGGAAGTTGTAAAAAATAGAATTGGTTTGCAGGGAAAAAAGGGAATATTAGGTATTAATATTGGTCCCAACAAAGATACAAAAGATCAAAAAAATGATTTTTGCTTAGGCTTAAAGAATTTTTTCGATATAGCAGATTATATTACTGTAAATATTTCATCACCAAACACCGAAGGTTTGCGAGATTTTCATGACCAAGAAAAGTTAACAGATCTATTAATAACACTTAATAAAATAAAAAAAGATAAGGGAACCAGCGTTCCTTTATTGCTTAAAGTTTCACCCGATATTAAAGATAGTGATATTTCAGAAATTACAAATGTTGCAATGAAAAATAATATTTCTGCAATTATTCTTACAAATACCACGAATAGAAATAGAGAAAATTTGGAAAGTAAATTTAAGGAGGAGGAAGGGGGTCTTTCGGGAAAACCATTGCACCAAATATCAGTCAATATGATTAAAAAATTTTATAACGAGTTAAAAGGTAAAATTCCTATTATAGGGGTTGGAGGAGTCAGTTCAGGAAAATCTGCTTATGAAAAAATTATAGCCGGAGCATCGTTATTGCAAGTTTATACTGGTTTTGTTTATAGAGGACCTTTAACCGCCAAATTAATTAAAAAAGAATTAATTCAAATTTTAAAAAGTGAAGGAGTAAAAAGTATTCAAGAAATAGTAGGGCAAGGTGTTTAGATAGCTATCCTATATTTTCTAGGACAGGAAAGTATTCTAATAGAAAAAACCCAAAAACTTGTAAATGATTTGTTAGTATAGCTATACCTGTTATCAAAAGTATAGTTCCACCTATTTTTGTAATTATTGATATATACTTTTTAAGTTTTTTTGAAAAAAGTAAAAATTTATTAATTAGAATTCCAGAAATAATAAAAGGTATAGCTAAGCCCAAGGAGTAAAAGGATAATAATAATATACCTTTATCAAAACCATCTTCAATTGCGGCCAAGGTTAAAATTGAGCCAAGGATGGGCCCTATACAAGGAGTCCAACCAAAACCGAAGGCAGCTCCCACAATTAATGGAAAAGCTAAATTGTCATTATATTTATTAGTAAAAAATCTCATTTCCTTATTCATGAATTGAAAGTTAACAAGTCCAATGATCTGAAAAGAAAATAATATTATAATTATGCCAGCGATAACTCTTAGCGAATTAGAATTATTTAAAAAAAAATTTCCAATAAAAGATGCAGTTAAACCAAAGCTTATAAATACAAGGGAAAATCCCAAAGTAAAAAAAATTGTTTTTATAATAATTGAACTTTTTTTCCTTTTAACAAGTTTTTCTAAGGTAGTGCCAGAAATATAGGAGATGTAACCAGGAATTAAAGGTAATACACATGGAGATAAAAAACTAATCAATCCAGCTAAAAATGCTATAGTTAGTGACGTATTCATTTAATATATACTCTTGATTCCATTTCCCAGTAGATCTATATACAGCATAGGAAATTTAATATGTCAAAAAAATGTGAGCTTACTGGAAAATCTCCTTTAAAGGGTCATAAAGTTAGTCATGCTAACAATAAACAGAAGAGAAAGTTTGAGCCCAATTTAAAAAAAGTTACTTTTAAAAGTGATGTTCTTAAAAGAAATGTAAAATTAAGGGTCAGCAATGCAGCTTTAAGGACTGTAGATTATAAGGGTGGTATAGATTTTTATCTTCAAGGTGTAAAATCATTTAAATTGTCGCAAAGAGCAAAAAAACTTAAAAATCAAATAATTTTAAAGAATCATTAATTAATGATTAAAAAAGAAAAAAGACTATTTGTGCTTTTCGCAGCGCTTATGGCGATTATAGTAGCCTTATCAAACTATTTAGTTCAGTTTCCAATTCAATATTACGGCTTACAGAATTTATTAACTTATGGAGCATTGAGTTATCCGATAGCATTTTTAATAACAGATCTGTCAAACAGATGTTATGGAAAATATATTGCTAAAAAAATTGTCTATTTAGGTTTTGCTATCGGTGTTTTCTTAACATTCTTTTTTTCAACTAATTTTACAGATTTAATTTCTATAAGAATTGCATTAGGATCAGGTGCAGCTTTTTTGGTTGCACAATTGCTAGATGTTTACATTTTTGATAAATTGAGAAAAAAGGTTTGGTATGTTGCGCCTTTAACATCTTCAATTATTGGCTCAACGATTGATACTTTTCTATTTTTTTCGATCGCGTTTTATGGAACAAGTATAAACTGGTTAAATTTATCTTTTGGGGATTTATCTGTAAAAATAATTGTTGCTCTAGTAATGTTAATTCCATTTAGAATTTTACTTTCTCGTCTTCAGGAAGTATCTGCTATTGAAAAAAAAATTAGTGTATAGTTTTGGTATTTTTTTCTGAAAAAAGTTTAGTAAGTTGATTAATCATTACGTCACCAAGTTCTTGAACGTCAGCAATTTTTATCGCTCTTTTATAGTACCTAGTTACATCGTGACCAATACCAACTGCTAAAATTTCAACATTTGAATTTTCCTCTATCCATTTTACTGTTTGTTTTAAATGTTTTTCCAAATAATCCCCAGAATTTACAGACAATGTTGAATCATCAACTGGAGCTCCGTCTGAAATAACCATCAAGATTCTTCTTTCTTCTTTTCTTGCCACCAATCTTTTAAAAGCCCAAAGAAGAGCTTCGCCATCGATGTTTTCTTTTAATAATCCTTCTTTTAACATTAAACCTATATTTTTTTTTGACTGTCTCCACGGTTTATCTGCAGCTTTATAAATTATATGTCTAAGATCGTTTAATCTTCCTGGGTTAACAGGTTTATTTTTTAAATTCCATTTTTCTCGGCTTTTGCCACCTTTCCAATTTTTAGTTGTAAATCCTAAAATTTCTACTTTAACAGAACATCTTTCTAAGGTTCTAGATAAGATATCTGCACAAATTGCTGCAACTGAAATTGGCCTTCCTCTCATAGATCCAGAATTATCAATAAGAAGTGTTACAACAGTATCTTTAAATTCTGTTTCTTTTTCCATTTTGTAAGACAAGGAATGAAAGGGATCAATAATTACTCTGGATAATTTTGAGGCATCCAACATACCCTCTTCAAGATCAAACTCCCATGATCTATTTTGTTTTGCTAATAATTGTCTTTGAAGCTTGTTCGCAAGCTTAGCTATTAAGCTTTGTAAATTTACTAGTTGTTGGTCTAGATTCTTTCTAAGTCTTGTAATTTCGTCATCGTTTTCTAAATCTTCCGCATTTTTTACTTCATCAAATTCACTTGTAAATACTTTATATTTTTCTTTATGTGACTTTTGTAAATTTCTTTTTACTGCACCAGGGTTTCCACTAACTTCTTTTTGATTAGTGTCTTTATTTTCATTAAAAGATTCAAGACTACTTTCGTCTACACGCACGTCAGCAACACTATCTTTATTTTCTTCATTTTTTGATTGTTCGCTATTTTCATTGTCGTTTTCAGATTGCGATGAATCGTCATCTGAAGCTTCTTTTTTCTCTTCTTTTTCCTTTGTTTCTTGGTCCTCAAAGTCTAGGTTAGTTATTAAATCTGCTATTAGTTTGTTAAATTCATTTTGATCATTTATACAATTATCTAATTTTTTAAAATTTTGTTTTAAATTTTTATCAAACAATTCTTTCCAATAACTTAAAACTTTTTTAGTTGATTGATTTTGTTTAATTTTAAAAAAATGACTTCTCAAATAAAGTTCAAAAGCTTCTGTAATTGGAACATCGGCCTCAGTTTTTATTTCCGAAACTTTTTTATCTTTAAATTTATTTTCATAACATTGCGTTATATTATTTTTTACACCTTTTAATTTATCAGAACCTATTTTTTCATATCTAATTTTTTCAGCAATAGCATATAAAGATTTGCTCATTGCACCTTTAGGTTCGTTTTTTATGTAAATTTTTTTATCTGTATATTTAATTTTTAATGCTTCCGAGTCTGCAAAAGCTCTTAAATTTGTAAAATCTTGTAATTTGCTTAAATTAACTACTTCCGGTAAATTTAATGTGTTTTCTTTACCTGAAATATTGCTGCCAAACTTAATTTCAATATCAAAATTTTCAGAGATTGCTTTAACAGTAGAAGAAACAGCAGATTTAAATCTTTCTTTTAACAGTTCCTGTTCGTCCATTTTAAAATTTATATTTTTATATTGATGGTAGATTCGGGCAAATCTTCACCGAAACATCTTTGGTAATATTCAGCAATTATATTTTTTTCTAAATCATCGCATTTATTCAAGAATGTTACTCTAAATGCATACCCTACATCTTTAAATATTTCAGAATTTTCAGCCCAGTGCAAAACTGTTCTAGGGCTCATCACGGTAGATATGTCTCCATTAACAAATCCTTTTCTTGTTAGATCAGCAACTTTAATCATGTTTGAAATAGTTTCTTTTCCATCTTTTGTATTAAAACTTTTCGACTTTCCTAGAATAATTTCAAGTTCTCTATCAAATTTAAGATAATTTAAAGTAGTTATAATATTCCACCTATCTAATTGACCTTGATTTATTTGTTGTGTGCCTTGATACAACCCAGTTGTATCACCTAGTCCAATAGTATTAGTTGTAGCAAACAACCTAAATAAAGGGTGTTGCTTTAAAACTTTATTTTGATCTAGCAAAGTAAAACTTCCTTCTTTTTCTAAAACTCTTTGAATAACAAACATTACATCTGGCCTTCCTGCGTCGTATTCGTCAAATACAAGCGCTACTGGATTTTGAATTGACCACGGAAGTATTCCTTCTTTAAATTCAGTAATCTGTTTATTGTCCTTAATTACTATTGCATCTTTTCCAATCAAGTCTATACGACTTATATGGCTATCTAAGTTTACTCTAACACAAGGCCAATTTAATCTAGCAGCAATTTGCTCTATATGAGTTGATTTTCCTGTTCCGTGATAACCTTGTATTAAAACTCTTTTGTTAAATGCAAAACCAGAAATAATTGCTAAAGTAGTATCTCTATCAAATTTATAATTACTATCAATTTCGGGCACGTATTCATTTTTTTTAGAAAATGCATCTACTTTCATTTCCGTATCTATTCCAAATATTTGATTGATTGATATTTTTATATCAGGTGTTAATTCGCTTAAGTTTGTCATATTATTTTGTCATCATTATCATTTTTAAGTGACTGTACGCTATTGTTATTTTTTTTAATTTATCCTCATATTGTTTATTACCAGAATGTTTATCAGGGTGGAATTTTTTTACAAGGGTTTTAAACTTTTTTTGTACAGTTTTCCAGTCATCATTAAATTCTAGGCCCATTATTACAAAAGCTTCTTTGTCTCTCTCAGTAAGTTTCTTTATTTTTTTATTATTATAAGTATTTTCGTCTTTAAAAATTCTAAATTTGTCGCTTAGAGCATTGTTCCACAAAATGTTAAAAAAATTATCAGTACTTCCAAATTTTTGTGTTGGTCTATGCCAAGTAAGATCAGATTTTAAAAAAAGTTCAATTTCATTTTGAGACATTCCGTCAAAATAATTCCATTTACTATTAAAAAGTTTTATATGTTTTTCACAAAGCCATCTAAAATTTTTTACATTATCTCTTTCTATTGGTGCTTTAAATTTTCCAGCTTCGCTACAATTTTCCCATTCACAAATATTTTCCATTGTTTAAAGCTATTATATGTTTTAAGATTTTAAAAGTGAAATGATGACTTTTTTAGAAGTTATAAAGCAAAAAATTATAGAAGAAATCAATCCAGAAAAAATATCTGTAGTTGATAATTCAGATTTGCATAAAACACATAAATCTTTTGATCCACAAAAATATCACTTAAAAATTTTTATAAAATCTAAAAAATTAAATAAAATGAATAAAATAGATGCTCATAAAGTTATTTTTGCTATTTTAAAAGAAGAAATGAAAAAAAATATTCACGCATTAGAAATTGAAATAAATTGATTTTTTAAAAATAATTTTTAATAAAAAACTTCCTCAATTCGCTTTGATTTACTGTAAATTTTCCTGGTTTATCAGCCTTGCCAATCTTTTTTATCAAAATAATATTTATTTTTTGGTTAAAATTTTTCTTATCTTTTTTCATGAAATATATAATTTTATTTATATTTTTTTTTCTGAAAAACTTGTTAATTTTTAAAGGTAATTTCAAATCTTTATAATGAGTTTCTAATAAAGTTAAATCACTCTTTTTAAATCTCTTTCTTTCAACGGCTAGCTTGCAAGCTGCCATCATTCCAAGCAGTACAGCTTCACCATGATTAAGTTTTTTAGAAAAATTACTAGCTCCTTCAAGTCCATGCGCGAATGTATGCCCAAAGTTTAAAACCATTCTTAAATTTTTTTCTTTTTCGTCTTTGTTTACAATTGATGATTTGATTTTACAGCTTTTGATAATTATTTTTTTTAAGTCCTTATCACTTCTCTTGTTAATTGTTTTTTTAGCATTTTTATATAGCCACAAAAAAAATTTTCTTTCCAAAATTAAAGAATGTTTTAATACCTCAGCATATCCATTAATTATTTCTCTTTGTGGTAAACTTTTTAGTAGAGTAGTATCAGTTAAAATAAAAGTTGGTTGATAAAATGTACCAATTAGATTTTTTCCTTGATTTGAATTTACTGCAGTTTTTCCACCAATAGACGCGTCAACTTGAGAAAGTAAAGTTGAAGGAATATTAATAAAATTTAAACCTCTTTTTGTTAAATTAGCAACAAAAGATGACAGGTCACCTATTATTCCCCCGCCAAAAGCAATTATACAATCAGATCTGTCATAATTCTCTTTTAATAGTTTTTCTATAATTTTATTTGCGGTATTTAAATTTTTTACTTTTTCACTAGTAGAAATTTTATAAATATTAATATTATATTTATTTAAGGAGTTAGTTAATTTTTTTAAAAATTTAAGTGGTATTTTTTTATCACTTATTATGCAAACTTTTTTAACACCAGGTATATGTTTATTTATTAAGCTTCCTGTTCTGCCTAAAATTTCACTTCCAAAATATATAGGATATATTTTACTTTTAGTTTTGACTAGAATTTTAGTATTTTTCATATATTTCAATTACTTTTTCAGCAATATTTTGTTTATCTAATTTATCACAAATAACTTTATGATTAGCTAATTTATAAATATTTTTTCTTTGGCTATATAGCTCTTCTAATTTTTTTTTATTATTATTTTTTTTTAACATGGGCCTTTTTTGATTCCATTTTAATCTATCACTTAAAGTTTTTAAATTAACGTCTAGCCAAACAGATACTGCATTTTTAGAAATACTATTTCTCAATTTTTTATTCATAAAAGCTCCGCCACCTAAAGCAATAACACAATTTCTTTTTTTTAGACATTTTAATACTTCTTTTTCTTCTTCATTTCTAAAAAATTCTTCACCCTTTTGATTAAAAATTTCAGATATATTCATCGAATTTTTTTTTTCTATGTTTTGATCGATATCAATAAACTCTAACTCTTGCTTTTCTGCCACAATTTTACCTATAGTGGATTTGCCCACAGCCATCATTCCTAATAAAACAAGGTTTTTTTTATCCATTACTTTGAAAATTATAAATTTGATTTTTCACAAATATGTCTTAATTTTCGAGTTTAAATATAATTTATAAATTATGCAACTTAGATTAAGACCTAGAAGCAGCAGTGGTACATTAATTGGCAAACATGTATTAAAAATTATTTTATTTATATTAGTTTTCTTTACAGCAATATTTTTGCTCGATAAAATAGAAATGCCAGCACCTAACAAACTTATTAAGCAAGAAATTGGCAATGATAAACTTATTACAGTTAAGTAAAATACTACTAATTGCTTTTTTTTTTACTTTAATATCTTTCAACTTAGCCATCTCCGAAGAAGCAGACGAAGCAGTGGATATTTGGAAAAGCAAAAAAAACAACGAACAGCAGAAAAACCAAATTGAAGAAGATGATAGTCTTATAGAAAGCCCGATATTATCTCAAGATGAAAACATTTTATCGGCAAGCATAAATGAGCTAAAATTAAAACAGGATGATCAAAAAATAGTCGGCCTATTTGATCCAGAAAAAAATAATTTTGATCTAAGCATGTGGTCAAGTTCGGACGGAGAAGATGTTAAAAAAGTTTTTGGACGAATTAATAAATTAAAGCTTTCTAGATTTTCTGAAGATTTATTATTTAATTTATTGTTTACAAATTCTTACCCACCAAAGAAAAATTTAAATTCTTCAGAATTTTTAAAAATGAAAATTAATTGGTTGATAAAGAATCAAAGAGTAGAAGATTTGGAAAATTTATTAAGCGCTAACCCTGTAGTAGGAAAACAAACAAAAGCGATAAGATTTTTAGTTGACGAATATCTTTCTTCTGCAAATATAAAATCAGCTTGTGAAAAAACTAATTTTATAAACAAAGATTTAAAGAATGATTATTTAGATAAGTTTAAGATTTATTGTTTAATCAATAACGACAGAAAAGAAGAAGCACAATTAGTTTTTGATTTAGCAAGAGAACGAGGTCTCAAGGATAATTTTTTTGAAAAAAAAATTTATAAAATATTGGGAATTTCAGAAGATTCTAAAGATGAAAAGATTTTAGATAATAATCTTTTAAATTTTTATTTGTCTCATATAACAGCCGAAAGTTTTAATTACGTACCAAACGACAAAACTGACAAATATATTTGGAGATATCTTTCTTCGGCAAATTTAATTGAAATTGAAAATTTTGAAGACGAAGAAGTTATATTGACCTATGAGCAGGCCGCAGCAAATGATTCATTTGATAAAAATGAAATTTTTAAGATTTACTTAAAATTAAATTTTAATTTTAATCAGTTAAAAAATGTATTCGATGTCTATAAAAACTTAAATAACTATAAAGCCAGAGCTTTGATTTATCAAAGTATTTTACTAAGTGACAACGTAGAGAGAAAAATTGATTTATCATTTTTATTAAGAGATTTATTTAAAAAGGATAAAATTTATAATGTTTATAAAGAAGAATTATTAGATATATTAAGATCAATTGATACTAACGAAATTCCTAACAACTATACTGAATTAGTCGAAAAAACTTTGGAACAAGATTTTGAAGATTTAAAAAAAATAAAATTTGATAATGAAATTATCCATAGATCTAAGGTAATCAAACACTTTCTAGATAATAATGAAAAAATAAGCAAAACTGAAAAAGATTTTAAGTCAGTTTATAAGAAAGTTAAAAGAAATAAAAAATATTTTATTTCGATAAAAGATATTATAGTTTTGGAATCCCTTGTCTTTGATGGAGTCACATTACCCAAAGAGTTAGATTATTCTGAACTTTCCTCACAATTAACTGTTCCGCAAAATTTACAAAAATTAGTTAGTGAGAACCAATTAGGACTAGTTATTTTGAAAATTATAGAGATAATAGGAGAAGACAATATAGAAGATCTTGATCCCGAAACGATATATTTTTTGAGTAAAATTTTAAATGAATTAAATCTTAAGAAAATTAGAAATAATATTTTAAGTGAAGCGCTTCCTTATAAGGTTTAACTTTCAACTGGCAGAATATCCTCTACTTGACTAAATTTATCTGATAATTTATTCATATTCTTATGGCTTTAAGAAAAATTTTAACTGAACCAAATAAAATTTTAAGAGAAAAATCTTTAAAAGTTGAAAAAATTGATAAAGATTTACAAATATTAATGGATGATATGCTCGAAACAATGTATTCGGCTCCAGGTATTGGTTTGGCCGCAATTCAGGTTGGTGTTCCAAAAAGAATTATTGTTCTAGATATATCATCAAAAGATGAACCTAAAAATCCAATGTACTTTATCAATCCTGAAATAGTAGAAAAATCAGAAAATTTTTCAACTTACGAAGAAGGTTGTCTATCAGTTCCAGGACAATTTGCTGAAATTAATAGACCTTATAAGTGCCATATAAAATATTTAGATTATTATGGTCAACCAAAAGAAATAAAAGCCGAAGGTATGCTAGCTACATGTATTCAACACGAAATGGATCATCTTGAAGGAGTATTATTTATTGATTATTTATCCAAGTTAAAAAAATCAATGATTATAAAAAAGTTATCTAAACAAAAAAAAGCAATAGAAAGAATTGTAGTTTAAATTCAATATTAAATTAATGTCACTTAAAATAGTATTTATGGGAACACCCAATTTTTCTGTTCCTGCTTTAAAAAGTTTATTTAATAGTAAATATAATGTTTTAAACATTTATACACAGCCACCATCGAAATCAAAAAGAGGTCAAAAGATAAACGTTTCTCCAGTTGAGGAATTTTGTAAAAAACATAAATTAGATTGTAGAAGTCCTCAAGATCTAAACATTAATGAAGAATATGATTTTTTTAAAAAATTATCAGCCGATATAGTTATTGTTGTCGCGTACGGGAAAATAATTCCAAAAAAATTTTTAAATTTGGCTAGATTTGGTTTTATAAATATTCATCCTTCAATTTTACCAAAATGGAGAGGGGCAGCACCCATTCAAAGAGCTATAATGAATGAAGACAAAGAAATAGGAGTTAGCATTATGAAAGTAGAAGAAAAATTAGATAGTGGACCCATCTTAATTTCAAAAAAATTTGAATTAGATAAAAATTTATCACACGGCGAATTAGAGAAAAAACTTTCATTAGAAGGAGCAGATCTATTAATTAAAAGTTTAAAAATTATTGAAACTGGTAATTCACAATTTATAGACCAAGATCATTCATGGGCCACATATGCAGAAAAAATTAATAAGAATGAAACAAAAATTAATTGGAATATAAATGCTAGCAAAGTTATAGCTCATATACACGGGTTAAGTCCAAACCCAGGAGCATGGTTTGAGTTTGAAAATGAAAGATTTAAGATTTTAAAAGCTAAAATATCGTCAGAGCAAGGTAAACCCGGACAAGTTCTTGATGACAATCTCATTGTAGGATGCGGATCAAGCTCAATTCAAATTTTAGAAATACAGCGCCAGGGAAAAAATTTACAAACGAGTAAAGAATTTTTACTAGGCAAAAAAATTAATAAAGGCAAGATTTTACTATAATGCAAAGATATAAAATTCAAATAGAATATGACGGCACCCCTTTTGTCGGTTGGCAATTTCAAAATAACGGGCCTTCAGTACAAAAAGTAATACAAGATGCAATTTTTTCCTTTTCACAAGAAAAAGTAGTTATTACAGCAGCAGGTAGAACAGATTCTGGAGTTCATGCTTTAACGCAAGTAGCTCATTTTGATTTAAAGAAGGAGATAAAGAAAAAAAATTTTCTTAGGGGAGTAAATCAGCATATTGGAAATAAGCCAGTGACTATTTTAAATATTAAAAAAGTAAAAAGTAAATTCCATGCGAGATTTGACGCAAAAAAAAGAACCTATGAATATATAATCGTCAATAGACTATCACCTTTAGCTTTAGAGAAAAATAAGGCATGGCATATTCGCAAAAAACTAAATGTTAAAGCCATGAAAAAAGGTATTAAATTATTAAAAGGAACTCATGACTTTTCGACATTTCGTTCATCTTCATGCCAAGCAAAATCGCCAATTAAAACATTAAAAAAAGCGTCAGTAAAAAAAAATGGTGATAAAATAATTCTAAAATTTACTTCAAAGTCGTTTTTACAGCAGCAAGTAAGATCTATGGTGGGATGTGTAAAATATTTAGGAGATGAAAAATGGAACCTAAACGATTTTAAAAATTCATTTAAATCTAAAAATAGAATTAAGTGTGCGCCGCCAGCCCCAGCATGCGGTCTTTATTTAAAGAAAGTTTTCTACTAATTTTCAAGCAAAGATTTTATATGAAAGTCTACACTTTCTGCTAAAGCATTTAGGTCGTACCCGCCCTCCAAAATAGAAACAACCTTTCCATCACATAAATTTTTAGCAAGAATTAATATTCTATTTGTTAAAGTATAATAATCTTTAGATTCTAAATTAATTTGGGCAAGAGGATCATCTTTGTGAGCATCAAACCCTGCTGATAGTAAGATAAATTCAGGTTTAAACGTTTTAAGTTTTTTAAAAATACTTTCATAAGCATTTAAAAATTCATGAGATTGAGTCCCGGCGCTTAGAGGTATATTTAAAACATTATTCTTTCCGCCTTTTTCATTGGCGGCTCCAGAACCAGGATAATAGGGATATTGATGAGAGGAAATATATAAAACTTTTTCATTATCATAAAATATGTCCTGCGTTCCGTTGCCATGATGAACATCAAAATCAATAATTGCAACTTTGTTTAATTTGTATTTTTCTAATAAATAGTAAGCACCTACAGCTACATTATTATAAACACAAAATCCCATAGCTTTTTGTTTTTCTGCATGGTGTCCTGGAGGTCTCACAGCACAAAAAGCATTATTAAAATCTTTTTTTATCACACCATCAATGGCAGTTAAAATTGAACCTACAGCATCTTTTGTGGCATCTTTACTTCCAGGCGACACAATAGTATCTCCGTCTAAAAAATTTAAACCTTGCTTAGGAAAGGACTCAGTTATATTATTTAGGTAGTCTTTGTCGTGGGCAAATTCTAGATATCTAAGATCGAATTTTGCTGGCTTTTTCCAAATTAAATCTTTTGATTTTACTTTTTTTAAATGTTCTATGACAACTGTTACACGATCAGCTCTCTCAGGATGTCCCTGTCCTGTATTGTGATTTAAATATGTATCTGTTGTTAATATTCCTGTTTTCATTACTTAAAATAATTTTCTAATATATTTAGATATATATTAGTTAATTTTTTTAAGTCTGACAAAGGCACAGATTCATCAATTTTATGCATGGTTTTTCCAACTAAACCAAATTCTAAACATGGAGCGATTTTTCTAATAAATCTTGCATCAGAAGTGCCTCCCGCAGTTGATAATTTAGGTTTAATTCTGGTAATTTTTTTAATGGTATTTTGAATCATAAAGGTAGTTTCGTTTGGCTTTGTTAAAAAAGCTTCACCGGAAACCTCATATTTTATACTAAATCTACACTTGGCCTTTTTAGTTATTGATTGGAAAATAGAGTTTAACTTTTTCTTTAACGAAGTAGATGAATGTCTATTATTAAATCTAATATTAAACACAGCGCTAGCCGATCCCGGAATCACATTATCAGCATGATTGTCTATGTTAATTTTTGTTATCTCCAGGTTTGATGGTTGAAAATTTTTTGTACCTCTATCAAATTTTATTTCTTTTATTTTTTTTAAAATCTTAATTATTGTATTTGATGGGTTGTTTGCTCTGCTAGGATAAGCTACATGGCCTTGCGTACCAATTATGGTTAATCTTCCGGTCATACTTCCCCTTCTTCCAATTTTGATCATTTCACCGAGTTTATTGGGATTAGTTGGTTCTCCAACTAAGCAGAAATTAATTTTCTCTCTTTTTCTTTTTAAGTATTCAACTACTCTTTTTGTTCCATTAATTGCTATTCCTTCTTCATCTCCGGTAATTAACAAGCTTATAGAACCATTAAATTTTTTATTTTTTGATTTGAATTTACTCACCGCAGCTACAAAGCAAGCAATTGAAGCTTTCATGTCATTAGCTCCTCGACCAATTAATTTTTTATTTTTAATAGCTGGTTTGAAAGGATTAACACTCCAATCTTTTATATTTCCAGGAGGCACAACATCCGTATGTCCAGCATAGCAAAAGTTAGGAGATGATTTTCCTAACTTTGCATATAGATTTTTAATATTTTTGAAATTTATTAATTGGCATTTAAAGCCAAGAGATCTTAAGTTTTTTGCTAAAATATTTATTGCTCCAGCATCTTTAGGTGTAACGCTGGGGCGACGAATCAATTCTTTTGCTAGTTTTAATTCACTGATTGGCATGAGTTACTTAATCTCTCAATAAATCATTAATTGAAGTTTTGCTTCTTGTTTTTTCGTCAACCTTTTTTACGATTACAACACAATATAATGATGGTCCGTCAGGGTTATTTTTGCTGGGCATAGTTCCTGGAACCACAACAGAATAGTTTGGCACTTTACCATAATATATTTCACCTGTAGCTCTATCAATAATTCGTGTAGACGCTCCAATATAAACTCCCATGGATAAAACTGATCCTTTTCCAACAATAACACCTTCAGCTATTTCAGCTCTTGCTCCTACAAAACAATTATCCTCAATTATTGTAGGATTTGCTTGCATAGGTTCTAAAACGCCACCTATTCCGGCTCCACCTGATATATGACAATTTTTTCCGACTTGGGCACAAGATCCAACAGACGCCCATGTATCAATCATACTTCCTTGATCTACATAAGCTCCAATGTTTACAAATGATGGCATCAAGACAACATTCTTTGCAATATAAGCCCCTTTTCTTACAACACCGTTTGGAACATATCTAAAACCTTCTTTAATAAATTTTTTTTCATTCCATTTATGAGTTTTACCTTCTACTTTGTCATACCAAGCAGCATAAGGACCTTTGGAAATTTTCATTTTATTGACTCTAAAACTTAGTAAAATTGCCTTTTTAATCCATTGGTTAACTACCCATCCATTATTTTTTCTTTCTGCCACTCTTACTTTTCCTGCATCTAGCAAGTCTATAGTTTCATTAATTACTTTTAATAATTTTTTATTAGATTTAGAATTAACTTGTTGTCTATTATCCCAAGTTTTATTAATTATTTTTTCAAAAGAAGTGGTATTCATTATGCTGCTCTTGCAATGTTAATTTTTTTTAAAAATTCTGACAGATTGTTTGTTTTATAATTAATAAAACTACTATCAGAAAATTTTTTTGCCCAAGGCTCCTCATTTTCAATCCAAACAGTTTTCATTCCCATTTCATATGCCGGTTTTAAATTTCTCGCAATATCCTCTACAAATAAACATGATTTTGGGTCAATTTTATGTTTTTTAACCAATTCATTATATGGTTCAATAGCGGGTTTTGGAACAAAATTAGAATCAACTATATCAAAAATATCATCAAAGCATTGATCAATGCCAATTTTTTGAGTTACATTTAGAGCATGCTTTCTTGAACCATTAGTAAATATAATTTTTTTACCTTTGAGTTTCAGAAGTTCTTTTTGAAGCTCAAGGTCTTTTTTAAGAAAATCTATATCTATATCATGAACAAATTCTAAAAACTCATTTGCATCAATTTTATGATTTTTAATCATTCCGTTTAAAGTAGTATTGTACTCATGAAAATAATTTTTTTGTATTTTTCTTGCCTCTTCAATGGTTATATTAAGTTTTTCAGATATATATTTTGACATTTTTTTATCTACCTGTTCAAAAACTTTAGTTTTTCCAGAATATAATGTGTTATCAAGATCAAATATCCAGTATTTGACTATTTGTAATTCTTTCATTTTCTTATAAGTGTTCCCGCACCTTGATCTGAAAATAATTCAAATAGAATAGAATGAGGTTTTCTGCCGTCTATTATTACTACCGCTCTCACTCCGTTGTTTATTGCATCTATACATGTTTTTATTTTAGGTATCATTCCGCCATGAATAGTTTTATCATTAATTAGCTCTTTAGCCTCTGCTGTATTTATTTCTGAAATTAATTTATCATCATTGTTTACAACGCCTTCGACATCCGTTAACAGCATAAGTCTTCTAGATTTAATGCTTCTCGCTATAGCACCTGCGGCAGTATCTGCATTTATATTATAAGGACTTCCTTTCTCATCAAGGCCCATCGGAACAATAACAGGTACAAAATCTTCTTTAATTATTTCTTTCAACAGTTTTGCATCTACTCTCGTTGGCCTGCCAACATAACCCAATTCCTTATTTTCCTGCTTCACAAAAATTACATTGTTTTTTTTTATTGTTATAGATTTTGCTTTGCACGCTTTTTTTTCAAGCGCATTAACAATTTCTTTATTAAATTCTGTCATAACATTTTCAACTATACTAATCATTTTTTCATCTGTAACTCTTAGACCCATAATAAATTTGCTTTTAATATTTTGCTCATCTAATTTTTTTTTAATTCCTAGTCCACCACCATGGACTAATATAGGTGTTAAACCTAACTTCTTCAAAATTACCACATCTTCTATTAAATTATTTAAAAGAGATTGATCTAAAAGAACTTTACCTCCACACTTTATTACTATTTTTTCTTTTGAATATTTTTTAATGTATTTTTCTACCTCTTGACTTGAAGGTCCATCTTTTGGCCAAAGTTTTTTTATTTTATTTTCTAAATTTTCAGCAAGTTGTTGCATTTTTTTAAACTGTTTTTACTTTTGTTCCCCTCATGATTACCCACTGTTGAGCAATAGTTAATATGTTGTTTATAGTCCAGTAAACGACCAAACCGGAAGGGAAAGGAGCCAAAATAATTGTTAAAAAAATAGGAAAAAACATAAAAATTTTTGCCTGGATAGGATCTGGTGGGGTAGGATTTAATTTTTGTTGTATATACATGCTAATTCCCATCAATATTGGCCAAGCTCCTATCATTAAAAATGTTGGAGGATCCCATGGAATTAAACCAAATAAATTAAAAATGGATGTAGGATCTCTTTCTGACAAGTCTCTAATCCAACCAAAAAAAGGTTGATGTCTCATTTCTAAAGTAACATAAAGCATCTTATAAATTGCAAAGAAAAAAGGAATTTGAATTAATACTGGCAAGCATCCAGAAATAGGATTAACTTTTTCTCTTTTATACAAAGCCATCATTTCTTGTTGTAATTTTACTTTATCGTCCTTATGTAGTTCTTTTAATCTTACCATTTCAGGCTGAAGTATTTTCATTTTAGCCATTGATTTAAATGAGTAATTTGCAAGAGGAAAAAATATTAATCTTACTAGCGCTGTAATAATAACGATTGCTACTCCAAAATTTCCTGTAAGTCTGAAAAAATAATCAATTATAAAGAAAAGTGGTTTTGTAAAGAAATAAAACCACCCCCAATCAATTGCTAAATCAAATTTTTCTATACCTAGCTGTTCGGCATAACCATCAATAACCGCAACTTCTTTTGCAGCAACAAAAGTATTTACTTCATTTGTAATAGAGTTGCCCGGGTTAAGTATTTTTGCTTCTTTTATTATATAATTAGCTCTGTACTTTCCATTTTTTGCTACAAATTCTGCTTTAAAATCTTTTCCTTTTTCAGGCACTATTGCAGTTAGCCAATATTTATCCGTGATACCCAACCAACCTTTTGAGGTACTAGTGGTAAATTTTTCTTTTTCAATATCTTCATAATCCTCTTCTTTTAGTTCATCTCCAAACACTCCAAGAAAACCTTCATGCAAAATATATATTTTCATTCCCTCAGGTTTATTACCCCTTGTAATCTGGGCATAAGGGTAGAATTGAAAAGATTTATCAGAATTATTTTTTATGCTTTGTGTAATTTTAAATAAAAATTTTCCATCTAAATCTATTTTTTTTGTAAAAATTAAACCATCGCCGTTATCCCACTCTACAGTGACAGGATTATTTGGAGTTAAAGTACTATTTCCTTTTACTTTCCAAATAGTATCATTTAAAGGAAGTTTTATATTTTCATTACCACCAGAAGCCCATCCTGTTTCTATAAAATATTCTTCTGAAGAATTTTTAGGATTTAAAAAAACTACTTTGTTTTCACCATCTAGGGTTTCTTTATAATTTTTAAAAATAATATCATCTATAATAGCACCCTGTAACGATATGGAACCCTTAATATTTTCATTTTCTACTTTTATTCTTTTAGTTTTATTTATTGCATCAATTCTTGTGGTTTCATTTTTTGTTTCTTTTTCATCAATAGAAGGAGAAGAAAGATCTTCGTTTTTCGCAATTTCATTTTTTTTTGCCTCCTGCTCAACAATTGGGGCTTCAAAGAAAGTTGCCCACCCAATTAAAACTACAGTTGAAAGCACAATAGCTAGTAATACATTTTTCCCATCCATTTATTTTTTTCCTTTTTTATAATTAGGAACAGGATCAAAACCGCTGCCGCCACCTAAAATTTTTAGTGGGTGGCATTTTAAAATTCGTCTGGTGCCTAAAAAAGTTCCTTTAAGAAAACCATTAAACTTTACACAATCTATAAAATATTCTGAACAAGTAGGTTGATATCTGCAACTTGCGGGAAAAAAAGGAGAAATGAAATATCTATAAATTTTTATAAGTAATATTAAAAAATAATTTATTAGTTTCATTATTTATTTTCCATTTTGTTTAATTTTTTAAATGTATCGCTCACATCTTTAAGGATTAATGAAAATTTATCCTTATATACATTATTTTTTCCAAAAATAATATAAGTGTAGTTTAGGTCTATTAAATGTTTATTAATGGACGTTTTTTGTACGGCAGCCTTTAATTTTCTTTTTATCTTATTTCTAATTACTGAATTTCCAATCTTTTTTTTGGTTACGAAGCTAATATTTAAATATTTATTAGTTTTTTTGCCTAAATTTTTTTTAAAGTAAATCGTAAAATATTTTGTATGAATTTTTTTTTTTTTTAAAACACTTAAAAACTGCTTATTTTGATTTAGGCTCTTAAATTTGATCATCTTAAAAAGTTAATTTAAGTAGATATCTTTTTTCTTCCTTTTGCTCTTCTTCTCGCTATAACTTTTTTGCCACCTTTTGTTTTCATTCTAGATCTAAATCCGTGTCTTCTTTTTCTAACAATTCTACTTGGTTGATATGTTCTTTTCATAAAATTTCTTTATCACTTTTTAAAATTTTCTGCTATTTATAGGTAATAAGTACTTATATGTACAGTTAAAAATTAATTTATGAATCAAAGTTCATTAAATTTAAAACTTATTCTAGGCGTTGTTTATATTTTTATAATAATAATTGCCTTATATTATTTATTCTCCTTTGTAGATGTTAGAGATTTGACAAGTTATGAATTTATTAAATCAAACCGAGATGCTATTTTAAAATATAAAAGTGAAAATATTGTATTTTTATTTATTTCATTTTTTGTCTTTTGTATAATTTGGGTATTGCTTTTGGGTTTTGCTATGCCGTTGCTTTTATTTTCAGGTTTTGTTTTTGGAAAATGGTGGGGCATTTTAATAGTGTTAACTTCAACAACTATAGGCGCTACATTATTATATATTTTAGTAAGTTTTTTTTTCCGACAACAAATCGAAGAAAAATTGGCCCCAAAATTTTCAAAGTTAAGAGAATTTTTTAATAAAAATGATTTATTGTATTTTATGAGCTATAGATTTATAGGAGGAGGAGGAACTCCTTACGCAATACAAAATGTAATTCCTATTTTGTTTAATATGTCAATTAAAAATTATGTCATAGCCACTTTTTTAGGAAGCATGCCTTCAATGTTCGTAACAGTTGCCCTGGGAAGCGGCATCGAAAATATTATAGATAAAAATGAAGAGATGAGCGTTTTAAGAGTTGCCAGCGCTCCCGAAATTTATCTACCAATATGCGGTTTGTTTATTATTTTAATTATTGCTTTTTTAATTAAAAAATTTTATTTCAAAAAATAATTTATTATTGTTCGTGAAGCAAATTGAACTCACAACCTTTTTTACATGTAAATGCTCTATCAATCGAGTTATATGGGCTCACGTTAAATTAGAATTTTCAAAAATATAGTTTTATAAGTAAGCTAAAAATTGCCATAATATTTAAGTAGCTTGACATTACGGCGAACAACAAAGTAAAAGTTAATATCTATATTATGGTGAATTTATGGGAATACATTATGACTACAAATCAAAACGTGGCGAAAGAGCCATGCTAAAGGAAGCAAAAAGAAAAGCACGTTTAGCTCAAAGAAGAGCCAAAAAAATGTTGTCTTCAAGTTCTCAGGAAAAAGAAGAGCCAAAAACCCATGATATTAAAAAGACAATAACATTAGAAGATTTAACAAATCCAAATTCAAAATAAAATGGATGCAGTTAAATACCAAAAAAGAAACAAGACATCAAAGAATAGAAAAAGCTTTAAAAAAAAATCTTAAAAAAAGAAAAATATTTCAAAACAAAATCGTTAAAGAAAATAAAAAAGTATATAGTAAATAAATGAGCGTTTTATCAGATCAATGGATTAAAAAAATGGTTCAAGAAACAGAAATGATAAAACCATTTGTCGACCAGCAAAAGTCAGATAAAAATATTTCTTATGGCCTTTCATCTTTTGGATATGACGCTAGAGTTTCAAATGAATTTAAAATTTTTACAGATGTAGATTCAGCTATTGTTGATCCAAAAAATTTTAAACAAAATAGTTTTGTTTCTAGAACAAGCGAAGAATGTATAATTCCTCCAAATTCCTTTGTGCTTGCTAGCACTGTTGAATATTTTAAAATACCGAAAGATGTGCTTGTGATTTGTTTAGGAAAATCCACTTATGCCAGATGTGGTATTATCGTAAATGTTACACCTTTGGAGCCAGGATGGGAGGGGCATGTAACTCTTGAATTTTCCAATACAACGCCTTTACCAGCTAAAATTTACGCAAATGAAGGTGCGGCCCAATTTATTTTTTTAAAGGGTAACGAAGAACCTAAAGTTACATATTCTCAAAGAAAGGGCAAATATATGAAACAAAAGGGAGTTACTCTACCCAAAGTATAATTTTAAATTAAATGCAGAAGTTAGAAATAACTGGTGGAAGAAAAATATTTGGAACAATTAAGATATCAGGTTCTAAAAACGCAACACTTCCTATACTTGCTTCAAGCATTTTATCTAGCAAAAAAATTATTATTTCCAACGTTCCAATAGTAAGAGATGTTGAAACTATGGTTGAACTATTAAAAACCATTGGTTCTACCGTAAACTTAGATAAAAAAAACAAAAAAATTGTTATTTTAAATAAAAAAGCTTTAAAAACTTTTGCACCATATAATTTATTAAAAACAATGAGAGCTGGAGTTTTGGTTCTCGGTCCTTTGCTAGCAAAGTATGGACATGCCAAGGTATCTTTACCGGGCGGATGTGCAATTGGTTCAAGACCAATAAATTTTCATCTTGATGCTCTTAAAAAAATGGGGGCAAAAGTTAAAATCAAAAATGGGTATGTAATTGCTTCAGCAAGCCAAGGTTTAAAAGGAACATTAATTAAATTTCCAAAAGTGTCCGTGGGGGCTACTGAAAATATTTTAATAGCGTCTTGCTTTGCAAAAGGAAAAACAAAATTAAGAAATTGCTCAACTGAACCAGAAGTGAAAGATTTAATTACTTTTCTTAAAAAAGCAGGATGTCAAATTACATGGACAGGAAAAAGAAATATAGATGTTGTTGGAATAGAAAAATTTAAGCAAACAAACCATAAAGTTATTTTTGATAGAATAGAAGCTGGCACTTATATAATTGCAGCGGCACTTACTAATGGAAAGCTAAAAATTATTAATATTAATCCTAAAATTATAAATACGGAATTAAAAATATTACGTAAGATGGGCGTTACAATAGAGGAAAGAAAAAATTATTTGATAACAGACTCACCTAAAAATCTTAAGGGTGTTAATATTTCAACAGAGCCTTATCCAGGTTTTCCAACCGATTTACAAGCTCAAATAATGGTGCTGATGACAAAAGCAAAAGGAATTTCTACAATTAAAGAAAAGATTTTTGAGAATAGATTTATGCATGTATCTGAACTTAGAAGAATGGGCGCTCACATTGAGATTAAAGGAAACAAAGCAAAAATCTTTGGTGAAAAAAACCTAAATGGAGCAGAATTAATGGCTACCGATTTACGGGCTTCAGTTAGTTTGGTATTAGCTGGTTTAGTTTCTAAAAACAAAACAATATTAAATAGAATCTATCATTTAGATAGAGGTTATGAACAAATTGAGAAAAAATTATCTAAATGTAGAGCTTTAATCAAAAGATTGAAATGAAATTAAATGAAGACAGCAATCTTAAACTTATAGGAAAAAACGAAGAAGACCTCAAAGTTATTTCTGCTTATTTGCAAGATAGCGTTGTTACAATTAAAGATATTGCGTATTTAAAAAAAAGTCGAACTTTTATTATGATAGTTAATAGATTTATGTGGGAAGATGCTGAAAAAGGAGTTTTTAGAAAAAACAAAAGAACAAGATGTGCCTTAAAATTTGAAGAAGTTGTTAGTGTTAGATCCAAAAATGTAAATCAAAAAAATAAAAAAAAACCATTAGAATGCTTAGCAATAAAATGTGACTTTACCTCTGATAAAATTTATAAATTAAAAATTTTTTTTGCTGGCGACGCTATAATTACATTAACAACAGAAGTTATTGAAGTTATGTTGCACGATTTTGGTGAATCATGGAACGTTAAGCATGTTCCTATACACAAAATTTGAATGTTGAATTTTGTTAAAAACTTCAATAAAACACTTAAAAAAAAGGATTACTATTGACTAAACAAGATATGTTAGAATTTAAAGGCAAGGTAACCGAATTGTTACCTAACGCTATGTTCCGAGTAAAGCTTGAAAATAATCATGAAGTATTAGCTCACACAGCGGGCAAATTGAGAAAAAATAGAATAAGAGTTTTGACAGGTGATGACGTTTTGGTCGAAGTAACTCCTTATGATTTAACAAAAGGAAGAATAATTTTTAGGTTTTAATAAGGCCAGGTAGCTCAGTCGGTAGAGCAGAGCCCTGAAAAGGCTTGTGTCGGCGGTTCGATTCCGTCCCTGGCCACCACCAGCTAGGTCATTTTTTTATTTTTATTAAATCAGGTTTTTTGCATTTAATTTTATTATTTAAATATAAATCTACTATCTTATCATTGTATTCATTGTATATTTTTTTTAACATTTCTGGTTTCCAGTCTGATTTTTTGAACAATTTTCCTTTTTCGTTTAAAGAAACATCTATATTCGGTTTAATATTTTTTTTTATGCGTCTATTAATTTCATCAACTACAATGTCAAGATCATTAATAGCAGACATTACAGCTTTACAAGCAACATCATGAATGCCATCACCGTACGAAAGACCAGGAACATTTTGGTGAATAATTTCCCCAGTATCCACAAGTTTTTCCATAATATGATAGGTAGTTCCAGCCATTGTAGGTTCTAAGAAATAAAGAGGCCAAAACATAGTTGTAGCCCCCTTATAGTGAGGGATTAGACCAAGATGCAAGTTTACTTTATAATCAGGCAATATACTAAAAATTGGATTTTTAATTATAGGAGTTCCAGATACAAAACAAGTTTCAGCATTTACAGACTTTATAAAATCGAGGGTATTTTTATTATTTAATTCCTTTGCATCATTGACAAATATTCTATTATCTATTTTTTGGGTTATTGATTTATCTAAGCCAAAAAATCTTTTTTCTGAAGCATATCTTCTTTCAAAATGGAGATTCCATAATTTTTTTAAATCATCGGAGAGATCATCTTCCGGTTTTGGTAAAGGATTTTTTCCCTTATATAGGACAAGTCCACTAATTTCGACTTTTTTATTAGCATAAAGTTTTTTTAAAAGACTCAAATTTCTTGGCTGATCAATAATAATTACAAGAGTCTTCACTTTTTTCTTATATATTTTGTTTTTAAAAGTTTATTTACTAAATCTAAATTTTTAATTAAACTAAAATTTTTATTATTAGCAATTTTTAAAAGATCTAAAGATCCGTTCGAAAGATTAAGAATTTCTAGTAAAATTCTTGTTTGCTCTGATTTTGAAGCTATATTAAAATTCATTATATTTCTGTATAAATTAATCGGAGATTTAGAAAGTTGTGGAGTTCCATATTGTATTTTTCCGATAGGAATAAAATTATTTTCTATTGTGAGCAATACATCATAGTAAATTTTTATAGTTTCGATTATAGTTTTAAAAGATATTTTTTTTGGATCATCGAGCGAAGTATGATACTCCTTAAATTTATGATTATCAGGCAAATCTGATATCCAACCACCTGAAGCATTCCACATTTTTCTCATTATTAATCCGATTGGCATATTAAATCCAGGAGAGCAAAATTGTCTTTCATCACTTCCATCAGGAAAAAATTCAATTATTTGAAATGGAAAATTTGAATTTTTTATGACATTTTCTGCTGCTTGATCAGCTAGCGAATTTCCAATTCTAGATTTTTTGTAAGTTATTTCTTTTCCATTGCCAGCTAAGTGAATTATATATCCTGCTACAATATTTTTTATTTTTTTTTTAGAATAATGTAAGAAAGCTGCCGAACCAATATTTTCTGGACATATTAAAAACCTATATGAAAATTTATGAGGTCCAGTTTTTTTTAGAATTTTATATAACATTGACCATACAAGCGGTCCAGATAGTTCATGATTAGCCATCTGGGGGTGACACAAATAGGTTGATAATAAAATTTCTTTTTTACTTTTTCCTGGAATTAAAGTGTCTGAATAAACTAAATGTCCAGGCCTGATATCAGAATCTATGTATACTTTATAATTACCTTTTTTAAGTTTTTTTAATTGGTTATAGCTTATACAAAATCCCCAGGTTCTATTGTAATAAGAGCAGACATAAGGAATTGCGTTGGGCATATTAGGCATTGTGTGCAAATGTTTTTTAAGTTCTTCAAAGCTGATTTTTTTATTTATCGGTGTTGAATAATTAACAACATGAAGATTATGTTTTTTAAAGTTAGCAATTTTTTTCCCGGAAGGTGTAATAATATAAGCATCTCTAATGTTCCATTCATCTGGTACAGTCCAATCAAGAACTTTAGTTCCAGAGGATACTTTTTTTTTATTTAATTCAACGATTTCTCCTATAATATCTAAGCTTTCTCTAAACCCCTTTCCTAAAATGCTCCGACAAATTTTGTAAAGTCTGTTAAAATAACCTTTCAACAATTTTTCATTTACAAAATCATCTAGTGAAATGTTTTCTCTCATGTAATTTAATTTATAATAAATATGGCATAATTAATCTATATTTCTAAAAATTCTAGATCAAACCCCATTATTGTATGTTTTAAAGCCACATTTTATCTTGACACAGCGCATTTAAACATATTAAAGAGGCACTATTGTAGATTTTCTACAATAACATTAATAATAACTAAGGAACGAGTAAATGAGTCTTAAAGGTAAAGTAAAATGGTTTAATGGAAAAAAAGGTTATGGTTTCATTGAACGTGAAGACAAAGAAAAAGATGTTTTTGTTCATCATACAGCTGTAAGAGAAGCTGGCCTAAAATATTTAAACGAAGGCGATGAATTAACATTTGAAGTTGAGAACGGCGAAAAAGGTCCTTCCGCAGTAAAACTGCAAAAAGCTTAATCGTATTTCAATAAATTTCACAAAATCGGGGCAAACTTATTGCTAAAAAATAAGTATTTGCCCCGATACAATCTATTGTTGCAAAAATAATTTTTTGTGCTAGTTATAAGTCATGATTAAAAGTTTAAAAATTTCATTCCTAACTAATGCAAACCATCATTTTGCACACGCTAAGCTATTGCTTAGCTAAATCATTACATATTTTAAAATACAAATTTATAAACAATTAATATAAAAAGGAGTTATGCAGCAGTAGCTCAGTTGGTTAGAGCACTA
>Ga0310344_10000517_pt1 | contig 30363 bp, 23 predicted proteins | sample HC15DNA20200_MG_FD_203801 | JGI IMG/M metagenome (GOLD analysis project Ga0310344, IMG submission 203801) | Marine microbial communities from station ALOHA, North Pacific Subtropical Gyre - HC15-DNA-20-200_MG | ecosystem: Environmental > Aquatic > Marine > Oceanic | place: Pacific Ocean: North...
CTTGAACACAGGCTCCGTGTACCTTCGGAACAATTCTCGGACGAAAAGAAAGACCTGCCAGGCGAATTACTTCGTAACGTCGTTAAAACAGAAAAACGTTTTGAACAACTTGCCAGAGAATTAATAGGAGACACTCTCGTTGTAACTAGCCTAGAGCAGGCTCTGCGGCTATCCGCAGAACAAGTAGTAGCGTCGGGGTTAGTCACTTTAAAAGGGGAGTGGGTGCGTAGCGACGGCACTTTTTCCGGTGGTGATTTGGAAGCCCCCGAAGGGCCTGTTGGGCACCAGGGAGATGAGGACGTGCTAGTAGGTCAGCTAGCCGAGGCTAACAGGCGTGCAGTCGAAGCAACTCAACAACTAGACCAGCTCGAGGGGGATAGCGCAGACTTGAGTGAGGAGGAAAGAACGGTAACCGATACTCTCGGTAACCTATTAAGCGAAGTGGCTGCGCATGAGGAATCAGTACGCGCAAGAAACAGAGAGATCACTCATATAGAGGAGTTAGAACGAGCGAACAGAAGGGCCTTTGAAGAGCTAAACGAACCCGCTAAGCCAACCGAGGTCGAAAGCTTAGAGTCAGGAGTGTCTAGCCTTACACGCTCCAATGACCAAATGGCGGCCTGTCTTGCAAAATTGATGCAGGCCCAGGAGGATCTAGCGCGGCAAAGTACTCTCCAGGGCCTCTTTATCGAAAGGTGGCAGTCGTATAAAACACTTAAAGCTCGGTATGATAACGACCAACAACGCCACAACGAGATAGTTTCCCAGATAAAGAGTCTAGAGACCACCCTGGCTGAAAGTCTTCTCAGCCAAGAAACGAGCGCTAAGGCAGTTGACATGGCTAGGACTGCTATCCCAGGTAATCTCGACCAATGGGAGGCCCGTAATCAAGAGGCATCAACTGCCGTTTTAGAAATAGAGGAAAATCAGGATGACACCGTTGCGGAGCAGGCTAAATCTGGAGCAAAGCTAGAGGCAACTCGTTTGACTCTAGCTAGGCGTGAAACAGCTCTCGAGTTAGCTCGGGACGACCTCGCGAGTTTCCCTGAAGGGCTAAAGCCGATTACGCTAGAGGAGCGTGAAGTCCGTAGGCGCCTTGGAGAGGGAGAACGCAAGCTTGAAAAATTTGGTCCCGTCAATCATCGGGCCCGCTCGGAATTCGAAAGTCGGTCTCAGCGACTGGGCGAACTTGAACGAGAGCGCGAGGAGGCAATAAACGCTATCGACGAATTAGATAGCGTCTTAGCCAGAATTGATAACGAAACGACTACCAAACTCAATCAAACTCTGGAAGAACTTAGGCGAAACTTTGAGCAGCACGTGATTACCCTTTTCGGGAAGGGGGCTATTTCAGATCTTCGTGTTGAACGTGAAGAAGGAAGACCCATTGGCTTGGAATTAGTACTACAACCCCCTGGAAAACAAACCAAAGCACTCAACTTGTTGTCGGTGGGGGAGCGCACTATGGGCGCACTCGCTTTCTTGTTTTCGTTAGTATCTCAGAGTGATGCTTCAGCTAGCAAGGGATTGCCTGTAGCGATTCTCGATGAGGTTGATGCGCCTCTCGACGAATCCAATATTAGAAGATTCTGTTCATTTGTCGAGCGGTTAGCTGCTGAAGGTACTCAGTTCGTTCTGATAACTCACCAAAAGGCCACATTTGAGGTCGCAGATGCTATCTGGGGTGTTACCACACAGGAAGGTGTCAGTCGGGTGTTTAGCATCCGACGTGATGAGGAGGTTGCGCTTAGAGGGTGATCAATGTTGTTAAAGAATTTGTTATCCAAAGTTTTAAAACTTTGGACTCAACCCAAGATCAACTGCATCGGCAAATTGCGCAGGGCCAGGACGTACATGGGGTCATAGTTGTCGCGGGTCATCAAACAGCAGGTCGCGGCAGGAATGGAAACGTATGGCAAAGCCCGACGGGCGGCAGTTACCAGTCGGTAGCGTTCCGGTGCCAAAAAGGTAAACCGCGAGCTGGTCTCATTACTATAGCGATCGGAGTTTGTATTGCCGAGTCTATGGCTGTGAGAAACATTCCGATAAAGGTCAAATGGCCAAACGACCTGTATTTAGGTGATTTAAAAATCGGTGGGATTCTCGGTGAGCTATCTCGAGGCTATCTTATTCTAGGAGTAGGTATTAATGCAGCCCAGATTTCTAAATCAGTTTTGGGTGAAAATGGGTTCCGGTCGGTAGAAGAAGTACATCACCTAGTGAGAAAAGCTTTTCGCCGGACCATTAATGAGCTACCAACCACGGGGGATTATTCCAGACGCTTCGCCGAATTAGACTTTCTGGCAGGCCGGACAGTTGTCGTGAAAAATAGGGCTGAGGTGTTTTCGGGTGCAGCTCGTGGTATCGATCGAGATGGTTGCCTTAAGATTGAGGGAAATGAGACGCTCGGCACCCAGGTGGTCTGCAGTGGTTCGGTAGAAACAATTGGAATAAGTGATTAGAATTTAAAAACCACGGCTAACGTTGCGGCTATTTTACGCATCAGTCTCGCGAGCAGAATTCAACCTCCTCTGGCCCGGTAAAAGGTTGCACCGCTATACAGTTAAAGCCAGAAAAACTAAGGTAGAAGTTGTTAATCAAGGGGAATTTGTAATCTCTATCCGGGTTAATCTGGAACGTACTCCTGGTAATTAGAGGCTAACTTACCAGTCTTCAACCGTCCGCCTCGTAGCTTCGTCCTCGAGTTTGGCGTAAATCGTTGTTGTTGTGATGTTCTTGTGCCTCAGGTGTTTCTGGACTTGATTGAGGTCTCGAGTTTGCCTATACATTCGGGTTCCTGCACCGTGCCGTAAACCATGGAGGCCCTTCCCCTCATAGGCAACCCCTGCTACCTTGCAAAGTTCTTTAAACCGTTGCTCCATTCTTTTGTCACCCCATGGCATTATGAACCCGTCTCGGGCCTTTCGGCGCTTACGGGTCTCGTGCACAGATTGCAAGCTACGTAAAGCGGTAAGGAGTCGTTTACTCAAACCCACGCTCTCTACATAGCCACCCTTACCCTTAACTCGGATTAACCGAGCATCGAACCGTATGTCTTCCCAGCGGAGACCAGCGGTTTCATGTCTTCTTAGCCCTGCATGACTTCCGAGCAAAATTGCCACTCGATCAGCGGGATCATGGGCTACCTGTAACAAGACGTCAATTTCTTTAGTGGTATAAGGTTGGCGCTTCTCCCAGGGAGGAACGGGATCTTTTCGACTTCGCAAACCCTTAAAAGGGTCGGCGGTAGTCGCCCCGGCCCATGCTAATGCATAGTAAAGGGTTCTGGCTGCAGCTATTTTGACGTTCACAGTAGCAGGGCTTCGAAAACGTGGAATCTCCTCGCCAGCTAGGTTATCGATGCGGAAGGGAACTTGTTCAAGGTCCTCGACGTACGAACCACCGGCGCGTGATCCAGGCCTCAAGAGGTTGACCCCCTGCCAATGGTTCAGGAGATCAAGGAGTCCTCGTCTATAAGTGGAAAGAGTGTGGCTACTCAAATGGCTACCCTTGCCACTGGATTGGAACAAATATGCCTCAACGAGACCCCAAAGTTCACCGGGATCTCGTGTGTTGGCGGCCGCCGTAGCACGTCGTCGAAGACCGTCATCGCCTAAGTCGGTCCAACTTCGGTGTCGTTGACGTCGGTCTGAGTCGTAAATAGCGAGCTGTTTCATCAGTAAACCTGAGGCTCCTCATTAGAAAAGGTTATTTCCCATAACATCCGTTATTGGAAATTAACATGAGAGAACGGTAGTCGGTGCGAAATTTTTCGCAAAGAAGATTGTTGTGGAGCTCCACGTTTGGTTCCGTAGGGTTTTGCGTCAATGCGGTCCCGGGGGTAAACTCGACCCTTATGGAGCTGCAAGCCGTTAAGGGGACTAAAGACATTCTTCCAGATCAACAATTTAACTGGGAAAGGCTTTTGCTGGACGTAGGTACAGTTTTTCGCCGCGCTGGTGTTGGCAAAATTTCAATACCCATCTTCGAACACAGTGAGATTTTCTTCAGGTCAGCTGGGGAAAGTTCGGATTTAGTTGTGCAAAAAGAAATGTACACATTTGAGGACCGTGGGTCACGCTCGTTAACGCTCAGGCCTGAATTTACTGGGGGTGTGCTAAGAGCATTTCATGAACACGGTATGGCAAGTTTACCGTCCCCGGTGAAGTTATGGTCACATGGGCCCGTATTCCGCGGGGAGCAGGTACAACGCGGTCGACAGCGGCAATTTCATCAAGTCAATTACGAAGTTTTGGGAATCGAAGATCCACTTGTAGATGCCGAGGCCATTAGCCTTGCTTATGACTGTCTTCGGGCATGTGGTTTGACGGGGCTGACAGTCAGCTTGGGTTCGGTCGGCGATCCCGAGGATCGTGAAAAATATAATGCTTACCTTCGCAAAAGCCTAACGCCATTTCGTGAACAATTATCTAAAGCTAGCCGCAACCGGTTAGATTTGAACCCCCTTAGGATTTGGGACAGTAAAATTGAGGAAGACCAGCAGATAATAAAACAATTTGAACCTCCTCTTGAAGGGCTATCAGATAAGTCTAAACGTCATCACCTAGATGTAACGAAATACCTTACTGATTGGTGCATCCCGTTTACGATCGATCCTACGATAGTCCGGGGGCTCGATTACTACAGGAAAACTGCGTTCGAAATTCGCCATCATGGGATTGGTGCCCAAAACACCATTTTAGGTGGGGGACGATACGATGGACTTTTAGCCAATCTCGGCGGAGCTGACACAGCAGGTATTGGTTGGGCCTTTGGTGTGGAAAGGGTCTTAGATGCACTTAAGGGGAAAGACTCGCACACGCCACCAGTAGAAAAACCAGATCTTTATTTGGTGCCGTTAGATGATCTCGCAGTATCCGAGGTTGCTAATACGGCTCGATCCCTAAGAGAAAGCTTTACAGTTCTCCACGCATACCGGGTAAGGAAGCCTGCAAAAGGACTTCGGGAAGCTAGCCGAATTCACTCTCCGCTCGTCGGTTTGCGGGGAGAAGCTGAACGAGGACAAGGCACTTACACTGTTAAAGATCTAGAGTCTGGGGAGCAAGTTAATATTGTCGAAAGCGAACTTAAAGAATACTTAATCAGCTGCGCGGCCGGGAAGAATGAGGAGTCGTAGTTTTGCATCGTAGTCATGGTTGTGGGGAGCTTTCTGAAGAGCAGGTCGGATCTACCGTCAACTTATTGGGTTGGGTGAACAGTAGGCGTGATCTCGGGGGCCTTATTTTCCTCGAGATACGCGATTCAACCGGTATGGTTCAGGTAGTAGTTGAACCAGGAGAAAAGACGTTCGATGCTGCTGAAGTTCTACGAAATGAATATGTGGTGGAGATTGCCGGTGTTTTACGGCTTCGGCCCGAGAAACAACGCTCGTCAAAACACCCAACCGGGGGTGTTGAGGTGGTGGCTGATTCCGTTAGTACTTTATCAGAGGCAGAGACTCCTCCCTTCGTAATTGACGCCAACATTAAGGGCCAAGCTGTATCTGAAGATCTTCGCTTAAAGCATCGATATTTGGATTTACGCAGATCAGAAGCCTCAAGGCCCATAAGGCTTCGACACTCTGTTAGTAAAGCAATTTGGGATTTCCTGGACGCGGAGGGATTTGTTCAGGTTGAGACTCCCCTGTTAACCCAGTCTACCCCTGAAGGAGCACGCGATTATCTCGTACCATCTCGACAGCAACCGGGAAGTTTTTATGCTCTACCGCAATCACCCCAACTCTACAAACAAATGTTGATGATGGCTGGGTTCGAAAAATACTTCCAAATCGCGCGGTGTTTTAGAGACGAAGATCTTCGGGCCGACAGACAACCGGATTTTACTCAATTGGATATTGAACTATCGTTCGTAGAACAGGAAGACGTTCTGGATCTGAATGAACGTCTTATGCAATATGTAATAAAGGAAACAACCGGAGAAACGCTCCAAATACCTTTCCAGCGTATCGACTATCAACGAGCTATGGACGACTACGGAACGGACAAGCCGGATTTTAGGAATCCTTTGGTGCTAACTGATTTTACAGAAGCTTTTAAACATACAAATTTTGCGGGATTTGCGAAAACAATAGAGAATAATGGTGTTATCAAGGGACTCGTGCTCCGAGGAGCCCAATTTAGCAGAAAGCAGATTGCAGGTCTCGAAGAAATCGCCAAAAGTAGCGGAGCCTCGGGACTCGGCTGGGTCCGCGCCGAAAATGAAGGTTTCCGCGGGTCACTAGCCAAAGCGTTGAGCCCGTCCGAGGCAGAAGCCATTACGCACGATTTACCAGACGGAGGCCTGGTCCTACTGGTAGCTGGGAGCTGGAAGGTAGCGTGTAATGCTATGGGCGCAGTCCGACAATCGGTGGCCGAACTACTCGACCTTATTGACCAAAATAGCAATACGCTTGCTTTCGGTTGGGTGGTAGATTTTCCTCTCTTGGAACCCGAGGATGACGGTTCGTTCACCTATATGCATCACCCGTTTACACGGGTGCATAATGATGACGTGCATTTACTTGAGACCCAACCAAAACTGGCTAGGTCTTTGGCTTACGACTTGGTCTTAAATGGGGTCGAAGTTGGCGGTGGCTCCCTCCGGATTCATCAAGCTACTCAACAGCAAAGAATGTTTGAAATTCTTGGGTTCTCTCCCGAAGAAATATCAGAGAGATTCGGATTTTTCATAGACGCTTTGAAGTACGGAGCTCCACCTCATGGTGGGATCGCATGGGGCCTAGATAGATTAGTGATGCTTCTTAGTGGCGTAGCTAGTCTACGTGACGTTATTGCTTTCCCCAAAAACCAAAATGGTTCTGATCCGCTTACCGGGGCCCCTTCCCTTGTAGACCGGTCTCAAGTACAACAACTTGGCCTTTCCATTACCAACAACACACCCGAAGAGTGACCCTCTCTGTAGTGGTTTCGGTCGACGGCTCAAAACACACTGTTGCTTCTTGGAAAAGATGAGGTTCTAGTTATTAAGCTGGTTTACGGAGTTTTGCTTTCCGACAATATGTAAACCCGTCTTAACGAAGCCGGACTTCTTCTTTTGGAGTGTCGTGGGGGGTACACTGAGTCCATGGAAAGCATCAATCAACTTACAACCAGAATCGGAGAAGCTGTAACTGTTTCTGGTTGGATTAGCGGAGCCCGTAGCAGCGGACAAATAGCCTTCCTTAACCTTCGGGATGGGACAGGTTTTGTTCAAGCCGTAGTCACATTAGATCGGGTTGGAGAAAGCGTGTTTAACGCTGCCAAAGATCTAACACGAGAAGCCTCGTTGGTTCTACAAGGAACGGTCCAAAAAGATCCGCGCTCCCCGACAGGGGTAGAAATTAGCGTATCAGATCTCAAGGTAATATCCCGAACCGACAACTACCCTATTACTCCCAAACCCCACGGTCCTGATTTCTTGTTCGAATCCCGCCATCTTCATGTTCGCCACCGCGGACCTTGGGCTTCTCTTCGCATAAGAGATACTTTTCTTCGGGGCCTTCAGGACTTTTTCGCTGAGCGCGGGTTCATTCGCTTTGATACTCCGATTTTTATGCCGACAGCGGTTGAAGGGACGTCTGATCTTTTTGCTGTCGATGTTTTTGGAAACAATGAACTATACCTTTCTCAATCAGGCCAGCTTTATGCTGAGGCAGGAGCTTTGGCGCACGGTAAGGTTTATACACTCGGCCCCGTTTTTCGAGCCGAGAAGAGCAAGACACGCAAGCATCTTCTCGAGTTTTGGATGGTAGAGCCGGAAGTAGCGTTCCTTGATCATGAAGGTAACATGCAACTACAGGAAGAGTTACTTTGTTACCTTCTTAATAGGATTATCGAAGAACGCCCCGAAGAGCTAGATATCCTCCAACGCGAAGTTGGGCCACTTCAGACAGCCGCTACCGGGCCTTACCCTCGTATCAGCTATGACGAAGCGATCAACATTCTGAAAAAACAAAACTTCGCTATATCTTGGGGAGATGATCTCGGGGCTCCCCACGAGACAGCCTTGAGCAAACTCTACGATCGTCCTTTAATTATTAAGGATTGGCCTACCAGTAGCAAAGCGTTTTATATGGAACCTTTCGAAAATGATGCGACTCGGGTAAAAGCTAATGACGTTATTGCGCCAGAGGGTTACGGAGAAATTATAGGCGGGTCCCAAAGGATTCACGACTTAGATTTACTAGAAAGTAGAATCCGTGAAAATAACCTTCCGCTAGATGCTTTTGATTGGTACCTGGATCTCCGTAGATATGGCAGTGTTCCCCATTCTGGTTTCGGCCTTGGAATAGAACGAACCTTAGCCTGGGTTACTGGGGCATCGCACTTGCGGGACACGATCCCGTTCCCGCGAATGCTAAATAGGCTTTATCCTTAAGCCTAAACCATTACGGTTTGTTAGGCACCGCTAGGTGCCCTAAAAACGTCTCGGCAGGCCTACCGTCTTTGAGTACTAAAATGCGATTCACGCCGTTACTAAGAACGGTTTCGGAAATAGCTTGGTATAAATTGATTTCCTTATTGACGTCCAGAGAGACGTGGTTCACTAGCCGAAAATCCATGATGGCGACAAGTTGTTCATCAATGTCCTGAAGGTAGACGTTAGGAACACTAAGCTCCTTTGGCCAACCGTTACCAGCGAGCATGTCACTGCGTAGTTTAGTTAGTATCTGTTCGATCCGCTCGCCTAGGTCAGGTGAAACTTCTAGATCAACTACATATCTTCTTGCAACCCCGAACGTATCGACAACTACCAGGCGAATTTCCTCCAACGTTTGGGCAGCAAGAGTATCGGGATTGTCAGTAGGCACCCGTATAGTTATTTCACTAGCCGAGGGAGTAAACAGGAAATATAGTCCAGCGGCTACCAAAAACAACACGGCAAATAATCCGTGTGGAGTGGCCAAAATCTGGAGGAGCCTTCTCACGATAGAGCCTAAAACCCACCTGTAGCCAAGGCACCCAAGGCACTAGCAAGAGCGTCAACTAGCGAGGTTGATGTTAGGTCTTGTGGGCCGAATTCTAACAATAAACCACGGCCACCTGCACCAGCCAAAACCGTCAAAGGAGCAGCCCTCGGAGTGTTTGACACATAACCAGATTTTTGAAACATAATGTCGTTGAGGGCAAACGCGAATCGGCGACCCATATCTAGGTTAGGAATAACGTTGAGAAGAACTTTTCGCCTGAGCTCGTTAGTTGCCGTTTCAGAAACATCCTGACCTGCATTCTCGCGAACAGCATAGTCCAATCCTTCAATCCCTTCGGCCTCCTCGAGGTAAAAAATTGAATATTGACCCCGGGGGTGGTCCCCAGCATGGATAGAAACAAACAGATTGGCTCCAAATCCCTGTCCAGACCGGGTAGCTATTTCAGGATTCCTATCGCTGGTTCGGGTAAGTTCGACCGCGAACCCCAATTTACTCAAGGTTTCAGCTAGTAGATGGGAAAAGTCTAGAACTAAATCTCTTTCCCATCCGAATTCCAGAAATAGTTCGCCAACCTCTTCCCCACCGTGTCCGGGGTCGATTACTATTCGTTGAGCCTCAACGTCGGATTCGAGCTGTTCTGTGCTAGCCGGTAAAATATCCATTATGAAGCTCGTTCCCGTTTTTCTGGGCAACTCAAAAATTCGATGCGTATAGCTTGGTTCAATTTGCACTTGCAATTCGGTGAAACCGGTACCCGGGATTAGATTTGCTCTACTAAAACCCCTACCCTTAAATGATTGGGCTTTGGAGAGATCGGTTCGCTGAAACCGAATAGTTATAGTGTCGACTGCGGAGTTAAAAAATACCTCGTGGGGAACGATTTGACTAAGGTGTATAACGATTCGATCGTTTTGTGGATCCTGAAAGACTTGATGGTTTTCTATCCTAGCTCGGGGTAAGACCACTAAGAATTGATCATCCGATTCTTGGTAGGTGAAACTACCATTAAATGCCTGAACAACACTTTTTATTGGTACAAATAAGTACCCGTCGGAAAAAACCCCAGGTGACTGAATGATTTGGGCATTATTTATGTTGATTCCATCTTCTGTGGGGGAGGAATCTTCAGGGTGGTTTACTATTCTTACTTGTACTAATCTACCTCCAACGTCGAACGCAGCTAGCAAGGCATCGCGATCTAAGATATATTTCGCGCCCATGGCCTCTGCCAATTCCAACGCAGGCATATAAGCAAAGCCGGGAACCAATTTTGTGGTTATCCCAGGCACTGCCCGGCCATTAATTTTAAGGGTGGCCTCCGATACTCCAGAACCCATTATTAGAAGGAGTAATATTCCCGATACAACCCGGTAAAATGGCACTATCGAAGCCCCTTGATCGCGCGATCGATTTGGCTTTGGGCATCACGCTTTGCGTCTCGTTCGCGCTTATCGTATTTCTTTCTGCCACGCGCTAAGGCGACTTTCACCTTGGCCCAACCATTTCTGAAGCTCACCTGGATGGGGACCATCGTCAGTCCCTGGCGTTGAATCCCTTTGCGTATACGTTGAATTTGATCTTTCCGCAAAAGTAGTTTTCGAGATCGAAGAGGGGGATGATTATTGTAACTGGCTTGGGTGTATTCCGGAATATGCATCCCTTCCAGAAAAATCTCGTCGTTAGAGAACCTAGCAAATGCTTCTGTTATTGATCCGCCGCCGGACCTTAGGGCCTTGACCTCGCTCCCCTTCAGGACAATTCCAGCTTCAAAAGTCTCCAGGAGTTCAAAGTCGTATCGAGCTCTTGGATTTCGAAGCGCCATGTTTGAAGCATAACGGAAACTTCAGCCGAGAGCTACGCCTTTCGTGTGGTTGAGCGCGAACCTCACAAGAATTTCGTAAACAACTAGCGCAGGTTCAAAACTCAACTGTCGTGGGTTTAAGAAACTTTAACAGCGTAAGGGAAAAAACTCACGAACACCCTGTTTGTGAAAACTTTATCGGATTCGCAGATTTTGCCACTGGCGAGGTATAGTTGGCGACTGAGACCCGGCTCTGACAATGTTCCTTGATTCAAGAACAAACCCCAAATGAAAACCCCTACCCAACCCAAGCTGGGCCTTAGTTCGGCCTCTTTCCGACGGTTAGTAGGGCGATATTTAAAAACTCCGACCCTCGAATTCTACGCGACTTGTGCGCCCGGTTTCGAATCGGTGCTAGCAACTGAAATAGATCGTCTCCCCTACGTTACCAACAGTTCTGTCCAACATGGTGGGGCCACCTTTTTTGGAAGCCTAGAGACCATGTACCACGCTAATCTCAGGTTAAGGACGGCTAATTTAATCCTCCTACGGTTAGCCCGATTCTTGGCACAGTCTCACCCTATGCTGTATGACCGAGCTGGTAAACTTCCCTGGGAACTCCACTTAGCAAACCAACCTTCCTTCAATATCAAGGTCACAACTAAGGCCTCTAAACTCCGCTATACAAAACAAATTCGGAAAACACTCAGCGCAGCAATAAGAAGGCGCCTTTCCCGGTACGGCATGGACGTCAAATATGATCCCCGGGCGAAGCTCACATTTAACATTAGATTTTTCCAAGACAGATGTACCGTAAGCCTGAACACGAGTGGTGATCGCCTGTATCTTAGAGGCTACAGGACTGGTACGGGCACAGCCCCGATAAGAGCGACAACGGCGGCTGCAGTAATAACCCAAGCGGTGAAAACCTCGCCCGACTTGATATATGATCCCTTCTGTGGGAGCGGCACCCTGGTTTTTGAGGCCGCCCTGGCCGCAGACAAAAAACCTCCCGGGATATCTCGAACCTTTGCCTTCCAAGATGCGCCTTATTACTCCAAGGCCACCTGGGATCATATATGCAGACTTGTGAACTCAGAACAGCGCCCCGATACTGTCGCTTTATTTGGATCGGATATCAATCCTGAAGCAGTACCTGACCTGACTAATACCATCGACAACCTAAACCTTAAAAACGTACCCTCCTTTTGGTGTGCTGATGCCTTGAACATAGATCTTCGCGATCTAAGAAGGCACGCACAAACCCCACTAATTATCACAAATCTCCCTTATGGGACCCGATTCGGGCCCCCCTCCTCGGCCAAGAGGCTGGTAAAAAAATTTTGCGATCATCTAATGACTTTTGGTGCCGGCTGGTCTTACGCGATAATTACAAAACATCCAGAAGTATTTCAAGACAAACAAGTCCCCGTATCCGGGGCAACCCGGTTTTCTAATGGCGGGATTACTGTCAGCCTTCTCACAGGACAAATCCTTAATGACTCGGGTGTTCCTTCTTAACCTGGGAACCTGACTTTTAATACCTACATCAACCTTCAAAATTCGAGATAACCACTTTTGGTGCCGCAACCGGTTTCCTGTTAGACCCGCGATTGGCGTTGGGTGAGACGATGGTCTTGTTTAAAGGATTTAGATGTAGGGTTAAATTTACTTTATTAACCTTAACGATCTCAAACCGCTTGAAGTAGTGCGTTTAGAAAGTTTAGTCTTTCCGGATCCCCGGCTCGATCAATTTCCAGTTTCACTTTGCGTAACACGAAATTCCCTAGCAGGCCCCAATTAACTGGGTTTGAATGTTAGGATCGCGGCACACAGTTTTGCTTGCTTAGGCTATCAATAGTGCGAAATGGGGGTTGCAGAAAATGACGTTACGTATTGGGATTGACGTCGGTGGCACCTTCACTGACTTCGCCTTGTATGACCATGACCGAACGTATTTAGCTACTGACAAAGTATTAACAACCCCGACCGATCCTGTGAGAGGAATCCTGACTGGACTGGACTCACTTTTGGCAGAAACTAACCTTCCCCCACGTGTCTTTTGGGGCTCTACAGTGGTTCATGGAACTACACTCGCAACTAATTCTCTTATCGAACGAAAGGGTGCAAAAACAGCGTTAATCACTACTGAAGGCGCGAGAGACGTCTTGGAAACAGGAAGGGAAAACCGTTACGATCCATACAAACGCTTTTTACGCCGCGCGAAGGCGTTGATTCCTAGGCACCTGCGCAGGACCATAACCGAAAGAGTTAGACAGGATGGGACAACGCAAACGCCTATCGACGTCGCAGCTTTGGAGGAAATCCTAAAACAACTCCACGCTGAGTCCGTCGAATCAATTGCGGTTTGCCTATTAAACAGTTATGTCGCTCGGGAACACGAAGATCAGGTGAGGACTAAAGTAAAAGAGCTCGGCATCAATATTCCAGTAAGCTTGTCTGCCGACATCGCACCCTCAATTGGCGAATTCGTCCGAACAACAACCGTTGCAGCTAATGCCTATATCCAACCAACTATTGCGGGATACCTAGAGAGACTAGGTGCCGCCTTGACCCGGGCCGGACATACGGGACACCTGTACCTGATGTCGTCTGACGGGCTCCTATCTAGTAGCGAAACAACATTAAAAGCACCAATTAGGTTACTCGAGTCAGGACCCGCTGCTGGATCCCTTGCCGCAGCCGAACTGGCCCAACAATTAGGTTTGGCCAAAGTTATTGCCTTTGACATGGGTGGGACAACAACCAAAATCAGTTTGGTAACCAATGGCGAACCCCACCTCTCCTCAAGCCTTGAGGCTGCCCGAGTTGAGCGACACAGGCGGGGCAGTGGCCTAACAATCAAAATTCCAAGCATCGAACTTCTCGAAATAGGAGCCGGTGGTGGGAGCTTAGTAGGCTTTGACCAGATGGGGTTCCTTACCCTCGGGCCGGAGAGTGCTGGGGCAAAACCAGGGCCGGCCTGTTACGGCCTAGGAGGTTTAAACCCGACCGTTACCGATGCGAATTTACTATTGGGGTATCTTTCAGAGGATTCGTCGTTAGCGGGCGGACTTCAAATCAAAAACGAACTAGCTCTGGCTAGCATCAAAAAAGTGGCAAAACCCGCAGGAGTCACTAGTTCCGAGGCTGCCAAGAGGATACGACGTTTAGCTACAGAAATGATGGCCCAGGCGATCCACCTACACGTTACTGAAATTGGGGATGACCCACGAAACTACGATTTACTTGCCTTCGGTGGTGCAGCCCCATTACATGTCTATGATGTAGCCCGTACTTTGGGAATCAAACGCATCCACCTGACCGAGCGAGCCGGAGTTTTATCTTCGGTGGGATTGTTAACTGGCGTACCGGGGCATGAAGCTTCGCGAACTTTAATTTTGCCGCTGGCCCGTCTAGATTCCGCATCACTTGAAAGTGCCTTTTCCCAACTAAAGGAAGAAGCTCGCGTCCGTCTTGAAGCGTCTGGAGTCCCTGAAAATAGTATTACCTACACTTACTCCCTTGACATGCGATACACGGGTCAAGGTCACGATATTGATATACCAATTAATTGTCTAACCAAGGTTTCCTCTCAAACCCTGACAAGTACTTTTGAAGTTATATATAAAAATAGGTACGGGATCCTTCAATCTGGAACACTTGAAATAAGAGGGTGTAGGATAAGGGCCAGGGGACCGAAACAACCCCAAATGCACTTAAGGGGTATCCCTGATACTCTACCCAATGAAAAGACGCCCAGCCGCCTAGTTTGGTTCGAAGAAACAAATTCTCACGTGGAAACTCAGGTTTTAAATTGGAGAGATTTCATCCCGGGATCAGACAAACCGGGCCCATTTTTGCTGGAGGTGGATCACACCACATATGTAGTGGGACCCTCAGGGAGGTTGATGATTTCCTCTACTGGGGAGGTAACAATCCACGTTTCCCCGAAAAAGGCTACATCAGAGCGCAATTTTGAAACCGAGGTTGCTCTAGCACGATTACGGTCGGTTGCTGACGAAGCCGATCGTGCCATTCAAAGAACTGCTTTTTCTAGTGTAGTTCGCGATGCAAAAGACTACTCGCTCGTCATCACTGATCCACAGGGGGTTTGCATAGCACTGCCAACCGAATGCATGCCTTTGTTTGTCACTAGCATGCCTCGGACGATTTCAATTTTAGCTGAACTTTTTTCCGAAATCGGCCTCGTTGACGGTGATGTAATCATTACCAATGACCCTTGGATTTGTGCCGGACACAAATCAGATATAGTGCTCGTAGCTCCAGTCTTTTCTGGCCCAAAGCTCGTCGCTTATGTCGGTACGATTTTGCATATTGCGGACATCGGCGGACCCATAGGTGACTTCCGCGCATCCGACATCTACGAAGAGGGTCTTAGCATACCGCCGGTAAAGCTGATCGCCGCTGGTCAAAAGTGTCTTGAAATTGAAAATTTAATCCTTGCGAACGTTCGGATCCCGTACCAGGTGCAAAGCGACCTGACCGCAATGTTAACTGCAATAGGTATAGCGAAGGACCGATTAACGTTCTTACTCCAGGACGTACCCCACATGGACTTAACGGATTTAGCTAAAGAATTTCAAATAATGGCCGAACGGGTCGTACAAGAAGGTATAGCATTAATCCCTGACGATACCTACAAGGCCGAGTTAACAATAGACGGACCGCCGAACGCTGAACAGATAGACAGCTATGACCCAGTTCGACTTTCACTTTCGATTCTTAAGAAAAATAATACATTAGCCCTTGATTTCAGTGGCTCTGACAAGCAATTAGAAAATCAGGCCATAAACGTACCAATTTCTTATACCCTTGCTGATTCGATTTACGCAGTTCAATACTTAATGGCCCCAGATATACCCAATATTGGACCGCAATTTAGTCCAGTTACTGTCCTGGCTCCGAAAGGCAATATACTGAGCGCAGTGCCCCCAGTACCGGTTTACGCCCGTACCAGAACGGGGTTACACATCAATACGCTCCTGAATTCGGCGTTGGCCGAAATCTTCCCAAAACAGGTGCAAGCCGCGTCTGGACACGCGATAATATTAACCGTCTCAGGCTATCAAGAACAACGGGACTTTTTTAAAGTATCTATCATGCCTAAAGGTGGAATGGGGGCCACAGGCGGTCAAGATGGTGCGCATTGCACGGAATTTCCGACAAACAGCACCATGATCGAAGCAGAAATAGCCGAGTCCTTGTGTCCAATCCAAATCCACCGGTCACTACGCATGGATTCTGGCGGCCCTGGGCGCCAGCGAGGGGGTCTAGGCCAAGTCCTAAAACTGACGTCAACTACAGAGAATCCTTTAACAATCGGATATCGACCCAATTTCGTCTCTAATCCCCCAATCGGGTTATTGGGTGGATTACCCGGATCCTTAGCGCGAATTGAAGTGAACGGCAAGCCTCCTCAACAGAACCCCCTAACAATCACTGAAGGAGACGTAATGACAATCTGGACAGCAGGAGGAGGTGGAATCGGAGATCCCTTTTGCCGCGATCCCAACTTGGTACGACAAGATGTAGTAGCTGGAGTAGTTTCGGCACAGCAAGCTTTGAGAATCTATGGGGTAGCTATAGACCCACGTTTTTTCGAAATAGACTTTCCTACTACCCAACAGCTACGCTCTATCAAGTCAGAATGATTTCTTGCGCTTCAGCCGTTGATTCCTATGTAGTTGGATAAGAACCAATCCAAACTAAAGATGAAAGCTTTTTTTGACAAAAGGTTTTAGGCTTTGGGTTTGCGTTGGAATCAGACGGGAAAATAGCCTTTCTGCACGTATTTTTGGGATCTTGACACTTGGTAGCGTGTCTACTAACATACAGACTGCTTAACCGGTCCTATCGAAACAATTCCGCCAGCGGTTTTTTTCGGTAAAGCCCGATCCAATTACCGAGGGAATTATTGAATTGAATCAAGTGACCCCAAGTTGGCAACTAATTGACTCCACCCTCCGCGAAGGAGAACAGTTTGCTCGTGGTAACTTTACGATAGAGCAAAAAATAGACGTAGCCAAATCATTGGATGCGTTCGGGGTTGAACACATAGAGCTAACAACGCCAGTAGCGTCTCCCGCCTCCAGGAAAACTTGTGAGGCCATATCTGCCCTCGGGCTGAACGCTAAGGTTCTCACCCATATTCGGGCCAATCTCGAGGACGCTAAAATGGCTGTGGAATGCGGTGTAGACGGAGTCGATATTTTGTTTGGCACCTCATCAGAATTACGTACGTTCAGTCATGGGCACTCAGTTCCCGAAATTATTGAACGGGGCCTAGAGGTTATCAACTACGTTAAAAAACACGGTCTTTCGGTTCGCTTCTCCTCTGAAGACACTTTCCGGAGTGACCGGGCTGATTTACTTGCGGTTTACATAGCAGTAAGCCAAGCCCATGTTGACCGAGTAGGTCTGGCTGATACAGTCGGCATAGCTACCCCTTCCCAGGTCCGAGAATTGGTTGCCGATGTCCGAGGTGTAGTTGGTTGTGACATCGAGTTTCATGGGCATAATGACACGGGCTGCGCCATCGCTAATGCTTTTGAAGCTGTACGCGCTGGAGCCACTCACGTAGATGTAAGCATTCTTGGGATAGGAGAACGAAATGGGATTACGCCTCTCGGTGGATTTCTAGCAAGAATGTACACTTTAAACTCAAACGCATTAGCCTCTCGCTATGACCTAAAGATGCTTCCAGAATTAGACGCGTTAATATCGGAAATAACAGGCATCACTATCCCCTTTAACAACTATCTGACGGGACCTTACGCCTATAACCACAAAGCTGGTATCCACTTAAAAGCCATCTACCTCAATCCGGGCACTTATGAAGTCATACCTCCAGAAGCTTTTGGCGTCGAGCGCCGGCTTCAAATTGGTAGTCGTCTGACCGGCCGGCATGCCATAGCACGTCGGGCTGCGGACCTAAATATTACGTTAGATGACGAGGCTATCCGTTCGGTAACGCAATCAGTCAAAGCTCTCGCTGATAATGGCGACCTATCCACCGATGAAGTTGACAATTTACTACTTAAAGCACACGGAAGGAACGTTGAATGAATAACTTGCCAGACCTCAAAGGCTTAACCCTGGCTGAACGAATCCTCTCAGTGAAAGCCGGTCATCGGATTACACCTGGAGAAATTGTGGTTGTTCCAGTCGACCAAGTGATGGTTGTCGATTCTATAGCCCCAGCGGTAATCAAATTTATCGAAAATGATTTGGGAAATAAAATTGCCAACCCTGACGTAATCTCAGTAGTAATAGATCACGTGGCTCCAGCTTCGACAGTGCAAGTCGCGACCACACAAAAGGCAGTAAGAGATTTCGCTAGAGACCGTGGACTCCGCCTCTTCGATGTTGGGCGAGGAATTTGCCATCAGGTGTTGTTTGAGGAAGGCTTAGCTCAGCCCGGTTGGATTGTCCTGGGCTCTGACTCGCATTCCACCACTTACGGAGCCGTGTGTGCTTTTGGCACGGGAATGGGTGCAAGCGACATAGCCCTTTCCGTAGCGACTGGACGAACCTGGCTTCGGGTCCCAGAAACCGTAAAAGTAACCTTTACCGGGAATCGGCAACCGGGGGTTTCCGCCAAAGACGTAGCGCTTTCTGTCATCAAAGAACTTCGGGCCGACGGAGCAACTTACTGTAGTATCGAGTACCACAACACTACAACCTTTTCGATGTCGGAAAGACTTACACTAGCTAATTTAGCTGTCGAAGCCGGCGCTAAAGTGGGCTTGGTAGTTCCGGATAAATTAACTAAAACCGCTTTTAAAGTGCCGGAGTGGTTAATTGCCGACCCTCACGCGCGGTTTCACCATGAAGTGGTAATCGATTTGGACGAAATAGCCCCTGTTATTTCGGCACCCTTTGCGGTAGACAACGTACATGACGTCAAGGATGTAATCGGGACCAAGGTAGACCAAGTATTCGTGGGTACCTGCACAAACGGACGTCTAGACGACCTTCAACAAGTTGCGAAGATATTAAAGGGCAAAACAGTAGCGGAAGAAACCCGTCTTTTAGTCATCCCGGCCAGCTCAAAAGTTCTAGAGGCCGCCGTAGCTGATGGCACAATAGCAACTTTACTATCAGCTGGAGCTATCCTCGCTACTCCAGGCTGTGGACCTTGTATGGGTCGTCACATGGGTGTCCTCGCGCCTGGTGAAGTCTGTGTTTCCACAGCCAATAGAAATTTTGTTGGCCGCATGGGTAGCCCAGACGCAAAAATTTTCCTAGCCAGTCCGGCTACGGCTGCTGCCACCGCGGTGGCCGGTCACCTCGTTTTACCCGACTCCCCTGGAGGACATAATGACCAATAACAATAAAACCTCCCAAGGGAGCAATCAAATATGGAAATTCGGTGACGCTATTAATACCGACGATATTCTCCCTGGTAAATATGCCCCATTGATGGTCGGTGAGGAAAACTATCACAAATACACGTTCGCCCATCTCCGACCAGAATTTGCAGAGACGGTCCAACCGGGAGACGTTCTTGTGGGAGGATGGAACTGGGGATTAGGATCTAGCAGAGAATACGCCCCAAGTGCACTAAAAAAACTCGGAGTTGCAGGAATAATTGCAAAAAGTTTCGCACGAATTCACTTCCGCAATCTCATAAATCTCGGTATTCCTGCCATTGCAGGCCCGGAAATCGTAGACTTTTTCCAGGATCACGATCCTATATCCTTTGACCCGATTAATGGTCATGTGACCGTAGCTAATACCGATTATAGACTTCCCCCACTGGGCGCCTTTGCAGAAGAAATATTAAAAGCTGGTTCTCTTATGGAGCACTTTCGGCAACACAATCGGTTTCCTGGCGAATAAATTGCAGCCCGCAAAAAACTGCCTTATTGTTACAATCCTGCGCGCACATGCAACCAAAAGCCTTTTTTAGGCTTACCCCTACGGCACGAGGCTCACCAATAGCGCTATCACGAATCAATTTCACGCTTCTGGAAGCCCTTATGCAGCATCGTTTTCCGGAAAAACGGCAGCGCCAAATTGCTTTGCGGCTGCGCTTAAGGCAGGCCTTTAGTTTGCTTGGTAGGAGTGAGCTGGATGTAATGGCGAAGCGCTTAGCTTTGAAGAAACTTAAAACGTTGATTACTTTTTTCAGAAGAGTCGCTTTTTTGATAGCGAGGAGACAAGCGAAGTCTTATTTTCAGACTTACAGCGAACTTTAACTTCATGGCAGGAAAAGAGTTCTCAGGAGATCCGCGTGAAGCAATCATCGGAGTCTCTGGGGTTAAGTGGTTGAGGTTTACGACGCTCAGCTTAACCCCTGACGTGATTCAGGTTACCACTCGCGAATGACACCTAAGCACAAGTTATGCGGACCTATCGACTTTTTTTCAAAAAGATAACCTTTCTTATATGGTTAGCAGGAATCGCCCGTTAAAGTTCAGCTAAGAGCGCTCGAGCCTTAGCGCTTTCAGGTGCGTCAGGATTGTTCTTGACCGTTTTTTTGACGGCGTAAAGAGCATGTTCATTGCCCGCTCGAGCTAACTCCAATGCCTCCGCAAAGCCTTTTTCTCCAAAGCTTGTATCCATTGCCACGACAGGATTATCAAACTGCTGCCAATAGTATTTCAGATCGTCAGTTTTCCAATCGGCATAAACTTCTTCCCAACTAAGCTGGCTGGGACCGTGGGGCTCGAGCATATGCTCTGCAATTGGGTCTCCAATTACTTGATAGCGATTGTCTAACGACATGCGCAATTTGTTTTCAGTGAAATTAGGTAAAGCTTTATGAATGGTTAAGGCAGGAAAAAAGAGGGTATCACCAATTTCATAATTAGTGCTGTGCCAAATGGGGTTCACATCGTCGTGGACCGTTTCATCTACCACGAGGCCACCTGCTCCTAAAGAAAAATGATGGTCCAGCACACGGTTCACTTTGTGGGAGCCTGGAATAACCGCCAAACCCCCAAGCTCAATAGGACAATCGCCAATGGGAGCCCAGCAGGTGATGTTGTCGAAGCTACCCTGGAAGTGAACAAAATCCTGATGTTTTGGGGTGGTGTGTTCGGTGTATTTGGGAAACCAGACACGGGCTACCTTTTGAGGCTGGGCCATGATGGGCTTGCCCATAATTTTCTCGACCATGCTGGTTACCTCAGGCCAGTGAGCAGAGCGGTGGAAGGACTCGAGTTTATAGGCGCTCGCGTAACCTACGCTATATTCGTTATCACCTTCGGTGTATTGCATGCTTATGTCTGCAATCCCGTCCATTGGGTCGGTTCCTTGAATGAGCCAGCCTGCCTGTTGAACAGCTGTCATCATCTCACGGCGCAATTTGCGAAGTTTATCAGGTGACTGCAATTGTTTGAAAAACAGATAGCCTTCCTCTGCCATGCGGCGCTGAAGTTCAGCCTCGTCATTCATGGCATCGTTTGAAACACGTAGTTCTTTCAATTCCTGCATCATTTGCGCCTCCTAAAAGCTATGAATATTTAGAGTCCCTTCAAGAATGCTTGGCCTTATATTGTCGCACACGCTCTTCCAGAAAGCAGTGAACGTTTATTCATTTATTAAGTTTACTATGTCGAGTATCATGCTCAAAGAGGACCTAAGTAATGGCTGCTGAAGCTATTTGCTATTTTTTAGAGGTTTTTGGCGACGAGGAGTTGGAAACACTGACATGATAACTTCTGATCTTGGTAAGCGCATGCGTATGCGCAGGATAATGCGAAACGGACGGGTGCTGGTGCTGCCGTTCGATCATCCGATTTACTTCGGGCCCTTGCCAGGTGCAGAGGATCCGGCAAAACTGACGGCCCTGGCCAGGGACAACGGCGCCACGGCGGTATTGCTTACAGCGGGTGCTTTGCGTCAAGCTGCTCCCGAGACGGGCGACCTGGGTGTGATCATGCGTATCGACACGACGATTAGTCGCCTCGGAGGACCTGACACCGTAATGCATCTACTTCACGATGTCGAGGAAGCTTCCTCGCTTGGGGCAGATATGGTGGTGGTGAACTGCTACCTTGGGATCGGCGACACGGATATCGAGCATGACCTGCTCGTAAAGCTCGCGGATGTGTCTGCCGACTGCGAGAAGATGGGCATGCCGTTATGCGGTGAGATCATCCCTCGTGTTTCGTATAAGGATCAGCCAAACGCCATGCCGACTTCCGAGGACATGGCTATAGCGATGCGTTACGGGTTGGAGTATGGCTGCGACTTGGTGAAGACCGTCTATAACGGTGATAAAGCGGGCTATGCCAAAGCCATTTCGAACTCCCATTTGCCTGTGATTATGGCGGGAGGGCCGAAAAGCGATGATGACACCGCGATATTCCGACAACTTAAGGAAGTGATGGATGCTGGAGCTGTCGGTGCAGCAATAGGTAGGCGAGTGTGGGGAAGCGACAGACCTGAGGTAACTTTAAGGGCAATCAAGTCCATTGTGATAGACGATGCTTCCGTGGAAGAAGCCCTCGCGATCTACATGGAATAACCCGTAGAACAGCCTCATCCTACCAAACTTCACCGGCAAGGCCTTAGGGCATGGGGACATCGCGAGAAGCAGAGATGATTTCATTTAAAGGCTTCACCGGTCAAGATCCACGTGCATGACCTCCGGACGCTTCCGCCACAAAAGTCACGCTAGCTGATGGTAGGCGAAGATAGGTGCTAAATCCCGGCCGTACAGGCCTTCCTTGGTGTGCTTACCCTTATACTGACCCGCAAATCTAAGTTTTACCCCTTAAGAATGCCATCCAAACAGGGACGTTCAAACCGCTTGATAATCCCGCTGGTTTACGAGATCCCGGTGAACCATAGATTGAGACAAAAACAGGACGAGGAAGTAGCAATATCCTCGTCCTGGACTTTGGTAGCGATGGACGGACTTGAACCGTCGACCTCACGATTATGAGTCGTGCGCTCTAACCAGCTGAGCTACATCGCCGCAGCGACACCTGTGTAGTTACTCTAATACCGCTACACTCGGGCGAATAATATCATTTTGAACGGCCTAGGGGCTATTTAAGACCGACTTCATATTGTTAACTTGGAGCGAAGGCCCCCCGGCAGCAAACATAACCAACCGAACATGTAGTAATTTATATACACACCGATTAAATCCAGTAAGCTTGGTTCACAATTCCAAAGAAATCACTATTAACCCGATGATGCCTTCACCATGAACGCTGAGTCGTTCTTTTGTCTTTCTTCCGTTCAGCACTAGTAATTTCCGAACTAACAAAAATAATTTTGATTTTTTCTCCATCAGAACCGGTTTTCCAAGTCTACTTCCGCCCCAGATATTAGCCCCATCAGCCCTTGGCTGTGATATCTTCAGTGCCGGAATGAAAACTACACCGCTCTTTGATCTCCATAAACAACTTGGAGCGAGAATGGTTGATTTTTCTAATTGGCAAATGCCCCTTCAATACCCAACCGGAATTAATCAGGAACACATGGCGGTTCGCAGTAACGTGGGTTTATTCGACGTAAGCCACATGGGGCAACTCAGGATTATTGGAAACCAGGCTACCGAATTTCTGCAATACAACACACTCAACGACCCAACCTCTTTAAAGGTGGGTCGAGGACAGTATTCAATGATTCCCAATCAAAGAGGTGGTCTCGTCGACGATATTTATCTATATCGGGATAAGCTCGACAATTACTTGATGATTCCGAATGCTGGTAATACGGCAAAGGTTAAAAACCAACTGAAACTTCAGGCTGAAAAATATGATTGCCACGTTGTAGATGAAACCGAAACATGGGCACTGTTGGCTCTCCAAGGCCCGGGAAGTGCAGTTCTTCTGGATCGGTTTGTTGAAGATGACCTGACAATGTTAAGAAAAAATTCGTACGTAGAGACGACGCTTTCAGGGTGTCCCGCCCGCCTTGCTCGGACAGGCTACACCGGAGAGGACGGTTTCGAAATCTTCTGCAGACCAACGGACGCCTATATTATCTGGTCTCTACTGACGGAAGCCGGGGCTACTCCATGTGGTTTGGGAGCCCGAGACACGCTCCGTCTTGAAGCTGGGTTCCCCTTGTTCGGCAACGAATTTACCGGGGATACTAATCCCTTATGCACCAGTTACGCTTGGGTGGTAAAAGACAAGCCTTTCTACGGCAGAAAAGCTATGTGGGAAACTAAGTGCCTTAAGGTGTTAAGAGGAATTAAGCTGCACCGCCGAGGAATAGCAAGGCATGGATATAGAATTTTAAAAAATGACCAAGAAATCGGTGAGGTTACCTCAGGAACCATTTCTCCTATGACTCGCGAAAGCATAGCATTAGGCTGGGTTGAAACCGAACATAGTAACGACGGAACTTCGCTAGCTATTGAAATCAGGGGGCAGCTCGTGGACGCAACAATAACAACACCCCCATTCTTCTAAAGACGCCCTATAAAAAAACCGGTACTAGAGACTTACATTAAGGAGGCATAATGGATTTTCCAGAAGATTTACGATACACATCTACCCATGAATGGGCTTCGGCCGCTGAAAATGGTGTAATCACAATAGGGATTACAGACTTCGCTCAAGATCAACTGGGGGACGTCGTTTTCGTAGAACTACCCCAACTTGGAGACCAGTTTGAACAAGGTGACCCGGTCGCTGTTGTGGAATCGGTAAAAACTGCCTCTGATATCTACGCGCCAACGAAGGGGACGGTAGTTGAGGTCAATTCCAACCTCGAGGACAGTCCAGAAGAAATTAATTCCGATCCGTATTCACGTGGTTGGATATTTAGGCTGGCTATCGACAGCACCAATGAATTGTCTGATTTGTTGGATGCAAAAGCCTATCGCCTCAACGCCGTGGAGGAATAAAGTTGGACTATCTACCTCACACCTTGGAAGACATCGAAAAGGCTCTACGCACTGTCGGGGTCAGAGATGTTGAAGACCTTTTCTCGGACATCCCGAAAGCCCTCTCTAATCCGGAAATAAACCTTCCATCTGGGATGGACGAGGATACTTTACTTCGGCACTTGAAGGAACTGCAGAACCAAAATAGCACTGACCAGCCTTGTTTTCTTGGTGGGGGTATTCGGCATCATTTTTTCCCGAGTGTAACGCAACAACTTGCAAGCAAACCTGAATTCTTAACCGCCTATACTGCATATCAACCTGAAGTATCTCAGGGATTACTGCAAGCAACCTTTGAGTACCAAACTATGATGTCGGAATTAACCGGCCTCCCTATTTCTAATGCCAGTATGTATGACGGTGCAACGGCAACCGCTGAAGCAGCTCTCTTAGCGGCAAGAGCAACTAATCGTTCCAAGGTTTTGGTAAGTAGAGGTATCCATCCCGAAACTTTAGAGGTCTTAAAAACTTACTTAACACCCTTAAAGATATCTCTAGAGGTATTTGAGCTCGACGGCCTAACTTCTTCTATTCCATTTGTAGACAAAGACACAGCGTGCGTAATCGCTCAAAACCCCAATTTTCTTGGTTATCTAGAATCTGTACCCAATTTAGTAGAGGCCTCACATAAAATGGGGGCTTTATACGTTGCAGTATCAGATCCAGTTGCCCTCGGGATACTTAAACCTCCTGGCTCTCAAGGAGCAGACATCGTGACAGGAGACGGCCAAACTTTAGGAAACCCCGTAAATTTCGGAGGACCGAGCTTTGGCTTTTTGTTAGTATCTGAACGTCTTGTCCGGCAAATGCCCGGACGGGTGGTCGGCGAAACAGTCGACACCGAAGGACAGCGTGGATTCGTTCTTACTCTCCAAGCAAGGGAGCAACATATACGTAGAGGTAAAGCAAAATCTAATATTTGTTCAAATCATCAACTCACAGCATTAATGGCAACCATAAACCTCGCTGCTCTCGGGCCGCAAGGACTCCAAGAAATAGCGGAACAAAGTGTACTGGCTGCCCATGAACTCGCAGATAAATTAAGTAGGGTTGGAATAACAGTAAGGCAGGAGTCAACCTTCTTTAACGAATTTCTCATCGAAACGGAAACCTCTCCTTTAAAACTTCGCCAAGAATTTTCACTCAGAGGAATTAGCGCTGGAATTCCGGTTCCTCAGACTTTTAATTTTGGTAATGCTTCGATCCTAGCGGCAACTGAATTGACCACTAAAGAAGATATAGACGCTTTGCTTAAAGCAATTACGGAAATCGAGTTATCTAAATGAAAACTCTCCCACAGAAAAGATCCAATTTCGCTGGGAACTATGTTCCTCTAATATTCGAACGATCACGCCCGGGCCGAAGGGCTTCGCGACCACCGATAAGAAGAACGGGTAACGTCTCAGCATTGCTCGGTACCGACAACGTGCGGCAAACCCCACCCCGGCTACCAGAAGTATCAGAATTAGACCTAGTGAGGCACTATACGGCTCTTGCTCATAGGCAAATGAGTATTGACGGAAATCCGTATTTTTTGGGCAGCTGCACAATGAAATATAACCCTAAGGTCAATGAAGAAGCCGCCCGAATGTTTACCAAGCTACATCCTTATCAGGATCCTCGCGAGACCCAAGGAGCCCTAAGGCTTCTTTTTAACCTACAAACCAGTTTGGCTGAATTGACTGGAATGAACGCCGTAACACTACAACCTGCGGCCGGCGCGCACGGAGAATTAACCGGCATGCTGATGATCAAGGCTTACCACCAGTCTAACGGTGAAGAGGACCAAAGGCGAGTGGTTTTAGTGCCTGACTCTGCTCACGGCACCAACCCAGCAACGGCGACAATGGTTGGATATGAGGTCGAAGAAATACCGACGGATATTAACGGTGAAGTCGACGTCGATCACTTTCTTTCGGCCTTAGGGCCTCACGTCGCTGCCATTATGCTTACCAACCCTAATACTGTCGGGATCTTTGAAACGAAGATAATGGAATTATCTAAAGCGGCGCACAGTTTTGGCGCCCAACTTTACTATGACGGAGCAAACGCCAACGCCATCGTAGGCAGAGCAAGACCCGGGGATATGGGCTTTGACGTTGTCCACCTAAATCTCCACAAGACTTTCACCACACCACACGGGGGTGGGGGTCCCGGAGCCGGCCCTGTTGGGGTAAAACGACATCTTAAGGACTTTCTCCCAACACCCCTAATCGGTAAGGAAGATGGCCAGTTCACCGCGGATTACAGTGTTCCCCAATCCATTGGGCGCATGCGTTCCTTTTATGGCAACTTCGGTAACCTTGTACGTGCTTACACTTATATTCGGGCGTTGGGTAAGGAAGGTTTAAGAGGCGTGTCCACCATGGCCGTCCTAAACGCTAACTACCTCCGCGTTAAACTAGTGGAAGCCGGTTATGAAATCGCATTCGATCGAATAAACATGCACGAATTCGTCGCACGACCACCGTCTGGATTTAAAACTATTGACATTGCAAAGGCAATGCTCGATTACGGCATCCACCCAATGACAGTTTATTTCCCATTAATTGTTAAAGAAGCAATGATGCTCGAACCTACAGAAACGGAGTCAATCGAAAGCATAGACAGATACGCGGAAATAATGGGGAACATCTTACGAGAGGCAGACGCAGATCCTGACTACCTTTCAACTGCGCCACACGCGACACCGGTTCTGCGGTTAGACGAAGTACGTGCCGCTAGGCATCCTAAGCTTCGCCATACCTTCCCGCCCCAATAAAAACGTGAGCTCCAGCGCAAAGGCTAAAGCTTTTTCCAGCACTTCAATTAAACTTGTGGCGCACCGGATCTTTCAGAATTAACTTTCACTGGCAGCTGGAAGAACCCTCACCATCAGGAGGGGCCTGACCGTCCGTCCTAAAGCTGTGTCCGCAACCACATGAACTTGTTGCGTTGGGATTGTTGACGCTGAAACCGCCACCCATTAAATTCTCGACGTAATCAACTTCAGAACCACGAAGCAACGCCCAGCTCTTAGGGTCAATAACGACCGTAATTCCGCGGTCTTCAAATGTTTTATCCCCATCAAGCTTTTTATCGTCTATCGCTAAACCATAACTATACCCACTGCAACCACCGGATTTAACGAAAACCCTAATCGCTGCATCGTCTTTGCCGCTAGAATTCAAGAGCTCAGTTGCCCTGGTAGCAGCTGCGTCGGTAACCGTAAAATTTTCTGTTTCCATCAGTACCTTCCCTACTCGGGACCTAGCAAATGCAATTACTATTCAAGTTATAGCACAAAAGAGACAAAGCTTTACGTCAATATTTCAACACTTGGCAGAATTAAAAGAAGTTGATATACTCCTAATCCGCCCATGGGCGTATAGCTCAGTTGGTAGAGCGGCGGTCTCCAAAACCGTAGGTCCCGGGTTCAAGTCCTGGTGCGCCCGCCAAAGAATTACTTTTAGACCAAATGGGTATTTACAAACTCAAGCACTTGCATTAACATTTTCTTTGTCGAAATTGTCCCCATAGCCATAGCTTGGGGATATTACGTAAACTGCAGGTTACCAGCAGACTGAAGGCCGCTTTGTTCTAGGTCCCCTTCAGACCTTTTCCCTTTCGTGGTCTTGGATGATGGTTTCTATTCGCCAAATAGCTAGCAGCCCGTGCTAAGCTTTAGACCGTATGAAGGTAACATCTTTGCTCACTTTGCGCTGCATAATGTTCCTTATACCCATCGCTCTTGGGACGGTAGGTGCCCAAGAATCACCCCATAACGTTTGGATTATTCCTATAGATTCAGACATCACCCCAGCAACAGCCGATTTTGTTAATTCTCGAGTCCAGCTAGCTAATCAGGAACGACCCTTGGCCCTTGTGTTTGTCTTGAACACCAATGGCGGCCAGGTAACTTCAATGCAACGAATTGTCGACATTATTCTAACCACAGCTGAGGTCCCTACTATTGCAGTAGTAGAGAAGGCCTTTAGTGCCGGCGCTTTAATCGCAATGAGCGCCGAATACCTCGCAATGTTACCCGGATCCTCTATTGGCGCGGCTCTACCCATTGTTCCGACCTTAACTGGAGCTAAACCCGTCGAAGAGAAGTTTAACTCAGCTGTTCGCGGGCAATTTCGTAGCGTAGCTGAAGCAAGAGGCAGAGACCCACAGATAGCTGAGGCCATGGTTAATCAGAAATTCGAAATTCCTGGGCTTTCGACGAAAGATGAACTAGTGACATTGACCGCCTCGCAGGCAGTTACCTTTGGGATTGCTGATATCGAAGCCTTAACCCTGCGCGATGCACTCTCCGCTTTCGGTTATGGAGGTGTCACCATAATTACCTTGAGCCCTAACCTTACCGAGCGTCTGGGGATATTTCTTGCGAAACCACTGATCGCTGCAATTTTACTAGCTATCGGCGTAGCTGGTATTTTAATCGAATTCTTCACTCCAGGGTTTGGGCTACCAGGAGCCCTCGGCGTAATCAGCCTAGCCCTCCTTGGATTAGCAGCATTTGTAGCAACTCCAGCGAATCCTATCGACCTCATCCTCATAGTCCTAGGGATTTTACTCGTGGCCGTTGAAATACTAGTAATACCAGGATTTGGCGTCGCCGGAATTCTCGGCATAACAGCAATAGTCGTCTCTGTTTTCAGGATTTTTCAAAATGATGCGGTCACAGTAGTTTCGGGCGCGGCGATCTTCGGGGCCTTAATCTTAGCCTTAGGATTTTGGTTCCTACCAAATACCCGACTCGGTCATACATTGATGCTTAGAACGCGCTTAAGAACACTTACAAATACTGGGTCGGGGCAGAAAACCCGTACCGTTGATAGAACCTCTTTAATCGGCCAGCGCGGTGAAGCCACATCTGACCTTCGCCCCGCCGGGGTTGCACATTTTGATGGGAACCGTGTAGATGTAGTTACTGAAGGGGATTACATCTCGTCCGGCTCACCGATAGAGGTAACTTTCGTTGAGGGCAACCGCGTGATCGTACGGTCGGCCAACTAATCGTCATCATTTTATATAGGTACGTTAGGAGAATTTAATGGAACCAACCGTTTTGATTATCGCCTTCCTGGCAATATTATTCTTTCTTATCCTATTCACAATAATCCCGGTAGGATTATGGATATCGGCCATCGCAGCCGGTGTCCGGGTGGGGCTATTTAGTTTGGTAGCAATGCGCCTGCGACGCGTTCCTCCGCAAAAGATTATCCTACCCCTCATTAAGGCTGATAAAGCAGGTATCCCTGTTGGACAAAACCAGTTGGAAGCTCACTATCTCGCAGGCGGGAATGTCGATCGAGTCGTTGATGCGCTAATAGCTGCTGATAAAGCAAGAATTCTACTACCTTTTGATCGGGCAGCAGCCATTGACTTAGCGGGAAGAGATGTTTTAGACGCTGTCAAGGTTTCGGTCAATCCCCGCGTAATCCAAACACCCAACGTATCGGCTGTTGCTAAAGACGGCATTGAACTTATAAGCACAGCGAGAGTAACAGTCCGAGCCAACCTTGAGCGACTGGTGGGAGGAGCTGGTGAAGAAACAATCATCGCACGAGTCGGCGAAGGAATTGTATCTTCAATAGGTTCAACGGGAAGCCACAAAGCAGTTCTTGAAAATCCCGACACCATTTCCAAAACCGTTCTCGCTAAAGGGTTAGACAGTGGAACCGCTTTTGAAATCCTTTCCATCGACATCGCAGACGTAAATGTCGGTCGGAACATAGGCGCAACTCTACAAACAGATCAAGC
>Ga0310344_10000518_pt1 | contig 30357 bp, 23 predicted proteins | sample HC15DNA20200_MG_FD_203801 | JGI IMG/M metagenome (GOLD analysis project Ga0310344, IMG submission 203801) | Marine microbial communities from station ALOHA, North Pacific Subtropical Gyre - HC15-DNA-20-200_MG | ecosystem: Environmental > Aquatic > Marine > Oceanic | place: Pacific Ocean: North...
CTGCTTCTAAAAATGCTTTCATTAAATCCAGGTAGGTAACTTCCTGTTGAAGACGGTGAGTTGGCTGAGGATGTCGTGATTTTGGTATCCACTCGGTATTCAGCACTATATATAGCGGAGTGGCCCCTGCATCACTTGCGATTGTTGGGTCAGCACCACGCTGGAAAAGCTCCATCGCTAAACCAAAGTGTCCATTGATAAGTGCCATGAGGAGCGGAGAGGTATGGTCTCCTTCACTCACCTGATCAATACTTGCTCCATGGTCTAAGAGAGCCATAGCGGTTGAAGCATGGCCATCTCTAACAGCTAACAAAAGGGCTGTCATCCCACCATATCCTCCCACTAGCTGAGCGTGTGAAAGTGGCTGATCAATTCTATCCCTTTGCTGAACCAACAAGAGTTGTTGCTCGTTCAACGGGACCGTCGAAGTGGATCCAGTACTTTGCAGCTCAGACATCTGCTTACTCCGAGCTCTTTGATCCTCACGATCAAACTCATCACGTGATGGCATGTCGATGACCAGAGCTGTAATAGCGGGGTCACTTCCAGCCTGGAGTAACTCTTGCACAACCTCAGTACGTCCCGCAGCAGCAGCAAACATTAAGGGTGTTTGACCCCATATTGATTCCTTCACATCAAGCTCGGCTTCTCCAAGAATCAGTGCCCTAACCACTTCAGTGCTCCCTGAAGACGAGGCAAAGTGAAGCGGAGTCACTTTTCCTGTTGAACTCTCAGCCAAGGGGTCCGCTGATGCACTTAGGAGCAATTCTACGACGGATATATGTCCTTGACGCGCGGCAAGATGTAGCGGTCGATACGCGCCAAGCCGTGTTACGAGCTCAGTATCTGCACCAGATTCTAGGAGTATCCGTGTGATTTCCTGATTTCCATTTTCAGCAGCCCAGTGCAAGGCAGTCATTCCATCTCCATGGGCTGCGTTTACTTCACCACCATCCAACAACAAGGATGTTATTTTTGCGACGTCATCACGCATCGCTGCATCTACAATCTGGGCATTCACAGGTGTGCTACTGCACAACACAAGACAGGATATCAGACATAGCGAAAGATTCATTGATAACTGCTTAGAATCATAGATTGTGCTGCCTCGCATCACTTTTCGTCTTACCCTCTACTCGCAGATGCTGCAAGTGAGAGCTCTCCGGTGCTATCACCGAAACTCTCAACGTCATCCATCCCAAGCTTATGCATTAGTGTCAACATTGCGTTGGCCATTGGGGTGCCATCTGGTGCTGTTACATGGAGGTTATTATCAAGCTGCCCATTAGCGCCACCGAGAGTGATCAGCGGACATCGACGATGATTATGCAGGTTGGCGTCTGCCATAGGCGACCCATAAATGATCATAGTCTTATCAAGCAAGTGAGCGTCACCCTCATATATCTCACTCAATTTATCCATCAGGTAAGGAAGCATGCTTACGTGATACTTATTGATCGTTGCAAAATCCAGAATCGCTTCCTCTTTACCGCCGTGATGTGATCCTGGGTGGAACGGAGTTTCAGTTCCGCTTTCCGGATATACACGTGATGAAGCGTCCCGCCCCAATTTAAGAGAGAAGACCCTGGTCATGTCTGATTGGAAGGCGAGAGCCTGGAGATCAAACATGAATTGAACGTGTTCGCTAAATGAATCAGGGACGCCAGCAGGTGCCTCCGGAAGCTCACGAGTCTCTCCACTACGATTCTTTGCCTCTACACCTTCAATCCGTCGTTCGAGTTCCCTTACATTCTCCAGATAGCGATCCAACCGGACTTGATCATTTGGACCAAGCGTGCGCTTGAGCTTAGCTATATCTTCAGTTATCCAGTCTAGAATACTATGGCTCGTTCGACGACGAGCTGCTCGAGCTTCTGGGCTTCCACCAGCTCCAAAAAGGCGATCAAACGCAATCCGTGGATCACGAATCATCGGGAGTGGATTAGAAGCAGAAGCCCAACTTATGGTGTCGGTATAGACACATGCGTATCCATAGGCACAGCCACCCGCTTGATCAACGTTCTCAATGCAAAGTTGCATGGATGGAATCGGGGTGTCCTGTCCAAAGCGTCGTGCATAAAGCTGGTCCAAGGAAGCACCTACATATACATCAGAACTTTCAGTCTGCTTGGGATGGGACTGTGTCAGGAATACTGAACTAGATCTGAAATGGTCTCCTCCAATTTCCTTGGGCTTGGAAGCCTCTGCCTTACGGACATCTGTATTGCTAATAATCGTCAGATATTTGCGGTAGTCCTCTAGCGGAAGCAGAGAACTGGGAGTGAGATCGAATTCCGTACCGCTATCAGCCGGTGACCAGAGATTTTGAGTCGCACCCCACTCATTGCTTCCAGCCGCACCATGGACAATTTCGATCGTAATCAAGCGTGTTGGGTCGGAAGCTGCTTTCGAGCCAGCTAATACCCGACCTGCAGGAACCATCGCATCCAGAAAGGGGAGCGCTACGGTAGAACCTACCCCTCGCAAGAACGTGCGTCTTCCGATCTGCTTACCAGTAATAAACTTCATACTTTAGCTAACCTCCTCAGCGGATCTCTTGTTCACCTTGGGGTGCTGCTAAACTTGAGCCAGCTCTTTGCATCTGAAAAGCATCACTCTTTATGATTCCCATAATAAACGATGAGATACGGTAATCATTTTCTTCTGCTTTATTAGTGATTTCACGAACAGTCGGTTGGTCATAATACTCTACACGCCGACCCAGTGCGTATGCCATTAGATTTTCAGTGAAGGTTCTGAGCAAGGGAATAGGTCGACCCAATAAAGCCCGGGTCAGATCACCCGGTGTTTCAATAGGAGTCCCATCATAAAGTTCGCTCCTGGTATCAAGAGCAGTTCCGTTCTCACGTGAGCGCCACTTGCCACTTACACCAAAATTATCAAGCACCAGACCAATCGGATCCATCATACGATGGCATGAATTGCAAGATGTATTTTCCCGGTGCAGTGCCATCCTTTCTCTGGTTGTGAGAAGTCTCCCGTCTTCGCTGCCTTCTGTTTCCTCAAGGTCAGGAACCCCGGGTGGTGGTGGCGGCGGCGGCGCACCTAATAAAACCTCCATTACCCACTTACCCCGCAGTACAGGAGATGTCCTGCCAGCATGTGATGTCAAAGTGAGAATACTGCCATGTCCAAACAATCCGCGCCTGCGATCACCTGGGTAAGTTACACGCCGGAATTCTTCCCCAGTGACTCCCGAGAACCCATAGTGGTTCGCAAGGCGTTCATTTACATAAGTGTAGTCGGCCTGATAAAGGTCTAGAACACTTCTGTCCTCCGCGACCAGACTGTTAAAGAACAGTTCTGTTTCCCTGCGCATCGCATCTGCTAACTGTTGATGAAAATCAGGGTCGAGACGGACATCTGGATGAACCTTATCCAAATCCTGGAGCCGCAACCATTGAGCAGCGAATCGCGGCCCAAGTGCCTCTGCTCGCCTATCCTCAAGCATTCTATAGACTTGCGCCTCAAGTGTCTTTGGATCCGAAAGGTTTCCTCGGTCTGCTAGAGAACGCAGCTCGGTATCAGGGGGAGCTCCCCAAAGGAAATATGAAAGCCTGCTGGCTAGAGCTACATCACTAATCCTGTAGCTCTGACCTACACTTACTGGTCCAGGCGGCTCTTCGAAACGAAAAACGAAATGAGGACTAGCCAGGATAGCTTCAAGGCCTGTGCGCACACCAATATCAAATCCTCCGCTGGAGGCCCCTCTGTCATAGAACACCATCAGAGCTTCACGGTCTTCCTCTGATAAAGGACGACGGAATGCCTGAGTCCCAAGCTTTGCAAGAATACTTTTTGCGCAGACGCGCTGTTCATGAGGTGTCGAAGGCCTGCACGTAAACAAGCTCTCTCTCGCCGCCGTTTCTGAAACCCCCGTAACATCAAAAGGACCCGAAATAACCAGATCGCGCATGTGTGGCAAAGAATTAACACCATAAGTCCCTGCAATGGCAGTACTTGCTAGTGACCAGTCATGAGGAGATACAAGGTCCTGCACTGGCCCCTCGGCACGCCGGACGAATACTGCAGCTATCTGGTGGGTCCCCGCTCTCAAGAAAATGGGTTCAGTGCGAATCTCTACGCTAGCTGGATCAGAAACATGCATCCATCGATCCATCTCTAACAATGCTACAGGATCACCGTTGACTGATATCTCTATCTGCTCCGGTGAACTAGCCGTATGGAGTGCGGAACGTCCATTACCTACTGCAGTTCCAGTAGTCTCATGATGGAAGGACATACGAAAGACATATTCTCCATCAGCTGAGAAATGGTGTTCTACTGAAGTGCCACCCCGAGTACCAAATGGCGCTCCATCAACCCGATCAAGTTGAGAAGCCCACCTTGGTATCCGGTATTGCGCTTCACTTGGAGTCGCCTCGGCATCTCCAACGGCTAGCCTGCTGATCTCAGCGGCAGCATGTAGATAGGCATCCAAGAGTGTAGGAGAAACCATCTGGACATCTGCAATGTTATCGAAATTGGCGCTTTTGGTATCAAGCGGAAGGTAGTCTCCCGCGTTGATTTTGAATCCGAGCAGATGCTCGATTGAACTTTCATATTCGGCTCGGTTCAATCTTTGAAATGTGCGACCGCCAGGATTTGGATCTTCAGCAGCAGCCAGGTCCATCGCAGCTTCTAAGCTCTCTACAAGCATCAGAAGAGTATCTCCAGCAGGGCGACGAGCTCCAGGTGGAGGCATCATACCGGCCCGAAGCTTGCGAATCATCTTCTCTGCAGTTTGACCTTCCCTGTGAGAAGCTGACATCTCGAAGCTTTCAAGAGATAGATTGCCGCGAAGCATTCTCTCATTATGGCACCGTACACAGTAAGCTCGGATGGTCTCGTCACTGTCCGTCTCAGTATAGGACCGTACCATTCCAGGACCACCCGGATCCGGTGACTGCAAATCAGCAGTCCGCTCGAGCCCTTGGCCTCCACTACTCCATATAACCAGCGCTAGACCACCGCCAAGCAATGTCAAGGAAATTTGGTTCATCTAACCAAGATGGTAGCGAGGAACGCTCTAGGTCCGCTTAGCCTTATCTAATAAAGGTAAAGCCCATGTCCTTCACGGGATAGGAAAACCTTTTCTAATCAAAAAACTTAAGTGGTATTAAGGTCCTTAGAATGTACAGGGTTATCTACCTCTTGATAAAGCCTCAGAGTATTCCGACCTAGTCGAACTGGATACAGTTAACTGTATTGTAGACCAGCCCAACGAATTGCCGATCGCATAATCTCTCAAGAAAAGTCTTCGATTAATAAACAAAAAACGGCCCAGACACAGAAACATCCATGCCCGGGCCGTAATCACCTACAGGAAGAGCTAGGGCCTAATACATCCCTCCCATATCTCCGCCACCAGGCATTGGCGGCGCAGGAGGATCATCCTGTGGCTGCTCTACAACAACCGCCTCTGTCGTAAGAAGCAATCCTGCAATGGAAGCAGCATTCTGTAGCGCACTTCTTACAACCTTTGTGGGGTCAATAACCCCTGCGCCGACAAGGTCCTCGTATTCATCCGATTGGGCATTATAGCCAAAGCCATCACTGCCAGCCCTTACACGGTCGACCACGATGCTACCTTCACCACCCGCGTTCTCTGCAATTTGCCGGATTGGCTGCTCAAGCGCACGGCTCAGAATCTGAATCCCGATATTTTCATCTTCGCGCTCAAGTTCAACATCAGCAAGTTGCGCTTGTGCTCGGAGCAAGGCCACACCACCCCCTGGAACGATACCTTCTTCAACCGCTGCCCGGGTTGCGTGGAGTGCATCCTCCACAAGTGCCTTCTTTTCTTTCATTTCAGTCTCTGTAGGCGCACCGACACTGATGACCGCTACACCACCCGCTAGCTTCGCCAAGCGTTCCTGAAGCTTCTCACTGTCATAATCTGAAGTGCTCTTATCAATGGAGACACGAATCTCTTCAATTCGCCCCTTGATCTTGTCAGCATCACCGGCACCATCAATGAGTGTTGTATTGTCCTTATCAATCACGACACTCTTCGCACTCCCGAGATCACTTGCCACCGCGTTCTCTAGCTTAAAGCCAACCTCTTCCGAGATGACCTGTCCACCAGTAAGAATCGCTATATCCTGAAGCATTGCCTTGCGACGATCACCAAAACCCGGTGCTTTGACAGCTGCTACTTTTAGAGTACCCCGCAGCTTGTTAACCACCAGTGTCGCGAGAGCTTCACCTTCAACTTCCTCAGATACGATGAGGAGAGGCTTACCCATCTGCGCGACCTTCTCAAGAATTGGCAACAGATCCTTCATCGCCGAAATCTTCTTATCGTGGATTAGGATCATCGGATCTTCGAGTACTGTCTCCATTCTCTCTGGATCCGTTACAAAGTAGGGCGAGAGATATCCACGATCGAACTGCATACCGTCAACAGTCTCAAGTGTGGTCTCAAGCCCTCGAGCTTCTTCAACAGTAATCACACCATCTTTTCCGACTTTTTCCATCGCATCTGAAATCAGCTCACCAATCTCATAATTATTATTTGCGCTGATCGCCCCAACCTGAGCTATCTCAGTCTTGCCTTGCGTATCGGTTGAAATACTCTGCAACGCCTCAACAACAACTCTCACACCCTTGTCAATCCCACGCCGTATTCCCATGGGATTTGTCCCTGCGGTAACATTCTTGAGGCCTTCGCCGAAAATTGCTTGGGCAAGAACGGTTGCAGTAGTAGTCCCATCACCAGCAACATCAGATGTCTTAGTTGCTACTTCCTTGACCATCTGTGCGCCCATGTTCTCAACTGCGTCTTCCAGCTCCACCTCTTTAGCAACTGAAACACCATCTTTCGTCACCGTCGGGGAACCGAATTTCCGATCCAGCACCACATTCCGACCTTTCGGGCCGAGTGTCACCTTCACGGCCTGTGCGAGCTTATCAACGCCAACTTTGAGGCGCGCTCGCGCCTCGACGTCGAACCCGAGCTCTTTGGCTGCCATGATTCGTATCTCCTAGTTCGTCGATTTCTTTGCGCTAAGGAACAATTGCGAGGATATCTGATTCCCGCAGGATCAAATACTCTTCACCGTCCAGCGTGACATCGGTACCGCTGTACTTCCCGTAAAGAACCTTGTCGCCGACCGTGACGTCGGGTTCAATCCGTGCACCTTCATCAGACATCTTACCAGGACCAACCGCAACGATTTCTCCCTGCGATGGCTTCTCCTTGGCAGTATCCGGGATGTAGATGCTACCCTTCATCTGCTCTACCTCTTCTAGTGGTTTAACCACGACGCGGTCAGCCAGAGGCCTGACATTGCTTGCGCCATTACCCATCTGGCTTCCTCCTAAACGTGGAAATGGGTCTTGAACGTAAATCAGTTTACCGCTTAGCACTCTGACATATAGAGTGCTAAGCGGAAGTTAAGATCGAAAATAGAGTGAAGGTGTCAAGCGTTTGTGCTTCAGAATCTCTTCGTATCACCCGACCAAGCAGACACAGAAAATTTCTATTGTGCTAGCCACCTAGAGTCAGAGCTTCGATTCTCGAGACCCCATCGAACCCGACAATCGCATGGACAACCTCTTTAGCAAGTGCTGGATCAAACCAATATCCAAGGCTTGCTAAAGCTACAAATGCTGAGCTGGATTCCTTATAAGCGACATCAAGCACTGAGATAGCTGACTCACGGAATAATGATTCGACAAGTCCCTCAGTAACCTCTTCACCCACCCGTAAACCAGTTAACGCTCCTCGCTCTTGTTTCGATCCATAATGATGGATCTGGGAAACGAGTAGATTGTGGCTTCTCCGGCCAAGATCAACTTCAAAGTCAGTAAGGTCATCCACAATCTGAAATGCCGTACCAAGTTGTGCTACTGCGGATTCTGCTGCAGAAAACCTCTTAGCCAAATCACCTTTTTCAAGGATACTCGGTGCTGCAAATGCCAGCGCAAAAAGTTCGCCACCACGAATCCGATGCACTCTATCTACCATAATATCTGGGGCGGGAATTTCTTGAATGCCGTTTTCTTCTGACCCTTCAAGAGTGCCAATCAAAGCCATTCGGTCAAGCAATTCACGTTGAACCTTATCGCACTGAACTGGGCTAAGAACACCTTTCTCTTTCCCTCTTTCAAGCACTCTTCTTAACAACCTTTCGAACGACATCAATTGAAGAATCGACATAAAGCGTGCCCCTGTATTAGGTGCCAGAGGCAGCAAAGTCTTGGCTTGATCATCAAAAATATTGTCGGCCGCTGTTATCGTTCCTTTAATACAGAAATTTAGTTCAGCGTAGAGCCTTAATCGATCTTTTGGCACGCCTAGCGAAGCAAAAATCGACCGGAATAGAATTAGGAAAAAATACTCCTGTAAAAAACGAAGGCCTTCTGAAGTCATAACCTCGTCAGCCCCTGGAACATAGGGTGCTTCAGCTAAAAACTTCTCAGCTAGGAGCAATCTAAGATCTGCTTGAACAACTCGAACGGCTTCGGCCTGAGCCTCAAGATCACTGCTTAGACGAGTCCACACGCCCTGTTTCTCTAATAAGCGTACTGCATCCAAGGATCGAAATACGGGGGACAGGGTCATGAGAATCCGGGAACGAATTTAAAGGAATTCAAGTCAAAGTCTATCCATCTAGATACTCTCCAGCCATCGATAGACCGTAGAGCGTGAGGAACGGTTCTATATGATCGATTTCTGCCAAATATGGCCCGATAGAATCGGCAAATCCACCAGTAGCCACCACATAGGCCTCGGGTTCGCCCCATTCTTCCTTTAATCTTTCAACCATACCGTTTATTGAGTCAACCGCTTGATAAAAAATACCGCTCTGAATGCAGGTTTCAGTCCTGCGACCGATTACAGCAGATGGGGGAGTAAGTTCAACCGGGGGCAGCTTAGCCGTTCTAGATGCCAACCAGTCACTACCACTTAAGAGACCTGGTGAAATCACTCCTCCCTTAAAGACTCCTTGGCTTGTGATGCAGTCGAATGTTGTTGCGGTACCAAGGTCCACAACAATCGTATCCCTGTGATATAGCTCCCTAGCAGCAAGTGTATTCACAACCCGATCTGCCCCGACCGACATCGGCTCGTCTACATCTAGATCAATTGGAAGATCAGATTTTGGACCGATAACAAAGATGTCCCCAGTAACAATTCTGGCCAGGGTCTTTGTCCATACTTGGTTTGCAGCAGGAACAACTGAGCCAACCACTCCCCTCCCAATGCTGAGGTCACCCAAGCCCTTATCTGACAAGAACGCTCGTATTAATACAGTTGTCTCATCACTCGTCCGAGACACACTCGAACTAACACGCCAATGTCCTATTAATTCTGTTGTGCTTGAAGCCAAACCAATCACTGTCTCAGTATTCCCTACATCAACAACTAACTGCATATCGCCCCTCCAAGCTGTATCCATATCTTGCTGTACCGTGCTAAATCAGGGCTACGCTCCCTGAGATGACAGGCACCAGGGACCCGTCTTTCCGCTCAAGCACTAGCGCGCCCTCTCGATTGATACCGCGTGCTATACCATCACCCTCCTGCTGCGTCATCACATAAGAACCAATCAAAGCATCCCGGCTAGAAAGTTCTTTATGAAATTCAGATGGCAACTGATCAATGCTCAAAGGATAATCAAATATTGGCTTGAGCTTGAGCAACCTAGAAATCAACACCTCTGCAACGTAACTGGTTTCCAGCTGCACACGAAAAGCTTTTTCAAGCGACGAAGTTCTTGTGGAAAATTCTGATGGAAACCCATCCTTGGGAGTGCAAATATTCACCCCTATCCCGGCAACTATCCAAGCTCCAGATGATTCGCAAAGGACTCCTGCAACCTTGGCTCCATCAAGCAAGACATCATTAGGCCACTTGAGTTTAGCTGAAGAACTATTACCTAAAACCTCTATAGCTTGAGCTACCGCAAGTCCTAAAATCAGAGAAATATACGGATACACCCCTGGCAAACGCGGCAATAAGATCGAAACCAAGAGACCCATACCATCGGGCGAGTACCATGTCGTGTTATTTCGCCCACGCCCTGCTGTCTGCTCTTCGGCAATTACTACACCGTATGGTGCTCGCTCAACCTCATCCATCTCTAGCAGAACGTCGTTAGTGGAGCTCACCTGATGGTGCACCTCCAGAAATGGAACACCCCATCGCTTTGCCCAATCTAAGACAGGGCGACCCTGCCAGTGGGTCAGCACTTACTGAAATACATATCTAGATCGAGCCACTATTTGACCCAGAGGTAGGATAGGAACGCAAACCCTACAATCCAACAATACAGCCCGAATAAATGAAAAGAGCCCTTATTAAGACTCTTGATAAAAGTCTTAATGGCTAAGACCCCTGTTAAGGCGGAGGCCATGCCAGCCACTAATAGTGTCGCTGTGGGAAGTGACGGGGATACCCCTATCTCAGATAGCTGAAGGAGAGTCGCCCCAAGAATCACTGGTATAGCCATCAGAAAAGAAAACTCTGCTGCGTCCTCAGCCTTTAGGCCCAACCATAATCCTGCAACTACCGTTGTCCCCGAACGAGAAATACCAGGGATCAGGGCCAACGCCTGAGCTAAGCCAATGAGCAGTGCCCCAGTCCACTTGGGATGTTCTCCCTTAATAGCGACTGAAACACTTCGGGTGGTCCACAGAAACCCTCCTGTAACCAACAGAGCCAGACCTGGAATTACTGGATTCTCAAACATGATCTTTACTAGTTCTTCTCCCAGAAGCCCTACAGCAACAGCCGGAAGCGTAGCCAAAACAAGCAAACCTAAATACTTAACTGCTTGCTGATCCCTATTTAGGAGGCCCTTTAATAAAGAAGCTATCCGCTGACGATAGATCAAAGTAATTGATAGCAACGTGGCCATGTGTACCCAAACTTCAAATAGAACACCCGGCACACTGACGCCCAGAACTTCTTGAGCCATAACCAAGTGACCAGAACTGGAGATAGGTAAAAACTCTGTAACCCCCTGGACTGTTCCAAGCAAAAAAGCTTCCCAAACTGTCATCAAGTCCTGTCCCCCAAAACTTGCTGGTAATATTCTTCATATCTAGGGACGATTCGATCAGAGGAAAAAGTTTCGACCGCAAAAGCACGACCGGCCTCAGACAGTTCCTTCCGATGTTTGTCATCACCTAGAATCCTGATGCCAGCTTCCGCCATTTCATCAGTATTACCAACCTTAAACAAGTAACCCGTCTCACCATCAACGATTACCTCGGACAAACCACCAGCACGTGAAGCAACTACTGGCGAACCACACGCCATCGCCTCTAAAGCAGCAAGCCCGAACGACTCACTGCTAGAAGGAAGCAGGAACAAGTCTGAGCACGAAAGCAATTCCTGAACTGGGGTGTATTCCCCAAGGAATACGACACTCTCACGAATCCCTAACTGCTCGACCTTTTGCCGAGCAAGGGGGAGATCAGGCCCATCGCCTACAAGGACAAGCCGCGATGGGATCTTATCTAGGATTCGTGCAAATACTTCAACGACATCTTCCACCCGCTTAACCGCACGAAAATTAGAAATGTGCATAACGATTTTCTCGCCATCAGGAGCCAGCGTGGCCCGATGACACGGCTCTAACCCTGGCCGGTAAACCTGGGTATCTACAAAATTTGGCACCACTTGTATTCGACTCGCTGGAACTGAAAAATCCCGCACAGTCTCTTTTTTTAGAAATTCTGACACAGCGGTTAGGCCATGTGAGCGAAGAATCGAGAACTGAGTGATAGCCTTAAATGAGGGATGAAGCCCAACAAGTGTGATGTCTGTACCATGCAATGTTGTCACGATCTTAAAGTCCCGCTCCGCTCCCAACATCTCATGGGCGATCCAGGCAGATGTAGCGTGTGGGATCGCATAATGCACATGCACCAAGTCGAGTTCGTGTTTTCGAACTGCGTCATGAAGAGCGACAGCCAAAGCCAGTGAATAAGGAGGATGCTCAAAAAGCGGATAGTCTTCCATTTCAACTTCATGGAAGAAAATACGTTCGTGAAAGTGAACAAGACGAAAGGGTTGATCGTAGGAAATGAAGTGCACTTCATGGCCCCTCTCAGCCAACTCAAGGCCGAGATGTATAGCTACTGCGCCAGACCCTCCATAAGTCGGATAGCACGTAATCCCAATCTTCATAAGCCAACCTTAATCCAAGCATCAACTACCCTTCTTGCCTGCGATGCTACCGGAGCGGTAGCATCAATAGTGTAAGCGGATGACGGGAGTTGATTACGAAACCATGTGAGCTGTCGGCGAGCATACCGCCTCGTATTAACTCGAATCTCTTCCATGGCTTCTTCAAGCGTCTGAGCACCCTCCAAGTAACGGATGACTTCACGATAACCGGTTGCGGTCATTCCGGGATCAGCAGGAGTATAGCCAGCTTCTAGCAAGGTTCGCACCTCGCTGACCAAACCCTTCTCTACCATTGATGTGACCCGTTTATTAATTCTTCGATCTATCTCTTCACGAGAAAGGTCGAGTAAGATTATAAGGCCGGAGAGTGCAGTAGCATCAAGAGATGATGATCTATGCCAGCTGGAGAGGGGAGAACCTGTTAATAGGGCTACTTCTAGGGTACGACTAAGACGCTGAGGGCCACCCTGAACTGCTAAGGAAGCCCTCTTGGGATCTAATTTTTGAACCCATTTAGCGAGCACATCTCCCTGAAGCTTGCTCAGGTATAGTCGAAGTGCATCGACACGCTCTGGGTCTAAATCAGGCTCAGCAAAAATTGGGTCAGTAATAGTTTTGAGAAAGAATCCGGTGCCACCTGCTAGCACTGGCACTCTCTCCCGCTTAGTTATCTCACTTATCCAGCACCGCGCATCACGTGCAAACTGTCCAGCAGAGTAGCGTTCATTAGGTCTTACCAAATCAAGTCCATGATGTGGAATTCGTCTCCGTAAATCAGCAGCTGCCTTGTCAGTACCAATATCCATCCCCTTGTACACCTGCCGAGAGTCCATAGAGATGATTTCAACTTCAAGTATCTCAGCTAGTGCCCAGGAAAGCTGGGTTTTACCTGAAGTGGTCGGTCCAATCAGTGCAATAAACCTTGGCCTAACGTCAGAGGTCACCGACCAAACTTCCGTGCAAGCTCAATACTTGAAAGCCGAACAATCGTGGGGCGACCATGAACGTCATGATGAGGTAAATCAGTAGAAAATAACTGGTCAAAAAGCTCTTGCATTTCGACATCAGCCAGCCTTTGACCTGCCTTGATAGAACCCTTACAGGCAAAGGTCATCGCAATCTTTTCATGTTGATTCTTTGAAGAACGGACTAAATCAGAGCCGTTAGTGAGCTCTTCTATCATCTCCCGAAAAGCACGCTCAGCATCAAAATAGGGATGTGGATTAGGAACAGCTCTCAAAATCACTGTGTCACCGCCAAAAGGCTCTACCTCAAAACCAGATCGCTCAAGCAACCCATGAAGTTCTTCTATCAGCTTTAACTCTGGAGAAGTCAAACGAATCGTAAGAGGGAAAAGAAGCTTTTGTCCCTCTTGTCCACCTGCTTCAAAAGCCTCCATGAGTTGCTGGAAAAGCACTCGCTCGTGAGCTGAGTGCTGGTCGATTATAAGCAACCCATCTCGCGTCTCCGCGAGAATATATGTATTTAGTATTTGCCAAAGGTTTGGCGGTGCATCATCAGTCTTCCCTACTTGAGGTCCTTCCGCAGAACCCTCCACTTCAGATCCTGTTATAAATAGCGCCATCTGTGTATCAGGATCTACTGAACTAGATTCTAGATCTAGATTCGAATCGTGAGCGAGAAAGGTAGTAGGGGGTGTAAGCTCCCGATCGAATGTTGCTGAACTCCGTTCCTTCGTAAGCGCTTCTCGCACCGCTATCTGAAATAAATCTTCTACGTGGGAATTTCGGGTGAAACGAACTTCGGCTTTAGTTGGGTGCACATTTACATCTACTAAACCTGAAGCAACCTGGAGATAAAAGAACATCCAAGGTCGTGCTGCCTCTGGGATGGTTGTGCTGTAACCCCTCTCCGCAGCTTGAATAAGCTTTGGTGCCTTAAAAGGCCTCCCATTCACAAATAGATGGCGGCGCCCTAACCCAGGCCTTGCTGCATCAGGACGTTGAATAAGACCTTTGAGCTTGAGGCCAGTGTCTTCACCACTTGCCAAAATGAGTGTTCCACCCTCATCTGGGCCCCAGATTTGACCGACCCGTGCTGTCGCATCATCCACAGCCGAAAGATCAAGCAAACTCCGTCCATCGGACATAAGCAAAAAAGTGACTCGCGGATTTGCTAATGCCAGGCCAGTGAGAATATCATTGACCATTCGAACTTCAACGCTTACCGATTTTAAAAATTTTGCACGGGCCGAGGTATTGAAAAACAAATTTCTGACTTCAACTGTAGTGCCTTTCTGACGAGGGCTGTCTTCAACCGTATCAATTCGCCCACCGTTTACTACCACCCTCGTACCAAATTCTTCACTTGCTTCTCTAGTATCAAGCGTGAGCCGACTGACAGCAGCTATAGACGGCAGGGCTTCACCCCGAAACCCTAAAGTCCGAACTGAAACCAGGTCCGAGGATGATGAGATTTTGCTAGTAGCATGGCGTTCAAGACTTAATAAAGCGTCTTCTCGCCCCATACCAATACCATCATCACTAACACGGATCTCACCTTTCCCACCTCGTACCAGAGCAACTTCAATGCGAGACGCACGAGCATCCAGAGAGTTTTCGACTAGTTCTTTGACTACAGATCCGGGACGTTCAACAACCTCACCTGCCGCAATTTGATTCGCGACAACATCAGTTAACACATTGATCCGTCTAGTCATTGCTATAGTTACCCTTTACTTCACACCATAGAAGCGACGGGCATTGTCACTAGTTAGGCGTCCTATCTCAATGGGGTCAGAGTCAAGATGGCAAGCAACTGCCTGGGCCACATAAGGCACATAGCCCGGCTCATTTCGCCCCCCACGCTGTGGCACAGGAGCTAGATATGGAGAATCCGTCTCTATCAATAATCGATCTCTCGGAACAGCTTGAAGTAATTCGATGGCTTCGAAGCTCTTAAATGAAGCAATGCCAGAAAATGAAATATACCAATCCGCTTGAAGTGCCTCTTCAAAAGCGAGAACCCCTCCAGTGAAGCAGTGCAGTACGCCCAATGTTCCAGCTGGCATAAATCTCAGAGCTTCAGCTATATCCTTATCTGCATCGCGGGCATGAACAACTATGGGAAGACCAAGTTCAAATCCAAGTTCTAGATGGGCTGTAAATAGCTGTATCTGGATATCCCTAGGTGCGTTATCGTAATAGAAATCAAGCCCAGTCTCTCCAATAGCTACAATCTTTTTTTGGGTAGCAGCTAACGTACGAATCTGCTCAAGAACATCCCCTGGTGCTTCGTGAGCTTCATGAGGATGCACACCCACTGTGGACCATGCACCCGTTCGGCCCTTTACTAGAGCGAGTGCTTCTTTTGCATCCTCAATATTCGAAGCAATAGTAACCCATCTAGTTACACCGTTCTTGAGCGCCCTCAGAAGGACTTCATCTAAATCTCTACGGAAGGAATCGGCCGTTAGGTGACAGTGGCTATCGAAATACTCAGACAACGTCCTATGTCACACCGTTGCAGGCTGCGGCCTCTTTTTCTTCTCCCCAACTCTTCCCAATCCCCAACGATTCTGAATTTCAATGAGGGCAGGAGAAGCAACGAAAATTGAAGAGTACGTACCGATGATAACACCTAATATGAGTACAACAGTAAAATCACGAATAACTGCCCCACCGAGAATAAGCAGGGCAAAGAGCACTGCTAGAGTTGTACCAGAAGTTAGGATCGTACGCGGTAGGGTCTCATTGATGGATTGGTTCACTAGGTCCACCGGATCACGTTTTCTTGCACCTTTCTTGTTCATATTCTCTCGAATACGATCAAACACTACAATCGTATCATTCAGAGAGTACCCTAGGATCGTAAGGATTGCGGCTACTGTGGGTAAAGCAATCTCGACCTGAAATGCTGCGAGAAAGCCCAAGGTGATAAGGATATCATGTAGAGTAGCAATAACTGCGGCCATACCAAAGCGCAGTTCAAAGCGAATCGCCAAATAAATGAGAGTCAGGAGAAATGAAAACAAGATCGCATACAACGCTTTTAGTTGTAGCTCTCCCCCTACCTTCGCACCAACTTGCTCAGTCCGAACCACTTCGAAAGCAGCATCACCAAAAGAAGCGGCGAGCTGCGACTCAATAGCATCAGCGACCTCACCAATTGAACCATCTTCTTGCACGGGTGCCCGGACCACAAATTCGCTCTCTTCACCAAACCTTGTGATAGGCGGCGCATCTGCTCCACCGAGTGCGTTACGAAGGTCTCCAGCAGTCAAGTCCTCAAAAACTTGAATCTGGATCAATGATCCACCCGTGAAATCAACTCCGTAATTCTGCCAACTTCCACTCCTCATGACATTCATGACCATCATAAGGATCCCTGCTAACAAGACTATTAAAGAGAAGACATACGCCTTACGCCGAGCCTCAATGAAGTGGTAAGAGGCATTATGAAAGAGTCGCATCGCTTTTCCTTAAACCCTAATTGGGTCGGTCGGCTTCTTACCTTGCAAATACGCAATGAAGAAGGACCGAGTCACAAATAGGGCTGAGAAAAATGAGGCGACAATCCCTATTGAAAGAGTGACTGCAAAGCCACGCACAGGTCCTGTCCCGAATTGAAAAAGAATCAATGCTGTAATTAGAGTGGTGATATTTGCATCGACAATGGCGGACAGGGCCTGTTTAAAGCCCTCTTCAACCGCTGTCCTAGTTGCCCTGCCGAGGGATAACTCCTCACGTATTCTCTCAAAAATCAGTACGTTGGCATCCACGGCCATCCCAACGGAAAGGATTAAGCCTGCTATGCCAGGAACAGTCAACACTGCGTTAAATCCAGCAAGACCACCCAGCACAAGTACGACGTAGACCCCCAAGGCTCCCACCGCTAAGATTCCCGCTACCCGGTAGTAGCTAATCATCACAAGAACAACTAATGCAAGTCCCAGCATTCCTGCGATCCTACCTGCATCTACTGAGTCTTGGCCCAAGGAAGGACCCACGGTCCTCTCTTCTATAATGTTAATCTTCGCTGGTAACGCTCCAGCCCTAAGGACAAGTGCCAGATCAGACGCTTCTTCAAGCGGTGTTCCAGAACCCATATCAATTTGACCACGAGCACCAATCCTATCTCGAATAACAGGAGCACTCTGCACTTCACCATCTAATACGATGGCAAGATTATCTCCGACATGTTGACCTGTGAACTGTGAGAAAGTCCTCCCACCAGCGCGACTAAGTTCAAACTGGACTTGCGATTGATTGAACTGAGGATCTCGGCCTGCTGTTGCCGTTTCTAGTCTGTCTCCAGTAAGGAATGGATCTTCCTCAAGAACCCATAGATACCTGTACGTACGGGCGCCCCGACCCACAAGCTCCATACCCCACTGTAGCGCCTGATCACGAGGGATCGCCCGCTGGACCTCATCCATTCCAAGGAATAATTCAACTATCGGTATATCTTCAACCGCAATCAGATATGTTCCTGGAAGATCACCGGTGTTGAGTAGGGAAGAGAATGGTTGGAGTGTATCGAGTGGATCCTCTTCTTCGATCACCTCTTCTCCAACCACTTCATTGCTGTCGCTTTGCTCCGTGCTAAACAATGTGTCTCCACTACCAAAGAGCAAATCCACAATTTCCGGCTGTTCTGTTGCTACTACATCTCTCCCTAACGCCCTGATCGAATCCACTCCAAGAGCTGCTACCACGCTTCGATCAATCCTGCCTAAAGCGGCTGTCATATCAGTTGTTGGAAGAACAAGTTTAAACTCGAGAAAAGCATTTCTCTGAACAATCTCTTTTGCGCGATCTTCGTCTGATATTCCAGCCAGTTCGACGATGAGCCTCTCTCCTCCAACCTTTTGAATGAGAGGTTCTTCCACACCAAACTCATCTATGCGAGTCCGAATGATACGATCAACCCTATCGATCATATCGGCCTTGGCCTCAACGGTCATAGTACCCTCAGGGTCATCAACCTCCAGCACCAGGTGCATACCACCTTGAAGATCAAGCCCGAGCTTGAGGCCATTACTATACAGTAGATAGCCGAATAACGCGGTTATCAAACCGATCGTGATAAGCCTACTTCGTGACGTCTTGAACATGCATTACCACGGGCTCAAGAAAATGGCCCCTCATTGGGGCCTTTGCGATCATCCTGACCGCATCTAGACAGGCGGTAAAGCTGCCGATGGTGTCCGAATGTGTCAATCGGAACTCCGATACTCATCCCATAGGTAAAAGCCAAAGTGAGATAAAGCGACAGCCCAAATTCACAACCCAAGGCCCTGGGGCTCCTCTGTGCTTAGAGGTGAGTAATCCGAAGCTTATTAGGAGTAACCACTCGGTATCGCCCCCTCACAGAAGCCGGATACAAATGACTTTAACCCACCCTCATTCATAAAATAACTCACGGTCTCTATGAAGGGTGGCGGGACCTTCTTTCACTGGACACTTTCCATATCGAATGCCTTACCGGAGGAAAGTAATGCTGGACCCCAGCCTAAAATTGATCCTTGTTATTCTCCTACTCATTCACCCACTCCAGATTTTAGGACAAAGCAATACTGGTAATTGGGATCTACTAATTCGTGATGGCACTGTTATCGACGGTAGAGGCGGACCGCCCTTTCAGGCGGATGTGGCAATCCAAGGAGACCAAATAGTAGAGATATCAGAAATCTCCCTGGACCCCCGTGCTGCTGATCGTGTTATCAACGCTACTGGTATGGTCATCGCTCCGGGTTTTGTTGACCTCCACGCACACCTTGACCCGCTTCTCCGCCTGCCGAGTTCAGAAAGTCATGTCAGGCAAGGTGTGACAACTGCATTGGGTGGACCTGACGGTGGTGGTCCCTGGCCATTCGCAAAACACTTAAAGGCTGTAGAAGAAGCTTCAATAGGGATGAATGTCGGATTCCTAGTGGGTCACAATACTGTGCGACGAACAGTGATGGGACTTGAAAACCGTGTCCCGACAGCAGTGGAATTGAATCGCATGAAAAACATGATAGCCCAGGCAATGAGAGAGGGTGCCTGGGGTATTTCAACCGGATTGAAGTACCTCCCTGGAGCATTCTCTGAACTAGAGGAAGTGATTGCACTCTCTGAAATCGCAGGTCAAGCCGGAGGCTTTTATACCTCACATCTCCGAGAAGAAGGACTCGGACTTCTGGATGGGGTTAGCGAAGCACTGGAAATCGGGAAACAAGCAAACTTACCTATCGTACTGACCCACCATAAGGTTGTGGGTCAGCCGATGTGGGGTGCGTCAATACAGACCTTAGCTATGGTTGATTCAGCTAGAAAAGCTGGGACTGATGCCATGATCGACCAATATCCCTACACGGCCAGTTATACTGGAATCGGGATACTTATCCCAGCTTGGGCAATGGAAGGTGGAGATGCCGCTCTCTTAACACGGATGAGTGATCCGGTCTTATCCGACAGCATCCTTAATGGGATCACATTTAATATCGTGAACGATAGGGGTGGGAATGACTTGCGTCGTGTTCAACTTGCTCTCGTTAGTTGGGACAGAACGCTTGAAGGACAAACACTACATGACTGGGCTCTCAGGGAAGGGCTGCCGTCGACTCCTGAAATTGGAGCCAGGCTGGTTATTGAAGCAGTTCGCAGAGGAGGAGCAAGTGCGATTTTCCACGCAATGAGCGAGCAAGATGTCGAACGAATAATGGCTCATCCCTTTACCATGATTGCGTCCGATGGCCGTCTTACCAAACCCGGAGAAGGCCACCCACATCCTCGTTGGTATGGAACGTTTCCCCGGGTACTCGGCCTCTATGCACGAGAAAAGGGAACCATCTCGTTGGTGGAGGCAGTCCGCAAGATGACTTCCTTACCTGCAGAGCGACTCGGTCTGAGGATGCGAGGGGAAATCCGTGAGGGATGGTTCGCTGATGTCGTCATATTCGACCCACTAGTTGTTGCAGACCAAGCAACATTTGAAGAGCCCCATCAATATCCAATTGGAATCAAATGGGTAGTTATCAATGGAAAACTCGCTGTTGAAGAAGGAGTATTCAGAGATGTTCGAGCAGGCCGGGTTTTAAGACGTCACTTAAACTGAATCTTGCAGTGAAACGCTCCCTAGCCGATGGTAATAGATCTGACCAAGGTGCCATCCCAGATGCCAAATCAGATGCAAGAGGAAGGCGCGACAGCTAATCTTTCCCATCCTTTCAGGAGCTTGTGCCGGATAAATCTCATCAAGTATCGAATCGTCCAGAGACTCGAGTATCGAAGTGATCACCGTTCTACAATCGCTTAGCCGCCTAATCAATTCATCTCGGGTAACTCGATTTGAGAATTCAGCCTCACGATCTCTCTCGTAACCTGATTTTCCCAAGCCATCCGCGATATAATGCATGAGATTGCCACAGACATGGAGTGTGATATTACCAGCGGAGTTTCTCTGGCCTCCTAAAACAACCCACAACATTGACTCACTCGAGTATTCTTTGATTTCAGCTTCCAGATGGCTTAGTTCACGATGGAAAAGGTTTGCAAAATCTTTGCATTCAATGCTGCTCATGAGTTCTGGCCCCAAACTTGTATGAGTATCATACGTGAAGACCGGCAAGCTACCAGTCCCTCAAAACCGGGGCTATCTTATGAAGTGCAATGCCATACCCTTCGCCGGATGCTAGTCAAAGTTTGTATCCTGAAAAGGTGCACTTAGTATGACGTCGAGCCTCGACTTTCTTAAGGCCCTCCGTGGGGCATTGAGTGAAGAACGCCTAGAACTAGGCGTACCTCTTGCACCCCTGACCACTTTCAGAATAGGTGGACCTGCAGACCTGCTATACCGGGCCCAAACTCCTGATGAGCTGGCTGAAGCCGTTCTGGTAGCAAGGGAAGCAAATGTGCCCTATTTCGTGCTGGGGCGAGGCGCCAACATCCTATTCGCTGACAATGGTTTCCGCGGCCTAGTCATCCGAAGTGAGGTCGGAGGAATAGAGTTTCTTGATGATATCAGAGTAAAGGCAGGTGCAGGGGTAGAAACATTTCCAGACCTCATTGATGCTACAGTAGCCAGAAGCCTGGGAGGTCTGCACCACTTCGTTGGGATTCCAAGTACCGTGGGCGGCGCACTCTGGCAGAATCTTCATTTCTTAGCCCCTGCTCCAACTCGTGAACGAACCTTGTTCATTGAAGAAGTCCTAGAGTCAGCAGAAATTCTCACAGAAAAAGGAGAGCGTAAAACTGTAGGAGTGGACTACTTCGAGTTCGGTTATGATGAGAGTATCTTGCAAACCACAAATGACATTGTGTTGTCAGCAACATTTCAGCTGGAGGCCAATCCAGTTGAGGATCTCAGACGCGTAATACGTGAAAACCTTGAATGGCGTGACACAAAACATCCTGACCTTTGGCTTTATCCTTGTGTCGGCTCAATTTTCCGGAAAATTGATGGGATCGGAGCTGGCCGACTAATAGACGAATGCGGACTCAAGGGTAAAGTTCACGGAGCTGCAGAGATTTTCCATAAACACGCAAATATCATCGTCAACCTCGGTGGTGCCACGGCTACGGAAGTCTGCTACCTAATTAATCTTGCAAGGGATACAGTCGCTCGAGAGACAGGCTACGAATTAATCCAAGAAATCAGCCTTGTGGGTGACTTTTAGTCTCCCTCCTATATCAAACCCTTGCAGTCGTTGCTTACCTCAGACAACTCTGTGACCATCTAGGACCCTGCCGCAAGTTGGACCAAAAGCTGTGAGTCAATCTCGTGCCCTCCCGAATAATCCATGACCTGATAGGTGATCCCAGCGCCCTGGATTCTCTCTTCTTCTTCTATTTTAGATTCCTTTTCAAGAGCTGAGTCTTCACTGCCCCTTACAATGATGAGTTCGGTGTTGATCAGAGCCTTGCTCGCTAAGTTCATATCCAGATCTGGAGGCAAAGAACCTCCCCATAAAATCAAACGATCTGGTTGAATTTTACCTAGAACAGCCCATCGCGTAGCGGTTGCAACACCCTGGGAAAAACCGAGGACTGTCGTCCTAGGCATACGACCGACCTCTTCCAGGACTGCATCGAGGTAACGCACATAATCCTGGATCTCAAAGTCCCGATCTTCCCGAGTCATCCATGTGGCACCAACCACGGACTCGGGCCCATGGCGGCCTGGTTCTGAGCTAAGATAGAAGCGGTTAAGAGCCTCTGGAGCTACAACCATTCTTGAGCCGTTCGCCAAACTCTCGAAACGACTAATGAACCTGGAAGCTGTTTGTCTGTATCCGTGAAGTACGTACCAAAGCTCTCCCTCCCGGTCATATTCTCCGACGCAGTAATAACGTGCCGTGCGAACTATCTCTATATGGTGCTCAGTCACCTCTGCCATAATTGCCCCTATAGGTCAGCACCTTCGCTATCATAACTAACAGATTAAAGTTTGCGATTCAGTCGATACGTTGCCGAACTGCTGCGTATACCCGAAGATAGTTCCCTTCTCTAAGAACCTTAACCCTTCACTGGCTGAACAAGGTACTAATGGATCATTAGCAAGCCGGTTGCTCAGTATCTAGAATCGATAAAATCCTATCAGCCTGCGAAGTATTGCGACGATTTACCGACACACTTGAGGCAACCCCCTGACAAGGAAGTACAGTGAATAGAACTAAGATGCTCCCCGTCTTTATTACACTTCTGGGACTCATGCACCCGGGTGTGATCTTTTCACAAGAAAAAGGCCTGAAAATTTATATCTCAGCCGACATGGAGGGGGTGGTTGGTACTGTAACTGCTGATCAGCTTGGTCCAAGTGGTTTCGAGTATCACAGGTTTCGCCAAATCATGACTAATGAAGTAAATACCGCTATTGAAGCAGCCAAAGAAATGGGCGCAACCGAAATTCTCGTATCTGACTCTCACGGGAATGGAGAGAATTTACTCATCGAAGAACTACCGGATGATATTCAACTTATCCGTTCTTGGCCGCGCCCGCTGATGATGATGGAGGGCATCGATGAAACCTTTGATGCAGCGATCTTTATTGGGTATCACTCTAGTACGACGAACACTCAAGGAGTTCGAGCGCACACTATATCAAGTGCCAACCTTACAGCAGTTCGGCTGAACGGGGTTGAAATGCTCGAGGCAAGTATCAATGCCGCCATCGCAGGACATTTCGGCGTCCCTGTAGTGATGATTTCAGGAGACGATGCAGTCGTTGAAGAAGCACATCGAGTAATAGGGGATATGGAGGGAGCTGTAGTAAAATGGGCTCTTGGTTTTCACTCAGCCCGCACACTCATGCCAGCAGCGGCTTATCAAGTCATCCGCAACCATGTCAAAGCAGCACTTAACCGTTTAGAGGATTTCGAGCCATATGTTATGGAAAGCCCTATAGAGCTTGAAATCTCATTTAAGAACTATTTACCAGCTGAGGTCATGGCCTACCTCCCGAACGTAGATCGGGTAGACGCCCACACAATACGGTTTATGGGCAATGATATGACTGAGGTCAGTAAATTTATTGCCTTCACTACGCGTTACGCGGTCAACATAACTCCCTAGTAGTGCTCAAGAGATTGTTAGTCTGGCTGTGATTGACCACTCAATCCAACATTTGGGTATATCCATGCCACAATTATCGAAATTGGTACTCCAAGAATTAAGCCAATAAGCAATGCATGGAGAAAGAGGTCGGGCAAGGCCAAGACTCTCGATAACACTGATGCCCCTTGAAGAACAATGACCGATCCAGCGGCATAGCTTAAAAGGACTATAACAACTCTTTTGATTTTCTTCTTACTCATCTTGGTAACTCTACTAGAAGTCTTAATACGGTAGACGCCAGTCCTACCTCTTCTGTACAGGGAAAATTTCCTCTCTTAGGTCACTAGCTCCGCTGAGTCTGGGGAAGTAAAGGGTGGCATCTGTCCTTGCTGGGACACACCGCCATCCTGACTCCATTTAGGCTCCTCATTATGAAAGAAATGAACTTTCAGGAAGCTCGTAGCCTCATCAACCAGAGAATACATTACCGGGACTAAGATCAGGGTTAGGAATGTAGCAAACAGAATACCCGCAATTATCGCCACACACATAGAACCCCACCAAGCCACCTGTTCTCCTCCCCAATAAAACTCTGGATCTAGAGAACCGTAGAGGCCGAAGAAATCAAAGTTCAGTCCGATGGCAAGAGGCACCAACCCTAAAGCCGTAGTTAATGCAGTCAGAACAACTGGCCGAAAGCGGGTCTTTCCACCCCTCACAAGGGCCTCTTGGAGATCCAGACCATCTCGCTCTCGCAGAACATCAATATAGTCAATCAAAATTATTGCATTGTTCACCACAATCCCAGCAAGCGAGATTATGCCTACACCCGTATTGATGATCCCAAATGGCATCTGAAATATCATGAGTCCCAGTAGCACGCCTATCGTGGACATGATCACCGAAGTCAGGATTATGAATGGCTTAACAATCGAGTTGAACTGACTAACCAGAATAAAGCCTATCAACATCAAGGCAGTGAGAAACGCACCACTCAAGAATGTCTGTGCTTCGTCTTGCTCCTGGGACTGACCCGTATAGCGCATGTTATAGCCAGGGGGGAGGCGACCCTCGAACTCTGCAAGTGTCTCTTGTACTTCGGCCAAGACTGCATTGTTTGTGTAACCAGCTGCTATGTCAGAAGTAATAGTTGCCATGCGCTCCTGATCCTTGCGTCGAATCGTACCTGCCCCGCCCTCGACACTCCAGGTTGCCATGGATACCAGCGGTATTTGTATCCCACCCTCTGCCATTACCGTAAGCTCACGAAGACCCTCTAATTCATTTCGGTATGTATCCGCGAGCCTAACTATGATGTCATATTCGTCATTACCAGTCCTATACTTCGCAGCCTCCGTACCATTAATGGCACCACGAATAGCATTCCCTACGCTTGAAGTATTCAAATCATAGAGAGCAGCCTTTTCTCTATCAATCGCTATAGCCAGTTCCGGACGTGCTTCATCTAGGTCACTCTCCAGACCAACTAGCTTTGGGTAGACAGAGGCACCCTCAAGGATACTGAGTAGTTCGTCTGACAACTCCTTAAGCTTTATAGGATCCTCTCCTGCGATCTCAATACTGACCGGTACCCCTTGGGGCGGACCTTCCGCGACCTTGTCTACTGTGACCGTGGCACCTGCCATTCGCTTGCCAACAGTTTCCTGCATTTCAGCCAAGGTTTCAAAGGCATCGCGTTCTCGATCTTGAAAGTCGACCAACGATACACTCAAACGACCACCTTCGGGACCTGTAGGACCACCATCTCTCCCGCTCCCACCCCCTCGGCCACCACTACCGGTAACTGCCACAACGGACACCCAATCCGAACGTCCACCAACCCCTCCGAGCTCTTCCTCTAGTTCACGCACAAACGCGTCAGTCACCTCTGCTCTTGTACCGATAGGTGTTTCAACATCCACTACCATTTCTCCGGGTGGCATCGACTCTGGGAAGAACTCTGTGCCTAATCCGAATAATCCATAGCTCGCTGCAGTCACTACGAAGACAAGAAAAGTACCAGCTAGCAGCGAACCACGATGCGATAGAGCCCATCGAAGTTGGCCTTCATAAGCCCGCATTATATTTGGCAAGAACCCGTCCTGAAACTTTCTTGCTGAGCGTTCCAGGATGAATCGATAAAGCCCCCAAAGAGCTGCGATGGTAACTGATAGCAAGACTGCAGCAAGGGGATTTACACCAAGAAAGACAAGCAGTAAACCTGCCAACCCCCCACCTATCAATGTCCAGCGCATAGCTCGCCGCATAGGCCTCCGTGGCACACCGTCAATCTGCATGAACATGGCGCTTAACGTTGGCACAATGACTACAGCTACAAAGAGAGAGCTGGTTAGTGTGATGATGAGCGTCTTAGGGAGATAGCCCATAAAGTCACCTATCTCACCAGGCCAAAATAGAAGTGGTGTGAAAGCTGCTAACGTAGTCGCTGTCGCAGCGATGATTGGCCCAGCGACTTCCCCTGTTCCCTTCTTCGCAGCCAGTGTTCGATCCCAGCCCTCTTCCAGGAATCGGTAAATGTTCTCAACGACTACAATTGCATTATCGACAAGCATACCTAATGCAAGAATTAAGCTGAAAAGCACAATCATGTTCATGGTAATGCCTAAGACGTTCAGTACCATGAACGAGAGGAACATCGACGCAGGAATCGAGATTGCGACAAATACTGAAGTCCCTGCTCCAAGGAAAAAAAGAAGGACAGCCACAATCAAGATCAGTCCGGAAACAATGTTGTTTTCAAGGCTGGATACCATCTGGTCGATTTCTTCTGACATATCCGAGGTGAAAGTCACCTTGGTTGTGGGCGGAAAGAGTGATTGCATAGTTGCTACTTCAGCTCTCACCCCTTCAGCCGTTTTTATGATGTTTTCACCTGACCGTTTTATGACATCGAGAGTGATGACTGACGCTCCATCCATGCGAGCAAAATTCTCTCGCTCAGCGAATCCGAAATCGACAGTAGCCACATCCCTTACATAGATGGGGCGCCCTTCCTCAATCAGAACCACTATATCTTCAATTAGAGTGGGCTCATCGAATTCTCCATCTACTCGTATCAGATATTTAGTATCACCAACATCTATGGAGCCGCCCGGAATATTCACATTCTCATTCCGAATTGCATTGATTACATCATTGAGGGCGATCCCATAGAATTGCAGTTTTGCGAGGTCGACATCTACCTTTACTTCCCGCTCCAATCCGCCACGAAGATCTGCTCGTAAAACCTGTGGTAGCGCTTCCAGGCGATCTTGCAGTTCCTCAGCTAGTTCCTTTAAACGCACCAATCCATATTCACCAGCTAAATTGATCTGCATAACTGGCATTTCTGAGAGACTAAACTCGAGAATCGAGGGTTCTTCTGCATCCTGAGGTAAATCTGACTTCGCTAGATCAACCTTCTCTCTAACCTTTTGGACCGCGTCATCGAGATCGATAGACGCCTCAAACTCTGCAACTATGCTTGAATAGCCCTCTACTGATGTAGAGTTCAGCTCCTTGAGTTCAGTGATAGTGGAAAGTTCTTCTTCCAACACCCGAGTCACTTGACTTTCCACATCACCTGGAGATACACCACCATAAACGGTGTTGACGGCAAGCATCGAAATTGGAATCTGTGGGAACGACTCTTTGGGATTTGCCTGATAGGAAAAGGCTCCCATCACACCTATAATCATTAACAAGATGACAACAGACGTTTTGTGCTCGATTGCAAAGCTTGCTGGAAAGAACTCCTTATATCGTTCTGGGAAGTTCTCTACTGATATGGGCGAATCAGATTCATTCGCTCTTCCTTTTTTATGGACCTTCGTGTCTTCTGCCACGCCCCTACCGTCTCCCTTCGACAATATTCACTCGGTCACCGTCTGCTACGGATTTTTGGCCCACTATGATCAATTGCTCTCCAAGCTCAATGCCTGATTCAAGGACTACGAGATTGCGGCGAGTCGGTCCTAGAACGACCGGACGAACTTCAGCTACAGTCACTCCATCTCGCTTGGCTATCACAAACACTACGTATCCATCCTCAACTCTGACCAGTACATCTTGGGGCACGACTATTGCCCCCTCAACTTCTCGTCGAGTCACCGACATATTCGCGACCATCTCAGGCTTAATGCGCCTGCTGGAATTCGGCAGTATAACCTCAATCGGAAACGTCCGATTTCTAGGGTTCACAGTAGAGCCTACATAACGGATCCGGGCAGCGAATCTCTCTTCAGCAAATACATCAAAATCGAGATTTGCTTCTGCGCCAATCCAAACGTCCGGAACATATCTTTCGGGCACCCCAGCTACGACTCTTATAGGATCTAAATCAATAAGGCGCCCCACTGATTGTCCCGGAGCAACCATTGATCCGATTTCCACATGGCGCTCATCCCAAACTCCGGAGAACGGAGCTCGAATCGTTGTCCGAGCTAACCTTTCCTCAAGAGCCTTGAGAGCTGCCCTGCTCTGCTCTGCGCCAAACCGAGCCTCTAAATAGGTGATCTCAGAGCCTATTCTATCTTCTTCCCACAATCGCTTGCGGCGATCCCAGGTCTGCCCTGCCAATTCCGCTACCGCCCGAGCCTGCTCTACTTGAGCAGCAAGGATACGATCATCGATTTTAGCAAGTGGCGCACCCCTTTCCACTTCGACTCCTTTATCAACAAAGATTTCTCGGACAATCCCACTTTCCTCAGCTGAAACCATCACGTCTTGATTGGCCACAGCCGCAGCTGTCAACCTGATATCTTCGACAAAGTTCTCAGTCTTAACCCTCGATACTTCAACGTTGATAATACGAACGAATTCCTCTGCTTCTCCTCTGTCAATCCCATCTGCCTGAGCAGTCCCACATCCACCAACAGCAACTGCGCCCAGCAGATATAGTACTCCTCGTTTTTTCCGGACACCTAAGTTCTTCATGGCAATTCGTAACCCTCTTCACTTGTTTGGATTGCGTCCTGATCAACAAATGGAACCAGCCCAGTTGCTTCATCTAGCTGAGCGCGGGCAACCAGATAATCAAAGACGGCTTGCGCGTAATTGAATTCACTTTGACGCAATGCAACCTCAGCATCTATGAGCTCAAACTGGCCTCCTAATCCTTCTCGGTACTGTGCGCTTGCAATCTCAAACCCTCTGGTCGCCTGTTGCACCGCCAGCTTTTGAGCTCGGGCCCGCGATAATGCCTCGACAGATAGCTCTGAAAGACTCTCCACCTGGGCGCGGGCCATATCTCGCCCACGTTGGGATTGGACCTCTGCGGACCGAAGGGCTGCTCGCTTTTGGTCTACTCGAGATACTCGCCTGAACCCCTGAAACACGGGCACACTCACCCTGACTCCTACTATGCGAGAGTATGCTCTCTGTCCGTCGCCACGAGCGAAGAAGTTTGGACTCCCATTATCTTGAGCATTAATGATATAGTTGCCGAACAGTGTCACCTCTGGCAGGTACCTTGCCTGCTCTAATCTCACCTCACTCTGCCGTATATCTTGATTCAACTCCAACTGTCTAAGATCAGATCTCAATTCACTCGCCATCCGAACAGCTCGATCAGATAGATCCAAATCTCGTCCCTGGAATCCCATGAATTCTAGGATCTCACGGTTATCTGCATCATTGTTCTCCAGATTATCCAGATCCATGTCCGCCAGCGCACCCTTTACTGTAAGCTCATCTTCTTTAGCCACATCTAACTCAATCGACAACTGTCGGCGGATTTCTCTAACGCTATTCTGCGCTCTCTGAAGATTCGGCTCCAAATTTGCAAGTTCAACTTCAAGACGCAGCAAGTCGTAGTCCGAAGCGAGTCCGCTCTCATTTCTTGCTCGTGTTTCCCGAACTGACTCACGCACCCGCCGCACAGAATTTTCTGTTAGCCGTAGCTGTTCCCTTGAGAGAAGAAGTTGGTAGTAGGATAGCCTTACTCGAGTTGCGACCGCATGAGATTGACCACGAACTGCCTCTTCTTGGAGTTCTTCAAAGCGTGAGGCAGCTCCTACTCCAACGAAAACTGCAGGACGTAGGAGGGGTTGTTCTATCGAGATAGTTGAGGCCCACTGATTATCAGCTCCGAACCGAACAGGCATGTAGTCATCTGGCCCCGCCGTAGGATCAAAAATTGAAGCAGGAAGAAAATTGACAGTAGGTGAAATGTTCCGCGAATAGCTAGCGTTCAAGTCTATACTCGGATAGACCTCACTCCACGCCTCCGAAACCCGTTCCTCTGCTTCAGTAAGCCCAAGACGTGCTGTCACAACATCAGGATTTACTCCAAGAGCAACACGAACAGCATCCTCTATCCCGAAAACCAGCTGATTTCCCTGAGCTTCGACTCTCGTTGAAGCCATTCCTACCAATAAGAACAAGCATATTGGAAGCATGCCTAGAACGTTCTTCCAGGATTTTATCCGTATCATTATTCCCTTTTCCTGTTCAATCTCACGCGTGAGATGCTGTTTGAGCTAACGAATAAAGGTCTTCGAGATGAGCTGCGAAGCTGGGGGTCGCAAAACCACACATAATTTGAGCACCTGATCGCTTGAATAGTGACCGGAATTCTTCCCGGTCCATTGGGAAGATGCCTTGGTGGTATAGGAGGATCATACCATGCGCATGAGCCCACATGGTTAATGCAGTCTGAAGTGGGTCAGCCTCCTTGAGAATCCCAACCTGCAT
>Ga0310344_10000519_pt1 | contig 30304 bp, 23 predicted proteins | sample HC15DNA20200_MG_FD_203801 | JGI IMG/M metagenome (GOLD analysis project Ga0310344, IMG submission 203801) | Marine microbial communities from station ALOHA, North Pacific Subtropical Gyre - HC15-DNA-20-200_MG | ecosystem: Environmental > Aquatic > Marine > Oceanic | place: Pacific Ocean: North...
GCGGGCCTGCGGGGGCGGGGCCCTTTCGGGACCGTAGGCGACATGGTTGTCGCCTACGAGCCTCCATGGATGGATTCACGGCGTGTCCCGAAAGGGCCCCACCCCCGCTGGCCCCGCGCAGATCCGCGAGAGCCAATCGACATCGAAGCCCACGAAGGAAACCCACGCACAAAAAAGAAAACCCCGCCTTTCGGCGGGGCTCCGGACAGGGCAGATGGGGAGGGAGATACCACCCGGTCCGGTAGAGGTGCGCCGCGGGCATCCAACCCGCGACGCGATGTGGAGGGCTCAGTGACCGCCAGCGGCGGCAGCGCCACCCGCGCCGGCACCGAACGGCGGCTTGGCCACCCACAACAACGCGATGATGCCCAGGAACGTCCACCCCAACAGGTAGAAGATGTCGTTGAATCCCATCTGCGACGCCTGGTGGTTGATCATGTTGTTCAACACCGCCGCGCCCGACTGCAGGTCGCCATGCCCCGCCGCCAGCACCTGGTCGCGGATGCCCGGCTCGTACACCGAGATGTGTTCGCTGATGTGCGCGTGGTGCTCGATCGTCCGCCGCGACCACAGGTAGGTCGTCAGCGACGCGGCGAAGCTGCCACCCAAGGTGCGCAGGAACGTCGCCAAGCCCGAACCGGCCGCGATCTCGCGCCCGTCCAGGTCCGACAGCAATATCTGCAGCACCGGCATGAAGAACAGCGCCACGCCGATACCCATCACCAGCTGGATCATCGCCACGTGGTGGAAGTCGACCTGCAGGTTGAAGTTCGACCGGTAGAAACTGGTGAACGACATGAAGATGAAGGCGATGCTCGCCAGCACGCGCAGGTCGAAACGCAACGCGTACTTGCCCACGAACGGCGTCAGGATCACCGGCAGCACGCCGATCGGCGCCGTCGCCAGTCCGGCCCAGATCGCCGTGTAGCCCATGTCGCGTTGCAGCCACTGCGGAATCAGCAGGCTTACGCTGAAGAACGCCGCATAGGCCACCACCAGTACCAGCGTGCCGGCGCGGAAATTGCGATGCCGGAACAGCCGCAGGTCGACGATGGGATCGCTGTCGGTCATCTCCCAGATCACGAACACCACCAGCGCCACGGCCGAGATGCACGCCAATGCGATGATCAGGTGCGAGCTGAACCAGTCCTCGTCATTGCCCAGGTCCAGCACCAGCTGCAGGGCGCCCACGCCCACGATCAGCAGGATCAGGCCCATGTAGTCCATCTTCGGCCGCTCGATGTGTTCCGGGCGGTGGCGCAGCTGCGAGCCGACGATGGAGCTGGCGATGATGCCCAGCGGCACGTTGATCAGGAAGATCCATTCCCAGCTGTAGTTGTCGGTGATCCAGCCACCGAGGATGGGACCGGCGATCGGCGCCACCACCGTGATCATCGCCAGCAACGCCAAGGCCTGCCCGCGTTTCTCGCGTGGATAGATCGACACCAGCAGCGACTGGGTGATCGGGTACATCGGGCCGCAGACGAAACCCTGCAGCGCGCGAGAGACCACCAGCATGCCCATGCTCTGTGCCAGGCCGCACAGCAGCGAGGCGATGGTGAAGGCCAGCGTGGACCACACGAACAGCTTGGTCTCGCCGAAACGGCGCGACAGCCAGCCGGTCAGCGGCAGCGCGATGGCCGTGCTGACCGCGAACGAGGTGATGACCCAGGTAGCCTGCTGCGAACTGGCGCCGAGGTTGCCGGCGATGGTCGGCAACGACACGTTGGCGATGGTGGTGTCGAGCACCTGCATGAACGAGGCCATCGCCAGGCCCACGGTGGTCAGCGCCACGCTCGGCGGGCGGAAGCCGGCCGCCGCGGGAGCGGCCGGTGCACCCGGTGCGCCGGGTGCGGCGGGAGCTTGCGCGGACATGGTCGATCAGCCCTTGGCCGGCAGGTTGGCCTGGATGATGCGGTGGATGTCGTCGTCGGCCTGCTGCAGCTGCTGGGCGTAGACGTTGGTGTCGTACACGGCGCCCTTGGCGGTCTGCGTCGGCAGCACGTTGCCCTTCTGGTCGTGCAGGTTCACCTCGACCTTCATCGACAGGCCGATGCGCAGCGGGTTCTCCTTCAGCTGCTGCGGGTCGATGGCAATGCGCACCGGCACGCGCTGCACGATCTTGATCCAGTTGCCGCTGGCGTTCTGCGCCGGCAGCAGCGAGAAAGCGCTGCCCGTGCCCAGGCCCAGGCTTTCGATCCTGCCCTTGTACTTCACGCCACCGCCGTACAGGTCAGAACGCAGTTCCACTTCCTGGCCCAGCCGCATGTGCTTGAGCTGGGTTTCCTTGAAGTTGGCTTCCACCCAGGTTTGCTCCAGCGGCACCACGGCCATCAGCGCAGTGCCCGGCTGCACGCGCTGGCCCACCTGCACCGACCGACGCGCCACGTAGCCGGACACGGGCGCGACGATCGCCGCGCGCGCATTGTTGAGGTAGGCCTGGCGCAGCTGCGCGGCGGCGGCCTGCACGTCCGGCTGGGTCGCCACCACGGTGTCGTCCACCAGCGCGCGGTTGGTTTCGAACTTCTCGCGCGAGCCGCTCAACGCGGCTTCGGCCGAGGCCAGTTCGTCGCGGGCGTGTGCCAATTCTTCATTGGAGATCGCACCGCTGGCGGCCAGGTCCTTGCGGCGGGCGAAGTCGGCGCGCACGCGGTCCAGGGCAACCTGGCGGGCATTGAGGTCGGCCTGCGAGGCTTCCACGCTGCGGTACAGGCCGCGGACCTGGCGCACGGTGCGCGCGAGATTCGCTTCGGCCTGCTGCAACGCCACCTGCGTGTCGGCCGGGTCCAGTTGCACCAGCAACTGGCCGCGCTCCACGCGCATGCCATCCTCGGCGCCGATGCTGACCACCGTACCGCCCACCAGCGGGGTGATCTGCACCTGGTTGCCCTGCACGTAGGCATCGTCGGTGTCTTCGAACCAACGGCCGTACAGGAAGTACCAGATCGATACCGCGGCGAGCAGCACGATCACGAGCACCGCGAGGATGCGCAGCAGCTTGCCGCGCTTGCTACCCGCGGCGGGAGTGGGAGAAGTGGGGGTGGGCTGGCTCATGACGGGACTCGATCAGGAATTCGGGTTTGCGGTGGTGGATTCGGCGTTCGCGCTGTCGGCCGGGACGGCGGCGGGCTGCGGCGCGAAGCCACCGCCCAACGCCTGGCGCAGCTTCACCGAAGCCAGGATCTGTTCGGACTGCAGGGCGGTCATGCGCTGCTCGGCGATGAGCAGCTGCTCTTCCACGCTCAGCACTTCCAGGAAACTGCCGATGCCGGCGCGGTAGCGCTGCTGCGCCAGGTCGTAGGCGGCGCGCGCGGTCCTGAGCGCCTCGGCCTGCGACTGCGCACGCTGGTCGAGCGAGCGCACCGCGTTCACCTGGTCGGCCACTTCATGCAGCGCGCCGATGATCTTCTGGTTGTAGTCGGCCACCGCCAGGTCGTAGGCGGCGTCCTTGCCCGAAAGATTCGCGCGCAGCCTGCCGCCATCGAAGATCGGCAGGCTGATCGCCGGGGCGACCAGGCCGAACACCGATTCGCTTTTCAGCAGGTCGCCCACGTCACTGGCGACCACGCCGCCGAGCGCGGTGATGTTGAAACTCGGGTAGAACTTGGTCTTGGCCGAACGCACGTCCTTGTCGGCCGCCTCCACGCGCCAGCGCGCGGCGACCACGTCGGGGCGATGGCCCAGCAGTTCGCTCGGCACCACGCTCGGCAGCTGCGCGAGCAGCGGGTCGGGCAGGTTCGGGCGCTGGATCTGCAGGCCGCGGTCCGGGCCCTGCCCGACCAGCGCGGCCAGCGCGTTTCGTGCTTCGTCGATCTGCTGCTGCGCCGACTGCGCCTGCTGCCGCGAGGTCGGCACGCGGGCCTCGGCCTGGCGCAGTTGCAGGTCGCTGTCGATACCGGCGTTGCGGCGCTGGCGCGTCAGGTCGAGCGTCTTCTGCGCGCGGGCCAGCTCGTCGTTGGCCACGTCGAGCAGGCGCCAGGCGTAGGCCAGCTGGGTGTAGGTTTCGGTGATCGCCGCCGACAGGTTCAAACGCGCGGCCTGGGCATCGATTTGCGCGGCATGGACGTTGTCCACGGCCGCTTCCCACGCAGCGCGCTTGCCGCCCCACAGGTCCACGCCGTAGCTGAAGTCGAGCACGCCCTGGGCGCTGCCTGCGTAATGGCCGCCCATTTCTTCGCCGACCATCGATTCGGGCAGTTGCAAGCCCGTGTAGCCGCCGGAGACCGACAGGCTTGGCTTGCGCTCGGCGTCCACGCCACCGGCCTGTGCCTGCGCCTGGCGCAGGCGCGCGTCGGCCGCGGCCAGGCTCGGGCTGTTGCGCAGCGCTTCGTCGATCAACGCATCGAGCTGGGCGTCGCCAAAGGCCTTCCACCAATCGGTGGCTGGCCACTGCGCCGGGCTCAGGCCGGCCTGGCCCAGCGTCTGCTCCGCGTGCAGGCTGCCCGGATCGCGCGGATGGTCCTGCGGCGCCAGGCCGCGGCTGCTGGCACACGCGGCCAGCGCCAGCGCCAGCAGGCTGATCGCCAGCGGACGCAGGGCGCGGCCGGTGTTCGCAATGTCAGGGGAGATGGAAGTCATGGGGAATTGAGGGAATCGCGTACACGGGTCATCAGGGAAATGAGCTGATCGCGCTCATCGGGGGTCAGGTCGCGCAGGGCGTAGTCCATGGCGGCGTCGCCGCGCTGCTTGAGCTGCACCCACATCTGCCGGCCTTCTTCGGTCATCACGATCTGCAGCGCTCGGCGGTCCAGCGCATGCGGTTCGCGCCGCACGTAGCCCAGCGTTTCCAGCTTGTCGAGCAGTCGGGTCACCGCGCTGGGCGTCTGGTCCAGCGCCTGGGCCAGCTCGTTGGCGGTGCAAGGCGAGTGGCTGGCGAGGATCTTCAGGCCCACGTAGTGGCTGAAACCAAATTCCGGCAGGGCACCTTTCATTTCGGCATCCAGCTGGCGCACCAGCCCGTCGCGGACCTGGCGCAGCAACAGGCCGAAGCTGGGCGGCATGGCGGGGTTGTCGGTGAGCGGCGGGCACTTCATGGGGGCGTATTCTCTTCCAAATGGAATATTTGTCAACGCAAATATCTCGATTGGAATTAAATGCTGCGTTGCACTAGCAGGACGCCCGCCGCGGGCAGGCCTGAAACCTGAATAGGCGCCTGGACCGGGAAGGGCCCCAGCCGGGCCAGCCGCCGACTTTCCCGCGCAAGCCGCGTCCGGCTTGGCATCCCTGGCCGCATCCGGATAATCGACCGCCTCGCGCCAGCGGCCTCACGCCGCGGCGCCTTCCACAGGTACCACCCGCGAATGACCGACCTCACCCGCCCCACGTTCCATGGCTTCGAGCAGCTGCCGCTGCGTGAATACGCCGAGCGCGCCTACTTGGACTACTCCATGTATGTGGTGCTCGACCGTGCCCTGCCCTTCGTCGGCGACGGCCTGAAACCCGTCCAGCGCCGCATCGTCTACTCGATGAGCGAGCTCGGCCTGAACGCGGCCGCCAAGCCGAAGAAGTCCGCGCGCACCGTGGGCGACGTCATCGGCAAGTACCACCCGCACGGCGACAGCGCCTGCTACGAAGCGCTGGTGCTGATGGCCCAGCCGTTCTCCTACCGCTACCCGCTGATCGAGGGCCAGGGCAACTTCGGCTCGCCGGACGACCCGAAGTCGTTCGCGGCCATGCGCTATACCGAATCCAAGCTCACGCCCATCGCCGAAGTGCTGCTGGGCGAGCTCGGCCAGGGCACGGTGGACTGGGCGCCGAACTTCGACGGCACGCTGGAGGAGCCCTCGTGGATGCCGGCGCGCCTGCCGCACCTGCTGCTCAACGGCACCACCGGCATCGCGGTGGGCATGGCCACCGACGTGCCGCCGCACAACCTCAACGAGATCGTCAGCGCCCTGATCCGGCTGCTGGACGATCCGGATTGCACGGTCGCGGATCTGTGCGAACACGTGCGCGGCCCGGACTACCCGAGCGTCGCCGAGATCATCACCCCGGCCGCCGACCTGCGCACGATGTACGAGACAGGCAACGGCAGCGTGCGTGCACGCGCCACGTTCCAGAAGGACGGCGGCAACATCGTCGTCAACGCGCTGCCGTACCAGGTGTCCCCGTCGAAGGTGATCGAGCAGATCGCCCAGCAGATGCGCGCCAAGAAGCTGCCGTGGCTGGAGGACATCCGCGACGAGTCCGACCACCAGAACCCGGTGCGCGTGGTGCTGGTGCCGCGTTCCAACCGGGTGGACGCCGAACAGCTGATGGGCCACCTGTTCGCGACCACGGACATGGAACGCAGCTACCGCGTCAACCTCAACGTGATCGGCCTGGACGGCCGCCCGCAAGTCAAGAACCTCAAGCAGCTGCTGGCCGAGTGGCTGACCTTCCGCAGCGACACGGTGACGCGCCGCCTCAACCACCGCCTGCAGAAGGTCGAGCGCCGCATGCACCTGCTGGAAGGCCTGCTGGTGGCCTTCCTCAACCTGGACGAGGTGATCCGCATCATCCGCACCGAGGATGAGCCCAAGCCGGTGCTGATGGCGCGCTTCGGGCTCTCCGAGGAGCAGACCGAGTACATCCTGGAAACCCGCCTGCGCCAGCTGGCGCGGCTGGAGGAAATGAAGATCCGCGGCGAGCAGGACGCGCTGGCCAAGGAGCGCGAGCAGATCCTGGCCGTGCTGGCCAGCAAGACCAAGCTGCGCAAGCTCATCAAGGACGAGCTCACCGCCGACGCCAAGAAGTTCGGCGACGCGCGCCGCTCGCCGCTGGTCGCGCGCCAGGCGGCGCAGGCGATCGACGAGACCGAACTGGTCCCCAGCGAGCCGATGACCGTGGTGCTGTCGGAGAAGGGCTGGATCCGCGCGGCCAAGGGCCACGAGGTCGACCCGGCCGGCATGTCCTACCGCGACGGCGATGGCTTGCTGCAGGCGGTGCGCAGCCGAAGCACGCAGCAGGTCGCCTTCCTGGATACCGAAGGCCGCAGCTACTCGACCCTGGTGCATACCCTGCCCTCGGCACGCGGCAACGGCGAACCGCTGACCGGCCGCTTCTCGCCGGCCGCCGGCGCCTCTTTCCAGGTCATGGCCACCGGCGAGAACGACAGCCGCTTCGTGCTGGCGTCCTCGCATGGCTATGGCTTCGTTACCCGCTTCGAGAACCTCACCGGCCGCAACAAGGCCGGCAAGGCGATGCTCAACCTCACCCCGGGTTCGCAGGTGCTGCGCCCCGCAGCGGTGGCGAAGGTGGACACCGACCGCATCGTCGCGGTGACCAGCGCGGGCAACCTGCTGGCGATCCCGGCGGCGGAGCTGCCCGAGCTGGACAAGGGCAAGGGCAACAAGATCATCGACATCCCCAAGGCCAAGCTCGCCACCGAACGCGTGGTGGCGGTGGCGGCGGTGTCGCCGGGCAACACGCTGCTGGTACGCAGCGGCGCACGCACGATGAACCTCTCGTTCAAGGACCTGGACGCCTACGTCGGCGCGCGCGCCACGCGTGGGCACCTGCTGCCGCGCGGCTGGCAGAAGGTCGACGGGCTGGACGTGGAGTAAGGCAAAACGAAGGGCGCGCCGATGGCGCGCCCTTCTTCTTTCGGCACCCCGGAAGGTGCCCTGCACCGCGACTGAGCGTTATTCGGAAACCGAACCGCTGCCGTCGATCTTGGAGGTCTGGTAAAGCGCCAGGCCGATGCGCTTGATCAGGCTCAGCTGCTGCTCCAGCCACCACGCATGGTCTTCCTCGGTATCGCGCAGCTGCTTGAGCAGCATGTCGCGGCTGACGTAATCCTGGTGCTGCTCGCACAGCTTCATCGCCGCGGCGAGGTTGGCGCGCACTTCGTATTCGACCGCCAGATCACGCTCGAGCATTTCCACCACGGTCTTGCCCGGCTCGAAGGGCAGCGGGCGCATGTCCGGGTCGCCTTCCAGGAAGAGGATGCGGCGCAGGATCGCGTCGGCATGCTCGGTCTCCTCTTCCATCTCGTGGCCGATGCGCTCGTACAGCGCGTGCAGTCCCTGGTCCTCGTAGCGGCGCGAGTGCAGGAAATACTGGTCGCGTGCGGCCAGCTCGCCGCGCAGCAGCTGCTTGAGGCATTCGACGACTTCGGGGTGGCCTTTCATGGCGGACTCCTGGGGGATTGCGATGCCGCGCATGGTGCCCGATCCGCCGGGCCGGCGTTCTAATCGGAATCAGTTTCATTGGGCCGGCGCGGCGCCGTCCTCCACCCCGCATCGGGCCGGCATACAATCGAGCCGATCCAGGGGACTTTCCACATGCGCAAAAACGTCGGGCGCTGGTTGCTGCGTGCAGCCCTCCTTTTCCTCGTGCTGGTGCTGCTGGCCGCACTGGCCGCGTGGTGGACGCTGCGTGGCAGCCTGGCCACGCTGGAAGGCGAGCAGTCGCTGACCGGCCTGTCGGCACCGGTGAAGATCGAGCGCGACGCGGCCGGCGTCGTCACCATCGAGGCGGCCAACGAAGCCGATGCGCTGCGCGCGCTCGGCTATGTGCATGCGCAGGAACGCTACTTCGAGATGGACCTGATGCGTCGCGTCTCGGCCGGCGAGCTTTCCGCATTGTTTGGCGCCGCCGCGCTGGACACCGACAAGCAGAACCGCGTGCATCGCCTGCGTGCGCGCGTGGATGCCCACCTGGACGCCTCGCTCGGCGCGCAGCGTCCGATCCTCGAAGCCTATCGCGAGGGGGCCAACGCCGGCCTGCGCGCGCTGCGTTCGCGCCCCTGGCCCTACCTCCTGCTACGGCAGGCGCCGCGCGAATGGGCGCTGGATGATTCGATCCTGGTGGGCCTGGCCATGTACGGCGACCTGCAGGACAACCGCAACCGGCGCGAACTCTCGCTCTCCCGCCTTCGCCAGGTAATGCCGCCGGCGCTGTACGCACTGGTTGCCCACGATGGCAGCGAATGGGACGCCCCGTTGTTCGGCGCACCTCGCGGCGATGCCTCGTTGCCGGATGCCGCCACGCTGGACCTGCGCACGGCCGGCGCTTCCAGCGCCGTGTCGTCACCAGAGCCGCAGGCCGACGTGGTCGGCAGCAACAACTTCGCGGTAGGCGGCGCGCTGACCGCCGACGGTCGCGCCATCCTCGCCGACGACATGCATCTGGGGCTGCGCGCACCCAACATCTGGTTCCGCGCGCGACTGCGCTATCCCGACGCGCGTGCGCCGGGCGGCCACGTCGATGTCTCCGGCTTTACCCTGCCCGGCATTCCCGCGGTGATCGTGGGCAGCAACGGGCATGTCGCCTGGGGCTTCACCAACAGCTACATCGATACGGCCGACTACGCTCGCCTGCCTGCCGCCGATGCCGCGCGCCTGCGCACCTTCGAAGAGCAGATCGAAGTCGCCGGTGCCGCGCCCGTGCGGTTCCCGGTGCGCGAAAGCGACTGGGGGCCGGTGCTGGAACAGCAGGCCGACGGCAGCCTGCTCACCCTGCGCTGGACCGCGCAACTGCCCGGCGCCGTGCGCCTGGATTTCATCGACATGGCGCGTGCCGGCGACCTCGACCAGGCCCTGGCCGTCGCCGACCGCTCCGGTATTCCCGCGCAGAACCTGATGCTGGCCGACCGCAGCGGGCGCATCGCCTGGCGCATCATCGGTGCGCGCCCTGATCGTGGACCGGGCTGCCAACCGGGCCGCATCGAAACCGATCCCATGGCGTCGGGCCTGCCGGCCCCGTGCGCCCCATGGCCGCTGCGCACGAACCAGGCGCCCGCGCGGTTGGATCCCGTGGACCAACGCCTGTGGACCGCCAACAACCGCATCGTCGACGACACCACGCTGGCGGTGGTCGGCAACGGCGGCTATGACCTGGGCGCCCGCGCGCGGCAGATCCGTGACGACCTCTATGCACGCGAGCGTTTCACCGAGCATGATCTGCTGGCGATCCAGTTGGACGACCGCGCGCTGTTCCTGCAGCGCTGGTGGCCGCTGCTGCGGCAGGTGGTGGAGAACAGCGAAGACCCCTCGCTGCGGCGGCTGGAAGTCGCCTCGCGCCAATGGGATGGCCGTGCCTCGACCTCTTCGGTGAGTTACCGCGTCGTGCGCGTCTTCCGCGACCAGGTGCTGGACCGCATCCTCGCCGGCCTCACTGCCACCGCGCAGGCGAAGCTCGGCGATGCCTACCTTCCGCCGCCGCGCGCGCAGCTGGAAGGCGTCGCCTGGCCGATGTTGCGCCAACGCCCGGCGAACCTGCTGCCGCCGCCATTCGCCAGTTGGGATGCCCTGCTGGTGGACGCCGCGCGCCAGACCGAGCACGACCTCACCGCTGAATCCCCGGATCCGGCCGACTGGACCTGGGGCCAACGCAATACCACGGCGATCTGCCACCCCATCTCGCGCGCGCTTCCGGCATTCGTGCGCCCCGCGCTGTGCATGCCGGCCGAACCGTTGCCGGGCGACCGCGACATGCCCCGCGTGCAGGGCCCGGCCTTCGGCGCCTCGGAACGGATGGTGGTTTCACCGGGCCACGAAGACCAGGGCTACATCCACATGCCCGGCGGCCAGAGTGGCCACCCACTCTCCCCGTTCTGGGGCTCGGGCCACGCGGACTGGGCGGAAGGAAAGCCGACGCCGTTCCTGCCGGGACCGGCCGCTTACGTGCTGACTTTGAAATAGCCCCCACCGGCAGCCCCCCTGCCTTCCCCTCCCCCCGCGACGCACGATCGAGCGTCCGGGCGATGGAGAGGCCAGCGCGCCGAACCGAGTCACCCCACCAGCGCCTGCTCGTGCACGCCGGCCACGGCACGCCCGGAAGGGTCCGCCATCTTCGCGAAACTCGCATCCCACGCGATCGCCGCCGGCGAAGAACAGGCGATCGACTTGCCGCCCGGCACCGTCTCGGCCGCCGCATGGCTGGGGAAGAACTGCTCGAAGAGGTGCCGGTAGTAGTACGCCTCCTTCGTCTGCGGCGGGTTGTGCGGGAAACGCCGCTCGGCCGCGGCCAACACGCGATCACTGATCTGCGCTTCGGCATGCGCTTTCAACCCGTCGATCCAGCCGTAGCCGACCCCGTCGGAGAACTGTTCCTTTTGCCGCCACAGGATCGAATCCGGCAGATATCCCTCGAACGCCTCGCGCAGCACCGCCTTCTCGATGCGCCGCGAACCATCTGCCCGCGTGCCCACCATCTTGTGCGAGGCATCCATCCGCATCGCCACCTCCAGGAACTCCACGTCCAGGAACGGCACGCGCGGCTCTACGCCCCACGCCATCATCGACTTGTTCGCGCGCAGGCAGTCGTAGTTGTAGAGCGCATCGAGCTTGCGTACCAGTTCCTCGTGGAACTGGCGCGCGTCCGGCGCCTTGTGGAAGTAGAGATAGCCGCCGAAGATCTCGTCGCTGCCCTCGCCGGACAGCACCATCTTCACCCCCATCGCCTTGATCCGCCGCGCCAGCAGGAACATCGGCGTGGAAGCGCGGATCGTGGTCACGTCGTAGGTCTCGACGTGGCGGATCACCTCCGGCAATGCATCCAAGCCTTCCTCGAACGTGTACTCGAACCCGTGATGCACCGTGCCCAGCGACTCGGCCGCGATGGCCGCGGCGGCCAGGTCCGGGGAGCCCTTCAGGCCGATCGCGAACGAGTGCAGTCGCGGCCACCACGCCTCGACCTGGTCGTTCTCCTCCACGCGATGCCGCGCATAACGTGCCGCCACCGCCGCCACCAGGGAGGAATCCAGCCCACCGGACAGCAGCACGCCGTACGGCACGTCGGTCATCAGCTGGCGGTGTACCGCGCGCTCGAACGCCTCGCGCAGTTCCTGCGGCGACACCGACACGCCCTCCACCGCCGCGTACTCGCGCCACGGACGCTCGTAGTAACGCACCAACTCGCCGCTGGACGTGTCGAAGTAATGCCCGGGCGGAAACTGCGCCACGTCGGCGCAATCTTCCACCAGCGCCTTCATTTCCGAGGCCACGCGCAGCCTTCCCTCCTGGTCGTGTCCCCAGTACAGGGGGCACACGCCGATGGGGTCTCGGGCGATCAATGCCGCACCGCGCGCCTTGTCCCAGAGCGCGAACGCGAAGATGCCGTTGAGGCGGTTGAGGAAAGAGGCCGGCGTGTCCTGGCGGTACAACGCGTTGATGACCTCGCAATCCGAACCGGTCTGGAACGCATAGGGCTGCGTGAGTTCCGCCTTCAGTTCGCGATGGTTGTAGATCTCGCCGTTCACCGCCAGCGCCAGCTCGCCATCGGCGGACAGCAGTGGCTGCGAGCCGCCGGCCGGGTCGACGATGGCCAGGCGCTCATGCACCAGGATCGCCCCTTCGCCCACATGCACGCCGCTCCAGTCCGGCCCGCGATGGCGCTGGCGCTGGGAACGGTCCAGCGCCTGGCGGCGCAACGCGCCGGCGTCGTCGCCGGATTGCAGGTCGAAGATGCCGAAGATCGAACACATGACGGAAAGCTCCTTGGAATTGTCGGGGAAACGAAAGGAATTCCCTCGACCGGACACCTAGACATCACCTGCGGGCACAAAAAAACCCGCATCGGCCGATGCGGGTTTTCTGGTCACTGGGCGTATGTTGCTTGCTTTGCCTAGTCGCAGACCCGCATCGGCCGCGCACGATTATTCGCACGCAGATTATTGCGGTTGTTGTGGTTGGCAACGAGGGCGGTCAGGCGAAGCATGTAGCCGACGCTAACCGGTCCGCGAGGGACGTGCAACCGTTTCGAGGGCAACGAATCAGCCCGGACCTGCGCCCGGACGATTCACAGCAGCCGCTCGAGCAGGCGCTGGTAAAGCGCCGGCAGGGCTTCCAGGTCCGCCACGGCGACGTGTTCGTCCACTTGGTGGATGCTCGCGTTGACCGGCCCGACTTCGATGCACTGCGCCCCCAAGGGCGCAATGAAGCGCGCATCGGAGGTCCCCCCGCCGGTGCTTTCCTCCGGCGGCGCGCCGGCGAATTCGCCCAGCACTTGCCGCGCGACTTCGCGCAGCCGCCCCTCCGGCGTGTAGAACGGTTCGCCGCTGCGGTGCCACCGCAGGTCGAAGTCCAGCCCGTGCCGATGCAGCAGCGCCTCGATCTCCGCTTCCAGCCGCGGCGCATCCCAATGCGGGTTGTAGCGCAGGTTGAACGCCACCTGCAGCTCGCCCGGGATCACGTTGTTGGCGCCGGTGCCCGCGTGGATGTTGGACACCTGCAGGCTGGTCGGCGGAAAGCTTTCGTAACCCGCGTCCCACTGCCGCGCGGTGAGTTCGGCCAGCGCAGGCGCGGCCAGGTGGATGGGATTGCGCGCCTTGTGCGGATAGGCCACGTGCCCCTGCACGCCCTTGACGGTCAGCGTGCCCGAGAGGCTGCCGCGACGTCCCACGCGCAGCAAGTCGCCCAGCCGGGCGGTCGAGGAAGGCTCGCCGGTGATGCACCAGTCGATGCCCTGCCCGCGCTCGGCGAACAGCCGCGCGACATGACGCACGCCGTCGATGGCGTCCCCTTCCTCGTCGGAGGTGAGCAGCACGGCCAGCGTGCCGGCATGGTCGGGATGTGCGGCGACGAAACGCTCGGCCGCCACCACGAAGGCGGCGACGCTGCCCTTCATGTCCGCCGCGCCGCGCCCGTACAGCACGCCCTCGCGGACCTGCGGGGCGAATGGATCGCTGGCCCACGCCTCCCGCGGCCCCGGGGGCACCACGTCGGTGTGGCCGAGCAGCACGAGCACCGGTGCGCCGCTGCCGTGCGTGGCCCAGAGGTTGTCCACGTCGCCCAGGCGCAGGTGCTCGCAGTGAAAGCCCGCCGCCGACAGCCGGTGGGCGACCAGCTGCTGGCAACCGGCATCTTCCGGCGTGACCGAGGGACGGGCGATGAGGTCGCAGGCGAGATCGAGGACGTCGGACATGTCAGGCGATGCCGAAGCGCTTCTTGAAGCCGTTGTCGCTGAAACCCTGCGTCACCGTGCCGTCGTCGGTCACCACCACCGGGCGGCGTACCAGCTGCGGATGTTCACGCAGCAGCAGCTTCCATTCCGCCTCGCTGCCGGGCGCCTTGCGGTTCTCCGGCAGCTGGCGCCAGGTGGTGGAGGACTTGTTCACCAGCGCGTCGAACCCACCTGCCTGCCTTGCCCAGTCGACCAGCGTCTCCGGGCTCGGCTTGTGGTCGCGGTAATCGACGAACGTATAGGCGACGCCGAAGCGGTCGAGCCACTTCGTCGCCTTCTTGCAGGTGTCGCAGTTCTTCAACCCGTGGATCGTGGTGCCCATCGCGCTTACTCGGCCAGGCCGCGCAGCAGGTCGTTGACGCTGGTCTTGGCGCGCGTCTTGGCATCGACCTGCTTGACGATCACCGCGCAATACAGCGAATGCGTGCCGTCCTTGGACGGCAGCGAGCCGGACACCACCACGCTGTACGGCGGTACGTAGCCGTAGCTGATCTCGCCGGTGGCACGGTTGTAGATGCGCGTGCTCTGGCCGATGAACACGCCCATGCCGATCACGCTGTGGTGGCCGATGACCACGCCTTCGACCACTTCCGAGCGCGCGCCGATGAAGCAGTGGTCCTCGATGATGGTCGGGCTGGCCTGCAGCGGTTCGAGCACGCCACCGATGCCGGCGCCGCCGGACAGATGGCAGTGCTTGCCGATCTGCGCGCACGAGCCCACCGTGGCCCAGGTATCGACCATGGTGCCCTCGCCCACGTGCGCGCCGATGTTGGTGAAGCTCGGCATCAGCACCACGTCCTTGCCGAAGTAGCTGCCGCGGCGGGCGATGGCACCCGGCACCACGCGCACGCCGGCCTTGCGGAACTTCGCCTCGTCATAGCCGGCAAAGCGCGACTCGACCTTGTCCCAGAAAGGTGCCGGGCGTGCATCCACCACGCCCATGTCGTTGACGCGGAAATACAGCAGCACCGCCTTCTTCAGCCATTCGTTGACCTTCCAGCCGCCGTGGCCGTCCGGCTCGGCAACGCGGAACTCGCCGCTCTCCAGCCCGTCGATGACGCGGTTGACGATCGGCTTGGTGGAGCCCTCGATTTCGTCCAGCGTCAACGCAGCGCGGCGCTCGAACGCGCTCTCGATGGTGAACTTCAGTTCCTCGTGGCCCGGCACCGGCGGCTTGTGCAGGCTCTTCTTCGGCGCGGCCGGCTTGGCCGGCGCCGCTGCCTTGGCGGCCGCGCCCTTGCCCGGGGCGGCTTTCCTGGCCGGCGCCTTGGCTGCGGTCGTCTTGGGGGCGGTCTTCTTCGGGGCGGGCTTGCTGGCCATGAAAGGGAAATCTCCGGGAATCACTGGGGGTCGAGACAGGCAGACAGCGCTTCGCGCAAGGCTTGGCGGGACGCCTCGGGCAAGGGCTGGTCGTGCTCGTCGGTAATCTGGAACTGGTCTTCGGCGCGTTCGCCGAAGGTGGCAATGCGGGCATCGTGCACGCGCAGGTGCTGGCTGCGCAGCACCTGGGCGACATCGGCGAGCAGGCCGGGGCGGTCGGGCGCCACCAGGCTCAGGCGCGTGCGGCGGCCCCCGGCGCTGTCGTGGAAATCGATGCGCGGGGCGAAGCGGAAGTGGCGCAGCTGGCGCGGCACCACGCGCCGCGAGGGACGCAGGCGTTGCAGGTCGCCGGCGAGCACCTCGCGCAGGGCGAACGCCAGCGCTTCGGGATCGCCATCGGCATAACTGTCGGCCGGCAGCACCTCGAAGGTATCGAAGATCGCCGCGTTCGGCGCGTCGAGCACGCGCGCGCGATGGATGCCGTAGCCCTTGCGGTCCAGCGTCATCACGATGGCGGCGAACAGGCCGTCGCGGTCAGGCGAGTAGACGAACACTTCCAGCGCGTCGTTGTCCGGCGCGGCGCGGCGCGCCTTCACCAGGGTGTCGCCGATCTCCACCTCGGTCAGCGAGGCCGCCTGCCAGGCCAGCTGCTCGGGACGGAAGCGCAGGAAACTTTCGTCCGGCATGCCGGCGAACTGGCGGTCGATGGTGACATCGTCCAACCCCTGCACGTTGAGCAGCGTACGCGCCGATTCACGCGCCTCGCGCAGGCGTTCCTCGCGTGGCAGCGGGTGTTCCAGCCCATCGCGCAGGGCGCGGCGGGTGGCGAAGTACAGGTCTGCCAGCAGGCGGTCCTTCCAGGCGTTCCACAGCTTGGGGCTGGTGCCGGCGATGTCGGCACAGGTCAGCAGGTACAGGTAGTCCAGGCGCTCGCGGCTGCCCACCAGCGAGGCGAAGCGATGGATCACCTCCGAATCGGAGATGTCCTGCTTCTGCGCGGTAACCGACATGCGCAGGTGCTGTTCCACCAGCCATGCGACGAGTTCGGTGTCGCCGTCGCTGAGCAGGTGCGCCTGGCAGAACACGCGCGCGTCCACCGCGCCGAGCTCGGAGTGGTCACCGCCGCGGCCCTTGGCGATGTCATGGAACAAGCCCGCCAGCAGCAGCAGTTCGGGCTTGCGCAGGCGCGGCCACACTTCGTGCGCAATGGAGAAGCGCTCGTCGGCGCGCCCACTGGCGAACAACGCGATATTCCGCAGCACCATCAGCGTGTGCTGGTCCACGGTGTAGACGTGGAAGAGATCGAACTGCATCCGTCCGGAGACCTGGGCGAAGGCGGGAATCCATTGCCCGAGCACGCCCAGCCGGGCCATGCGGCCGAGCGTCTCGACCGCGCGCGGCCCGCGCAGCAAGCCGAGGAAACGCTCGCGCGCCGCCGGCGTGGCGTCCTCGTAGGACGGCAAGCGCGGCAGGTACTCGGCCAGCGCGCGCGCGGTGAGCGAATGCAGCCCACGCACTTCACGGTGCGCCGCCCAGGTGGCGAACAGCGCGAACACTTGCAGCACATCGCGGTGCGGCCAGCCGGCATCATCGGCGGCCAGGTAACCTCGGCGCAGCGAGAAGCCCTCGCCCAGCGCCACCGGCACGGCTTCGCCGTCGAATTGCTCCTCGAAGCGCTGCAGCAGGCGGTCGCTCACCCGCCGTACCAACCCGGCGCTGCGGTAGAAGCGCTGCATCATCTTTTCCACACCCAGGCTTTCCGGGTCGTCGGCATAGCCCAGGCGCTGGGCCAGCGCCTTCTGGTAATCGAAGCGCAGGCGCTCCTCGGGCCGGTTGGCCACCAAGTGCAGGCCGTAGCGCAGGCGCGCCAGTTCGCGACGTTCGCGGCGCAACGCGGCCGCCTCGTCCTGGCCGAGGTGGCCCAGGCCGACCAGCGCCTCGAGGTCGTGCACGCCGAACGCCCGCAAGGCCATCCAGGCGAGCGTGTGCAGGTCGCGCAGCCCGCCAGGGCCGTCCTTGAGGTCCGGCTCGAGGTTGTCGGCGGTGTCGCCGAAGCGCTGGTGCCGCGCGAGCAGTTCCTCGCGCTTGGCGATGAAGAATTCGCGCGGCGGCCACAGGCGCGCCGGCGAGATCGCATCGGCGAGCGCGGCACTGGCGGCCGCATCGGCGATCAGCGGACGCGATTCGATCAGCGCAGTCATCACCGTCTGGTCGGCAGCTGCCAGGGTGCATTGCGCGGCAGAGCGAACGGCGTGGCTCACCGGCAGGCCGGCGTCCCACAGCAACGCGAACAGGCGCGCGATGGCGGCCTCGTTCGCCTGCTGCACATCCGGCTCGCCGAGCACCAGCACATCGATGTCCGAACGCGGGAACAGTTCGCCACGCCCATACCCGCCCACTGCATGCAGCGACAGGCCGGCACCCGCTGGCACGCAGCGCCGCCAGGCATCGCGGATCAGGTGGTCGACCGCCCGCGCGCGCAGCGCGACGAGACGGTCGATGTCGTCGTTCTGGTCGAAGCGACGCGCCAGCCGCGCATCGCCCTGGTCGAGCAGCTGCCGGGCCTGCGCCGCCCAGTCGCCATCACCGGCTACGCCGGGATCGGGGGCGGCGGCGGCCGGCAGCCCGCTCACGCGTGGCCGGGGTCGTTGGGCGACAGCGTCAGCACGTCCACGCCGTCGTCGGTGACGGCGATCATGTGCTCCCACTGCGCCGACAACTTGCGGTCCTTGGTCACCACGGTCCAGCCATCCGGCAGCACCTTGGTGTAACGGGTGCCTTCGTTGATCATCGGCTCGATGGTGAAGGTCATGCCCGGCTTGAGCACCAGGCCGTCGCCCGGGCGGCCGTAATGCAACACCTGCGGCTCGTCGTGGTAGACCTTGCCGATGCCGTGGCCGCAATACTCGCGCACGACGGTGAAGCGCTCGCCTTCGGCGTACTGCTGGATGGCGTGGCCGACGTCGCCGAGCGTGGCGCCCGGCTTCACCGCGCGAATGCCGCGCCACATCGCTTCCTTGGTGGTCTCGACCAGGCGCCTGGCCATGACCGACGGCGTACCGACGTAATACATGCGGCTGGTGTCGCCGTGCCAGCCGTCCTTGATGACGGTCACGTCGATGTTGACGATGTCGCCGTCCTTCAGGACCTTGGCCTCGCTGGGGATGCCATGGCAGATGACGTTGTTGACCGACGTGCACACGGTCTTGGGAAAGCCGCGGTAGCCGACGTTGGCCGGGATCGCGCCCTGCACGTTGACGATGTGGTCATGGCAGATCCGGTCCAGCTCGGCGGTGGTGACGCCGGGCTTGACGTGCGGCGTGACGATGTCGAGCACTTCGGCGGCCAGCCGGCCGGCCACCCGCATCAGCTCGATTTCCTGGGGGGTTTTGAGGTTCACGGTCATGGCGGGCATTATCGCCGATCCCCGGCCGAATCTGAACGCGCTGGCCCGCCGCGCGCGCCGGCCACCCCCGTTCAGGCAGCGGCCGATGCGCCGCCGGTTTGCGGGCGCCGCCCCGGGCCGGTATCATTCGCCGGTTCGCCCACCCGGGCCGATCCGTCCACGACGCACGTCAGCGCCGAATCCACACCTGCCGCCACCATCCGTGCCGGGGTGCCCCGCGAGGGGTTCGACACGGAGACGACAGGGAAGCCCAACCCCGGAACCCTACCGCCCCATGGCGGGCCGCACCTACTTATTCGCGGCTGGTTCCCCCTCAGGAGTCATGCAATGTCCCAGGTCACCATGCGCCAGATGCTCGAAGCCGGCGTGCACTTCGGCCACCAGACCCGTTACTGGAACCCGAAGATGGCCCCGTACATCTTCGGCGCCCGCGGCAAGATCCACATCATCAACCTCGAGAAGACCGTTCCGCTGTTCAACGACGCGATGAACTTCATCTCGAGCGTCGCGCAGAAGCGCGGCACCATCCTGTTCCTGGGCACCAAGCGCAGCGCGCGCGATTCCATCAAGGAAGAAGCCGAGCGTTGCGGCATGCCGTTCATGACCCAGCGCTGGCTGGGCGGCACGCTGACCAACTTCGCCACCGTGAAGAAGTCGGTCGCCCGCCTGAAGGAACTGGAGTCGGCCGAGACCGACGGCACCTTCGACAAGCTGGTCAAGCACGAAGTGCTGGGCCTGCGCCGCGAGCGCGACAAGCTGGAAGCCTCGCTGGGCGGCATCAAGGAAATGAACCGCCTGCCGGACGCGCTGTTCGTCATCGACATCGGCCATGAAGACATCGCCATCAAGGAAGCCAAGAAGCTCGGCATCCCGGTGATCGCGGTCGTCGACACCAACTACGACCCGGCCCTGGTCGACTACGCCATCCCGGGCAACGACGACGCCATCCGCGCCGTGCAGCTGTATGCCCGCGCCGCCGCCGACGCCGTGCTGGAAGGCAAGGCTGCCGCCCCGAACTCGGCCTCGGTCCGCGAGGAAGAGTTCACCGAAGCCGGCAACGACGAGGGCAAGTCGGCCCGTCGCGCCCCGGCCAAGAAGGCTGCGCCGAAGAAGGCTGACGAAGCCGCTGCCGAGTAATCGGCCTGCCATGTCGCCGCGCCACGCTGGCGCGGCGACCGGCCCGCGATGGCCCAGGCCGTCGCCCGGGGGCTGACGTCCCCTCCCCATTCCCAAGGCGGGCCCTGGCCCGCCGCAAGCAAATCATCGAGGTCATACCGTGGAAATCACTGCTTCCCTGGTCAAGGAACTGCGCGAGCGCACCGGCGCCGGCATGATGGAGTGCAAGAAGGCACTCACCGAGAACGCTGGCAACATCGACGCGGCCGCCGAGTGGCTGCGCAAGTCGGGCCTGGCCAAGGCCGACAAGAAGGCTGACCGCGTCACCGCCGAAGGCCGCGTCGCCGCGGCGCAGGCCGGCGGCAAGGCCGTGCTGGTCGAGATCAACTCCGAGACCGACTTCGTCGCCAAGGACAGCAACTTCATCGCCTTCACCGACGCCGTGTCTCAGGCCGCGCTGAGCTCGGGCGCCGCCGACGCCGAAGCGCTGAAGAGCGCCAAGCTGCCGACGGGCGAGACGGTCGAAGAGGCGCGTGCCGCCGCGATCGCCAAGCTGGGCGAGAACATGCAGATCCGCCGTCTGGCCCGCATCGACAGCGCCAACACCGTGGCCGCTTACGTGCATGGCGGCCGCATCGGCGTGCTGGTCGAAGTGGCCGGTGGCGACGAAGAGCTGGCCCGTGGCCTGGCGATGCACATCGCCGCGATGAACCCGCCGCACAACAAGGCCTCCGACGTGCCGGCCGAGTTCGTGGCGAAGGAAAAGGAAATCGAGCTGGCCAAGATGTCCGAGAAGGACAAGGCCAAGCCGGCCGAGATCCTGGAGAAGATCATCTCGGGCAAGATCAACAAGATCGTCAACGAGGTCACCCTGTACGGCCAGCCGTACGTGCTGGACAGCGACAAGACCGTCGAGCAGGTGGTCAAGGCCGCCGGCGCCGACGTGGTCGGCTTCCAGCGCCTGGTGGTCGGCGAAGGCATCGAGAAGGTGGTCGAGGATTACGCCGCAGAAGTGATGAAGCAGGCCGGCCTGGCCTGAGTCTGACCCGGGTTTTCCAGCCTTCGGGCTGGCGAATCCAGAAAGGAGCCGCGGGGGTTTTCCCCTGCGGCTTTTTTTTTGCGGGTTGGCTGGTGGCTTGGTGGCCGCTTTTCTTTTGTTGTCGGCGCCTGTTGGTTCGTGGCCTGCGATGTTGATCGGCTCGCCTGGGTCTGCCCGGGGCTTGCGGGGGCAGTACCGTTTCGGGACACGCCGTGAATCCATCCATGGAGGCTCGTAGGCGACATCCATGTCGCCTACGGTCCCGAAACGGTACTGCCCCCGCAGGCCCTCCAGATTCCGTCGTGCGGACAACAAAATCCAAAGCCCCCGCCAAACCACGCCCCCCCTCGCAAGAGCGGCGCCAGCCGCGACCAAAAAGCGCAGGCGAGGTTGAAATCGGCGAACAAAGAAGGCGAAGCCGCAGGCCCTGGGCCTTTTGCTTTTGCCATCTCCACTCCGCATGGGCACCCGTTTCATCGAAGTGGGAACACTGAGGCGCCATGCCCTGGGCTGGCGGATAGGTTCGTCAGCGGGCCATGGATGGCCCGCGGCGGCGAGTCAGACAGGATGTCTGACCGAGCCGCGACGAACCTATCCGCCAGCCCAGGGCCCGCACCGCGAGGCAACCCAACCCACCGCCACCCCACCCCGGTGCCACAAAAAAAAACACCCCAAACTTTTCCAGTGCGCGGCCGCTAACCCCTACGAGCCCACCACCTAAAAGTGTGATGGCCGTGTATTCTTCGCCTTAACAGCACCAAAATCCCGAGCATGCGTCCCGAACTCGAGGCCACCCTCGCCCATTGCCGAAACCTGCCCTCGCCGCCCGGCATCGCGCTGCGCGTCATCGAGTTGGCGCAGGACCCCGAAGTGGACATGGCGACCACGGCAGATGTCATCGCCATGGACATGGCACTGAGCGCACGCATGCTGCGCATCGCCAACTCGCCGCTGTATGCGAGCCGCCGGCGCATCGACAACCTCGGCCAGGCCCTGACCATGCTCGGCCTCAACGCGACGCTGAGCCTCGCGCTGGGCTTCTCGATGGTCCAGGGCCTGCGCCGCAGCTTCGGCAACACGCAGCTGCACGAGCGCATCTGGCGCCGCAGCGTGGTCAGTTCGCTGGCCGCGCGTGTTCTGGGCCAGGCCCGTGGCCTGCGCAAGCCCGAGGAGCTCATGCTCGCCGGACTGCTGCAGGACATCGGCATCCTGGCGCTGCTGCAGGCGGTACCGGAGCGCTACCAGGCCCTGCAGGCGGATACGGCACTCGACGCGCAGGCGCTGCTGGAAGCCGAGCGCGCGGCCTTCGGTGGCGACCACGCCGAGATCGGCGCCTGGGTCGCCCGCCAGTGGCACCTGCCCGAATACCTGTGCGCCGCGATCGAGCGCAGCGAATCCATGCCCGACGGGCGCGAGCCGTTCGCGGCCTGCGTGGCGCTGTCGCACTGCGTGGCGGAGATCTGGCTGGGCGAAAATCCCGAGGCCGCCCGCGAACATGCGCAGGCGCGCGTGCAGGACGTCCTTCAGCTGGATCGCGAACGCTTCGAGAAGGTGCTCGAACGCATCGGCGAGATGCTGCCGGAAATCAGCGCGTTGTTCGATGTGCGCATCCCGCAGCCGGAACTGATCGAGGCGATCATCGACCAGGCGCGCGAGTTGTCCACGCTGCGCAACCTGCGCGAACTGCAGGAAATGGCCGACGCACGCCGGCAGGCCGACGAATCCGAACACCGCGCGCGCCACCTGGCCGAGCAGGCCAGCCGCGATGCGCTGACCGGTGTCTACAACCGCCACCAGCTCGGCTCCACCCTGGAGCACGAGTTCGACCTGGCGGTACGCCACGGCTGGCCGCTATCGGTGGCCTTCATCGACCTGGACGATTTCAAGCGCGTCAACGACGTGCACGGGCACCTGGTCGGCGACGAGGTGCTGCGCACCTTCGCCCAGTCGCTGCAGCGCCTGCTGCGCACCAGCGACACCATTGCGCGCTTCGGCGGCGAGGAATTCCTGGTCATCCTGCCCAACACCAGCGCCGATGCGGCGTTGTCGGTGGTGCAGCGCGTGCTCGCCGAAACCGTGCGCGTGCCGATGGCGCAACTGGAAAGCGGGCCGCTGCACATCACCTTCTCCGCCGGCCTGGCCACCCAGGGCGATGGCCGCCTGTTCGACAGCGTCGACGCGCTGCTCAAGGCCGCCGACAACGTGCTGTACCGCTCCAAGCATCGCGGCCGCAACCGGGTGACCGTGTACGCCGAAGCCACCGCAGGCTGAGTGCAGGCGGCGGCGGGCGATTAACGGAACTGTTACAGCGTCATGAACCGCAACGCGGTTCTACGCCGTTTCCGCTAGAATCGCCGGCGTTTGCCCGCCACCCACGGAGTCCCCCATGTCCGAACTCGCCTATCGCCGCATCCTGCTCAAGCTTTCCGGGGAGGCGCTGATGGGAGGAGAGGACTACGGCATCGACCCGAAGGTCATCAACCGGCTCGCGCGCGAAGTGATCGAGGCGCAGCAGGCCGGCGCCGAAGTGGCGCTGGTCATCGGCGGCGGCAACATCTTCCGCGGCGCGGGCCTGGCTGCCGGCGGCATGGACCGGGTCACCGGCGACCAGATGGGCATGCTCGCCACCGTCATCAACGCGCTGGCGATGCAGGACGCGCTGGAGAAGCTCGGCGCCAAGGTGCGGGTGATGAGCGCGATCAAGATCAACGACGTGTGCGAGGACTTCATCCGCCGCCGCGCGATCCGCCACCTGGAAAAGGGCCGCATCGCGATCTTCGCCGCCGGCACCGGCAACCCCTTCTTCACCACCGACTCGGGCGCGGCGCTTCGTGCGATCGAGATCGGCGCCGACCTGCTGCTCAAGGCGACCAAGGTCGACGGCGTTTACGACAAGGACCCGAAGAAGCACGCCGATGCCGTCAAGTACGACGCGCTGACCTACGACGAGGTCATCGGCCAGGGCCTGGAAGTCATGGACACTGCGGCCTTCGCACTGGCGCGCGACAGCGACCTGCCGCTGCGCATCTTCGACATGGGCCAGCCCGGCGTGCTGCTGCGCATCCTGCGTGGCGAGAGCATCGGCACCCTGGTGCGCGGCCGCGGCTGAGCCGCCCGCCCCGTGCGGGATCGGCGCCTGACCGGCGCCGGCCCGGCCGCGATGCGGCGCTTCCGATATAATCGGCCGATTCAGGAACACCAGGACGCCCGGCGATGATCAACGAGATCAAACAAGACGCACAGACCCGCATGGCCAAGAGCATCGAAGCCCTGCGCCATACGCTCATCAAGGTCCGCACCGGACGCGCCTCGCCGGCGCTGGTCGAGCACCTGAAGGTCAACTACTACGGCTCGGACATGCCGCTGAGCCAGGTCGCCACCGTGTCCGTCTCCGATGCGCGCTCGCTGATGATCACCCCCTGGGAGAAGCAGATGGTCGGCGCCGTGGAGAAGGCCATCCTCGCCTCGGACCTGGGCCTGACCCCGAACACCGCCGGCACCACCATCCGCCTCAACCTGCCCGCCCTGACCGAAGAGCGCCGCAAGGAGCTGACCAAGGTCGTGCACAGCGAGGGCGAAGACGCCAAGGTCGCCATCCGCAACATCCGCCGCGACGCCAACCAGCAGGTCAAGGATCTGCTCAAGGACAAGGCCGTCACCGAGGACGATGTGCGCCGCGCCGAGGAAGACGTGCAGAAGCTGACCGACAAGGCGATCAAGGATGTCGACGAGGTGGTCAAGGCCAAGGAACAGGAACTGATGGCCGTCTGACGCATGTCGTCGTCGGCATCGCCGGATCCTGCAATGTCCCTGCCCCGCCACCTGGCCATCATCATGGATGGCAACGGCCGTTGGGCCCAGCGCCGACGCCGCCCGCGCGTGATCGGCCATCGCGCCGGCGCGCGCGCGGTCAACCGCACCATCGACTTCTGCCTGGAAAAAGGCATCGGCGTGCTGACCCTGTTCGCGTTTTCCAGCGAGAACTGGGGTCGCCCGCAGGAAGAAGTGGATGCGCTGATGAAGCTGTTCCTGCATGCGCTCGACCGCGAGGTCGAGGAACTGCAGCGCCGCGGCGTACAGGTGCGTTTCCTGGGCGACCGCAGCCGCTTCGCGCCGGCCATCGTCGAGCGCATGCAGGGCGCCGAGCACAGGACCGCCGGCAACGACCGCCTGGTGCTGGCCATCGCGGCCAGCTACGGCGGCCGCCAGGACATCGCCCAGGCCGCCCGCGAGCTGGCCCGCGAGGTCGCCGAGGGCCGCCTGGCACCGGAACAGATCGACGAGGCGCTGCTCGGCAGCCGCGTGGCCTTGGCCGACCTGCCGCCGCCGGACCTGTTCATCCGCACCGGCGGCGATACCCGCATCAGCAATTTCCTGCTGTGGCAGCTTGCGTACACCGAGCTGTGGTTCACCGAAACCCTGTGGCCGGAGTTCGACGCCACCGTCCTGCAACAAGCCCTGGACGATTACGCCCAGCGCGAACGGCGCTTCGGGCTCACCAGTGCCCAGGTCGCCGCCCGGACCGAGACCACGCCCGCATGACCAAGACCCGCGTCATCGCCGCTTTGATCATGGCGCCGGTCGCCATCTGCGCGATCCTCTTCCTGCCCACGCCTTGGCTGGCCGCGCTGGCCGCGCTGGTGTTCCTCACCGGCCTGTGGGAATGGCTCAAGCTCTCCGGCGTGGACGACACCCTGCCGCGCACCGTGCTGCTGGTGCTCAACCTGCTGCTGATGGTGCTGCTAGTGTGGGCCTCGGGAAGTTCGCTGGTGCTGTTCCAGCTGGCCAGCCTCGCCGGCGCGGCATGGTGGCTGGTGGCGCTGGTATGGCTGCGCTTCTTCCACTTCGGTGCCGACCACGGCGGCTATGCGCGCGCGCTGAAGCTGGCCGCCGGCACGCTGGCGATCGTGCCGGCGTGGACCTCGCTGGTGCTGATCCATGCCGAGAAGCCCGCTGGCCACTACTGGCTGCTGACCGCGCTGGTCATCGTGTGGGCCGCCGATTCCGGTGCCTACTTCGCGGGCCGCCACTTCGGCCGCCACAAGCTGGCCCCGCGCATCAGCCCGAACAAGACCCTAGAAGGCCTCGCCGGCGGCATGCTGGCCGGCCTCATCGCCGCGGCCGCCTTCGGCACGCTGGCCGGCGCCAGCGTGGCGCAGCTGCCCGCGCTGCTCGGCGTGGCTGCGGTGACCGTGCTGGCCTCGGTGCTGGGCGACCTGTTCGAAAGCCTGCTCAAGCGCCAGGCCGGCGCCAAGGACTCGGGCAACGTGATCCCGGGCCATGGCGGCGTGCTGGACCGCATCGACGGCGTGCTCGCCGCGCTGCCGGTGTTCGTGCTGGGCAAGGACATCCTGGGCCTCTGAGCGCCCCTGCCAGACACCGCTGACATGTCCCCGGCCCCCGCCCTCCGCCAGGTCGCCGTCTTCGGCGCCACCGGCTCCATCGGCGCTTCGGCGCTGGATGTCATCGCACGCCATCCCGATCGCCTGCGCGCACGCGTGCTGGCCGCCGGACGCAACGTGGAGGCGCTCATCGCCCTGTGCGCGCGCCATCGCCCGGACGATGCGGTCATCGCCGATCCTTCCAGCTTCGCCGCCCTGCGCGATGGCCTGCGCGCGGCCGGCCTGGCCACCCGGGCGCATGCCGGTGACGAGGCGCTGGAAGCCTTCGCCGCCGCGCCCGAATGCGACACGGTGGTCGCCGCGATCGTGGGCGCCGCCGGCCTGCCCTCCACGCTGGCCGCGGCCCGCGCCGGCAAGCGCCTGCTGCTGGCCAACAAGGAATCGCTGGTGCTCGCCGGCGAACTGCTGATGCGCCACGCGCAGGCGGCCGGCGCGGAGATCATCCCGATCGACAGCGAGCACAGCGCGATCTTCCAGTGCCTGCGTTCGTGCGATGCCAGCCGCGGCGTACGCCGGGTGATCCTCACCGCGTCCGGCGGGCCATTCCGCGGGCGCAGCCGTGCCGAGCTGGCCGACGTCACCCCCGCGCAGGCGGTGGCGCATCCGAAGTGGTCGATGGGGCCGAAGATCTCGGTCGATTCGGCCACGCTGATGAACAAGGGCCTGGAGGTGATCGAAGCCCACCACCTGTTCGGGCTGGAAGCGGACCGCATCGGCGTGTGGGTGCATCCGCAGAGCCTGGTGCATTCGCTGGTGGAATTCGTCGACGGTTCCACCCTGGCGCAGATGGGCCTGCCGGACATGCGAACCACCCTGGCGGTGGGCCTGGCGTGGCCGGAACGGGTGGACTCGGGCGTCGCCGGCCTGGACTTGTTGCAGCAGGGCCGCCTGGATTTCGAGGCGCCGGACCTGGCGGCCTTCCCGTGCCTCGCCCTGGCCTGGGAGGCCATGCGCGCCGGCGGCACCGCCCCGGCCATTCTCAATGCCGCCAACGAAGTGGCCGTGGAGGCCTTTCTTGCCGGGAAGATCGCCTTTCTTGCCATTCCTGCACTGGTTCAGCACGCACTGTCTACGCTGCCGTCCACGAATGCGGATACGCTTGAGGCCCTGCTCGCGGCCGATGCCGACGCCCGTCGAATCACCGCAGCCGCCCTGACCCGCCAGACCGCACATGCCTGAGTCCCACCTGCCACCGCGCTGCTTCCATGGCTGATTTCCTCGGTTCCGTCTGGTGGATGATCGTCAGCCTCGGCGTGCTGGTGACCTTCCACGAATTCGGCCACTTCTGGGTGGCCCGGCGTTGCGGCGTGAAAGTGCTGCGGTTCTCCGTGGGTTTCGGTCGCCCGCTGTGGACGCGCCGCGACCGCCACGGCACCGAGTTCGTCATCGCCCTGCTGCCGCTGGGCGGCTACGTGCGCATGCTCGACGAGCGCGAGGGCAACGTGCACCCGGCCGAGCGCGCGCAGGCCTTCAACAACAAGCCGGTGCTGCAGCGCATCGCCATCGTGGCCGCCGGCCCGGTCGCCAACGTCATCCTGTGCCTGGCGCTGCTGTGGGCGATGTTCATGGTGGGCCGCGCGGACTATTCGGCCACGCTCGGCCCCGTGCAGGGCATGGCCGCCAGCGCCAACCTGCACGCCGGCGACCGCATCACCGACGTCGACGGCCGGCCCGTGCAGAGCTGGGCCGAGGCCAGCATCGCCCTGACCTTGGCGGCGATGGACCGGCGCGATGCGCGCGTGGACGTGCTCGGCGCCGAGGGCAACGACCGCCACGCCACCCTGCCGCTGGGGCAATTGCCGGCAGGATTCGCCGAACAACGCGTGCCCGAACTGGCCGGACTGAGCTGGGCCTTCCAGCAGCGGCAGGCCATCGTGGCCGAAGTATCCCCGGGCAGCCCGGCCGACGGCGTGCTGATGCCGGGCGACCGCATCCTCGCCGTGGACGGCCAGTCGGTCGACTCGGCCGACCAGGTCGAGCCACTGATCGCCGCCCTGGGCCGCCGCGGTGGCCCGGGCATGGTCGAGGTCCAGCGCGACGAGGACCGGCTGGCCCTGGAACTGGCACCGCGCCAGGACGCCTCGGCCCCGGGTGGCTGGCGCATCGGCGTGGCGATGAGCCCGGGCACGGCGCCCGCCTACGATGTTCGCGCCCAGTACGGCCCGCTCGCGGCGGTGCCGGCGGCGATCCGCGAGGCCGGCCGCATGACCGCCGATACCCTAGGCATGATGAAGCGCCTGGTCACCGGCAACGCCTCGCTGAAGAACGTCTCCGGCCCGGTGGGCATCGCCCGGGCGGCCAACGCCTCGGCCAAGCGCGGCGTCGACTGGTTCCTGTACTTCCTCGCCACCCTCTCGCTGGGCCTGGCGATCCTCAACTTCCTGCCCATCCCGATCTTGGACGGCGGACACCTGCTGTATTACCTTATTGAGTTGGTCAAGGGCAGCCCGCTCAGCGACCGCGTCATGATCGCCGGCCAGTACGTGGGCCTGGCACTCCTGGCCGGACTGATGGGGCTGGCGTTCTACAACGACATCCTGGGCCAGCTCCCACGATGACGGCCAGCAGAAAGACCGGCTCCTGTGAACTTATCCGCGCTGTCGTCGTCATACGCCGGCACCCCTGCATCAACGAACCGCTCAACCGGATGTGACATGACGAGATTTCCCACTCGCCGCCTGCTTGCCCTTGCCCTTGCCACCGGCCTGGGGATTCCCGCCCTCGCCGCGGCGGCCGAACCGTTCGTCGCCAGCGATATCCGCGTTGACGGCCTGCAGCGCATCTCCTCCGGCACCGTGTTCACCTACCTGCCGGTGAACCGCGGCGACACCGTCGACGATGCCAAGGTGGGCGATGCGATCCGCGCGCTGTACCGCACCGGCTTCTTCGAGGACGTTCAGCTGGACCGCCAGGGCAGCATCCTGGTGGTGACGGTGAAGGAGCGTCCGGCGATCAACAAGCTCACCGTGACCGGCAACAAGGACATCAAGTCCGAGGAACTGCTCAAGGGCCTGAGCGACATCGGCCTGACCGAGGGCGGCACCTTCGACCGCCTGAGCCTGGACCGCGTGACCCAGGAGCTGACCCGCCAGTACAACAACCGCGGCAAGTACAACGTGGAGATCACCCCGACGGTGAGCCCGCTGGACCGCAACCGCGTCGACGTGGCCATCGCGATCAAGGAAGGCAAGGCGGCCAAGATCCGCCACGTCAACCTGATCGGCACCGAGAAGTTCGACAACGAGGACATCCTCGCCGGCTGGGAATCCAAGGAGCACAACTGGGCTTCGTGGTACCGCCGCGACGACCAGTACTCCAAGGAGAAGATGTCCGGCGACCTGGAGAAGTTGAACTCCTGGTACCTGGACCGCGGCTACGTGGACTTCAGCATCGACTCCACCCAGGTGTCGATCAGCCCCGACAAGCGCGACATGTTCGTCACCGCCGGCGTCACCGAAGGCGAGCAGTACAAGATCTCCGACATCAAGGTCACCGGCGACACGGTGCTGCCGCAGGAAGAGATCGAGAAGTACGTCATCCCCAAGGCCGGCGATACCTTCTCGCGCGCGCTGCTGGAATTCAGCGCCGACGCGATCACCAACACGCTGAGCAACATCGGCTACGCCTTCGCCAAGGTGAACCCGATCCCGACCCCGAACCGCGAGGACCGCACCGTCGCGGTGAACCTGCAGGTCGTGCCGGGCCCGCGCGTGACGGTGCGCCGCATCCTGTTCAAGGGCAACAGCCGCACCTCCGACGAGGTCTTGCGCCGCGAAATGCGCCAGTTCGAGAACACCTGGTATTCGCAGGCCGCCATCGACCGTTCGAAGATCCGCCTGCAGCGCCTGGGCTATTTCGAATCGGTCGACGTGGAGACCCCGCCGGTCCCGGGCAGCAACGACCAGGTGGACGTGGTCTACAACGTCAAGGAAACCACCTCGGGCAGCTTCGTCTTCGGCCTGGGCTATTCGCAGAGCTACGGCGTCACCACCTCGGTGCAGTTGTCGCAGAACAACTTCCTGGGCGGCGGCAACCGCGTGTCGGTCGAGGCCTCGCGCAGCAGCTACCTGCAGCGCTATGGCTTCAGCTACACCAACCCGTTCTTCACCGACGACGGCGTCTCGCTGGGCTACA
>Ga0310344_10000520_pt1 | contig 30275 bp, 18 predicted proteins | sample HC15DNA20200_MG_FD_203801 | JGI IMG/M metagenome (GOLD analysis project Ga0310344, IMG submission 203801) | Marine microbial communities from station ALOHA, North Pacific Subtropical Gyre - HC15-DNA-20-200_MG | ecosystem: Environmental > Aquatic > Marine > Oceanic | place: Pacific Ocean: North...
CGTTGACCCATTCCATCGGGATCTCGTCTCCGTTGTCGCATGTGAACATCTCATCTCCTTCATCGTCATCGTCTGACCCTGACCATTCGTCTCCTTCTGCGGAGTACTCGAAGTCCTCGCTTTGTCCGAAGTCGTCAGTGCAGTGCCAGCCGTCATCCTCGTGGTCCTCGCAGTAATACCACCAAGTGTCCCAGTATTCATCATCTTCAGAATACTTACAATACCAAACGTCCTCATCGCCATCTACGTCTCCTTCCCATTCGCAGTAGCCGTCATAGTAGTCCATCCAACCGATATCATCGCCGCCATCGTCATCGTCAGCACAGCAGTCATTCCAAGCGTCTTGGAACTCGTCCCAATCCAATCCTCCACTTTCATCGTAATCGTACATATCAATGAAGTAAGATAGGGAGTTGAAGTCATTTTCTGTCATATTTCCATCAGTGTAATTGACAAAGGCAGCCCACTCCGAGACAGTGACGTGTCCTTCCATTTCATCAAGCACACCGTCTATGAGGTGGAATACACATTCTTCGTCACAATCTTCGCCATCAGGCAACATGTCCACAATGCCATCGATGAAGCACTGCATCTCGTCGATGTCGATCAGTTCGCTGTCATCGTAGTCGCAATCGTCGAACAGGATTGAGACCTCGTCGTAATCCAGTTCGGGGTTTGTTGGATCGGAATCCCAGGCTTCTTGGAACTCGTCTAAGTCCATGTAGCCGTCACCGTCGGTGTCTACTTCCTCCATGGCATCCTCGGGGGTCGGGGCGCCATCGCCATCATCGCCATCATCGCCGCCATCATCAGACTCGTCGGAGCCATCGCCGCAGTCGTCCCATCCATCGTCAACATAGTCCATTGGAATCTCGTTGCCGTTGTCGCAAAGGAATGTGTCGTCGTCATCGTCATCCCACCAGGGTTCAATGTCGATCCAAACAGGGATGGAAGTCTTTGGTAGAGTCTCATCGACCTCTATGACTACAGAATCTCCCCACATCATTTGGTACTCCATATCCATAGTTGCAGAGCCATTGTCGCTGGACATAGTGAAGGACATCAAGTCCTCATTCTGATTAATGTGAATGGTCATAGTGATCTCAGCACCATCTTCGGTATACTCCATTGTCATAGTCTGAGATTCCATATCATCACTCAGAGTGATTGTAGTTACCGCATCTTCTGGGATTTCATCCACATCTGAATTTGGCGTTTCGACTAGCATCCCTTCGTCCTCTTCTCCGCCAGAGAAAAGACCTACCTGATCTGCGAGTACTTCCAAAACATTGGGAGTTGCGTCTCGGGTCTGGTAATATCCGGATTCGCCTCCTTCTGCCATCATTCCGCCTGCTGCGTAATGGATATTCACCACCTCTCCAATCTGAGTATGAGTGTATGACATGGTCATCAACGGCGCTAGAGAGAGGAAGTTATGCACATGCACAGCATCATTATCCAAATCGGCCATTACTGTCTCATCAATCTGGATATCCAACTGCATACCCAAGTCATCATTCCATTCGTTCATATTAATCGACTGAGAATATCCAGCCTTGGGAGTGTCCTCTAGCATCTCTTCGATAGTTCTGACATCGGACATGGCATCCATGAAAGTATCCATGGTGGCCATATAGATGCAGTCGCCGACCAACTCAGAGGTAGCATTCTCTTCGTAGTTGGCAGCATTCTCATCCATACATCCGATGATGTCGTCGACTAGTTCCTCCAGATCGTCACCAGAAAGGCAACCAGCAAGAGGTGCGGCAATCAAAATTAGGCATGCAAACAAAGCATGTACACGTGTCATTATACTCGGGCGCAATGAGTCGAGTTATGAACTATGGGGCGGCTTCATTCAAGTCGTAATCCCAGGTCCCTCTAACATCCATCCACATCAGCGATGCTAAGGCATTCAATCCAGTCTGCATTCCTGCCTCAAAACCAGGGCGGCCACCGGCTAGTGAGTAAACCACGTCTACTCTGTCAGTAGGGGCGTGTTTGGGAGATTGTTCACAGGTGTCGTCCTCCTCCTGAAGATATTCGTGCATTCCTCGGAACCAAGTCGCGGGCCATCCCCTCGAGATGAAATTGTAGTGATCCGAATTTCCCTTCGTGTCATCCAGTACAACCACCCATTCAGGAGGATACTCAAGTTCCTCGTACAGAACCGTTCCGAGTCTGTCTTGCAGGAGAGTTGCCTGCTCACGCATATCATCGGTCACATTCAGCCCCCTGTTCTCGTAATACGACCAGTCATCGACTGGGGAAGTGAACAGATAAAGGTGAAAGAATTCCTCATCACAGCCTGTAAGCTGGCTTGCCAACTGCGTCTCAACAGGCCAGTTCAGCCCATACATGTCCAAATTGATGTATGTAGCAATCTCAACTCCTTCAGGCAGTGTAGTTACGAATGTCTCACTCCCGTAACCAGCACCTTCAGGAGACCCGCTACCCTGCCACTCCTCGTAATCCCAAGCGGCGAATTTCCAAGTGTGCTTGGGCTTCAATTCAACCCCAATCTCGCTCCAAGCCAAATCTTGCCACTCCTTCATCAGGCGGGCGAGCTCGAGCACCGATGCAACTCCTGTGGCATCGTCATACGCGCCCTCAGAAGTGCAACCTGGGTACTCTATTCCGATGATTATCTGCTGGCTGTAGCAAATGGCATCGTAATGGCCACCCACGACAATCCACGAATCTAGATTCTCTCCTTCCATAGTAGCGACATAATTTCGGCAGTCTTCGCACAGCTCCGTGGTGAAGTTCTGTACTTCGACCTCGTAGCCAAGATCTTCGAATCTGAATTGAATGAAATCTCCAGCGTTAGCATGAGCGACGGTGTCGATCTTTCGGTAGCCGAAGTCAGCAAGCGTCTCGATATCATCCACAACATCAGAGGGAATCGGCCAAGTTGGAGGTGGCATCTCCTTCAGTTCATCCTCGATTAATTGATCCTCCAGTTCTACTAGCTTGTCGGCCAAGAACATGCTGCCCCATATACTAGCGAAGATAACTATGGCCACCACTATCACAGAATATACTGCCATTTTATCCTGAGTCAGAGAATTGGACTCAGGGGGCTCATCCTCCACGAATATCGACTAGGGCGTAGGGACATAGGGCTTCTGCGTTATGCCGGAAATGGTGCAAGGGACAGGATTCGAGCCTGCGAAGCACTACGCACAGCGACCTGGACGCTGCCCCTTTGACCGCTCTGGAACCCCTGCTTGGACCGTTGAAGAATTACTTGCTGTAAATCAGAATGGAGAACACTAAGTCATGCCGTAGGCTCGAGAAAATAGTGGTGCAGGGAGTAGGATTCGAACCTACGAAGCACTACGCACTGGGACCTAAACCCAGCCCCTTTGACCGCTCGGGTACCCCTGCTCTTTACCGCGCGGGGGATTTTACATCAATAAGGCAACGCCTCGGTTGGTCACCCCCCCATAGGGTCATAACGGGCAGGTCGGGCCCTTTGTCTACATGGCACGGATAGGAGTGGTTGGTCTTGGCAACTGGGGCACAGCACTCGGATACGCCTGGTGCGAAGATGGTCACAATGTGCTTGGTTGGACTGTTGAGCAGGAAGTCTATGAGGCCATGATGACCAACGGCGAGAACAGTAAGTATCTGCCTGGCTACCCTATTCCAAAAATGCAGGCTACCATGGAACTCTCCGATATTACCTCGGAATGTGAAATAATTGTGCTCGCATTGCCGAGTGGAGTGATTCTATCCGTTGTCAGCGACTTGATTCCTCACCTCAGGCCCTCTCACGTGCTAATCGATTTGGCCAAGGGTCTCGCTCCTTCTGAAGAAGGTGGTTCGGGAATGATCTCGGATGCTATCGAGAGGCGTTTGCAAGATGCTGGTAAATCAAATCCAGTCGTCGTAATGACTGGGCCGACAATTGCACCTGAGGTTGCTCGAGGTGTAATGACTACTGCCCTAGTGGCATGTCACGACCGTAGTGTGGCAGACAGAATTGCAGAGAGGTTGTCTACTGGCAATCTGATTCTCAAGGCCGCGGATGACCCGATGGGTGCAGAGCTCTGGGGCGCGTTCAAGAACACAGTAGCGCTTGCTTGCGGACTTGTTGATGGCCTACATCCCGAAGGAGGAGACAACCTCAAGGCCGCTCTAGTTCTATCTGGATTCAGCGAGGGGATAATGTTACTCGAAGCGATGGGGGCAGAGTCCAGTACAGCATTCGGTCCCGCCGGAATCGGTGACCTGTACGTGACCTCCACCAGTCCACGCAGTAGGAATCGAACTCTGGGTGAGAAGTTGGGTTCGGGACTCTCACTAGAGGAGTCACAAGGTGAGATGCATATGGTCGCTGAAGGAGTTCGTGCATGTAGGATGTTCAACAACAGAGCGCGTAGAATGGAAATCGAAGTTCCATTCATCGCTGCCCTAGGGGGACTTCTGGATGGTGACTTGTCAGTGGAAGAAGCCGTTCGTGCAATGGTCGACTCATATCAAGGCTGATTTCGGCAAGCATTGATTGCCTCTTTGCACTCTCGAGGGCTGAAGCAAATGGCGTTTGAGGACCTCACCGAGTTCGAATTGCGTCTATTGAAGTGGATTTCAGCCTCTGACTTCGTCGAGGTCCCCTGGTCCACAAAGCGCGCCGCTGATGCATTCAAAGTCGGAGAAAAAGAGGTCTACGAGGCGCTGGCCTCCCTGACTGCCAAAGTTAGAGATAACATTCACATCTACTATGATGACGGTGCAATAAGAATCACTGCTGACGATTCCCTGCCAGCTTAGTGGCTAAGTCTGCTGGAAGAAAGATACCCCACCAGGACGGTCTCTTAACATCACTTTCTTCGGAGAAGAATGAGCGGGCGTATATCGAAAGGAAGTCAATTAGGAGCACTACGGCGAAGATAATAATCAGGTAAGCAATTACCTTGTCGTACTGTAGGAATCGTAGATAGAGATTGATGTAATATCCAATCCCGCCGGCCCCCACAATTCCAATTACAGTACCATGTCGAACATTGTATTCAAACATGAAAATAGCTTGAGAAATGAGGTGGTTTGCTTGTTCTGGAATAACGACTCCAACTGCCGTTTCTAACTTAGACAATCCCATGGAATTAGCGGCCTCCAATGGTATGCTGGACATCCCCTCAATTGACTCGTACTGGAGTTTACCGAGGTAGCCAACCGTGTAAATTGTCATGGCAAGAACGCCAGAAAGTGGGCCGAATCCAACTAGAATTACGAAGAAAATAGCCCAAATTATGCTTGGTAGGCTTCTTGCTGCGGCGAGAATGAATCTTGCAATATACGATGCAGATTTTGAATTTAGATTTCGCGCGGCCAGTATCCCAATTGGGAGAGAAACTATTGTTCCCAAGACTGTCGAGACAAAGGCGATTTTGATTGTCTCAACCATACCTATCCAAGCCGTAGAGCAAGTGAAATCAAAAATTGGATATGCCGTACAAACAGGATATGCTTGGGGCTCAATTACACTCCAATTTGGTGGCCAAAGAGATTCTTGGAAAAATATGATTAGATTCTCTCCACTACCCGAGAGTCTTCCCCAATCATCGACCAATCCATCCATTACCCATACCGCGAAGACGATTACGAGAATCAAGTAAAGTGAAGTCTTGCTGAATCCAGTAATCATACTCTAACCTCGACAGCAGTAGTCTCGGAGAGGAACGGATTCACTCTTCCATCATCAATCACGAGTAGTCGATCTGCCATTGACTTGGCCCTGGACACGTCATGCTCCACCACAATCAAAGCTGCCCCACTGGAGCGAACAAATCCAGTTACCTCGGACATTACGCTCTCAAGTGTTTCCTCGTCCAATTCGCTGAGGAACTCATCAGCCATAATCAATTTAGGGGCCTGAGCCAGAGTCCTAGCCGTTGCGACTCTTCTCTGCTGGCCGCCAGAAAGCCTCCGAATGGGCTCATGTGTCTTATCGATCAGATCCATCCTCTCGATGGAATAATGGGTGTGATCAATTACTTCCTTAGAAGGGAATAAAGATAGAGGATTTGTATGTCCCGCTCTAGCTCCAAGCATCACATTATGCCTAACACTAGCATGCCTCACTAGTCCTAGTCTCTGAGGGATGTATCCGACAGATCCACGAGGAGGCTTGGATGGCAAGGTAGTGTCACAAACTCTGATAGTTCCCGATATTGGCTTGACTAGACCTGCGATAGTTCGTAGAAGCGTTGTCTTACCAACTCCGGACGAACCCGTGATTGCTACAATCTCCCCATAATTGATGGTCAAATCTGGCACTCTTACGAGAGGATTATTTTGGTCGTATCCAATGACTACTCCATCTAAACTGACTACGCAGCCTTGTGGGTGTTGCCCCTCATCTTCACTCATCGGGGCACCATACTTTCCAATCCATCAAGTAATGTCAAACTTGTCATCGTAATACGAAGAGATACCTGGGATGTTTCTAATCAATTCAGAATAGCTTCCCAAATGCTGCTGAGAGGTCGCTCTAACTATTCCGGGAGTGTTTAGAACGTTAGCCAGAATTTCTGAGCCGCAGGTATTTCTGGGCGATTCTTCATCAATCACATGTACTGAAATGTCGTAACATCCGGTGTATGTCTGCCCCATTGTAGAATAATTCTCGACATAACTCTCGAAATTTAGGGACATCAATGCATTTAGGATTGCAGTTCTTGTCTGGACATCTAGCATTGCGGGATTGTACATCACTGGGTGACTTGGAGCCTTACCGAACGCTGGAAGAGCAACGTACTGGTCCCTCTCTAGGCACCACTCTTCGTTATCTTCCTCCACGTCGTTGGCACAGTAAGAGTCGACTGTGCTGTCCTTTGCGAAGGCAACATCTCCGGTGCCGTCTGAAAGGCACTTTACAGCTCCTGAGTATCCATAGTAAGGTGTTCCAGAATCTGGAATCGAAGCGTCCTCGTTGAAGAAACTGTAAATCGTGTTCCTCAATGATTCTACATCGTCTGAATCGCCAACTACTTCGGCATAGCCATTTCCAATCAGATAACCCATAGGAAGTAGCATTCCCGCGGACTTTAGCCAACCTGTGTGGCAAGATGTCTTGCCCTCAAGAAGAGCGAATGGATCAGTGCTTGGATCATCATCGAGGTGTGCAGCAGCCATCTCGCTGTCCGCCCTAACCCACGCGTGTGCATTGTAGTATGTCCTCTCATCGGATTTCTGATCAGCGGCCATGACTGCTAAGTCGTACTCTTTCCAACCAACCCATGCAGCCCCCCCATCCATGAATGCAATATCTGCATGTCCGAATCGGAGAGCTTCGATAATGGCACCTTCAGAATCTACACTGTACAGTTCAACATCCACCCCAAGGACTTCCTCGAGATAGTCGGCTAGTAACTGAGGGTTCTCATCTATGTTCTCATAATCAGCCTTGACCTCAAATGCAATCCTAATTTGGTCGACAGTGGGCGACACTGTTTCGTTGATTGTGTACTTGTCGCTATAGTATGCGGAGATTCCTGGAATGTTGGAAACTAGTGAAGAATAGCTCGACATGTGGTCCTCTGCGTTCGTGGCCACTATGCCAGGAGTGTTGAGTACATTTTCTAGGATTCCACTTCCAACAGCATCATCGCTCATTTGAACTAGTGCCCCTGTAACTTCTGAAACTATTGTTGAATTAAGGAGTTGGGGATTGTACATCACTGGGTGACTTGGAGCCTTACCGAACGCTGGAAGAGCAACGTACTGGTCCCTCTCTAGGCACCACTCTTCGTTATCTTCCTCCACGTCGTTGGCACAGTAAGAGTCGACTGTGCTGTCCTTTGCGAAGGCAACATCTCCGGTGCCGTCTGAAAGGCACTTTACAGCTCCTGAGTATCCATAGTAAGGTGTTCCAGAATCTGGAATCGAAGCGTCCTCGTTGAAGAAACTGTAAATCGTGTTCCTGAGAGTTTCAATGTCATTAGGGTCGCCTATCACATTTGCATACCCATGGCCAATCATGTAGCCCATAGGAAGTAGCATTCCCGCGGACTTTAGCCAACCTGTGTGGCAAGATGTCTTGCCCTCAAGAAGAGCGAATGGATCAGTGTATGGGTCGTCATCAAGGTGTGCAGCAGCCATCTCGCTGTCCGCCCTAACCCACGCGTGTGCATTGTAGTATGTCCTACCATCAGATTTCTCATCTGCAGCCATGGCATCTAACCCGTATTGCTGCCATCCGACCCAAGCGGCTCCGCCATCCATGAGTGCGATGTCGGCATTTCCAAATCGGAGGGCTTCGATCATTGCTCCTTCGGAATCTACACTGTAAAGGGAAACATCGTAATTCAATTTCTCAGACAGATAATCAGCTAGAGATTGGGGGTTCTCATCTATGTTCTCGTAATCGGCCTTGATTTCGAATGCAATTACTAATTCAGTTAAAGGTTCATTTTCTTCGTCTTCCGAGCCGATACAACCTGCTATAGTTGAGCAGAGTAGTATTCCAATTAGTAGGCTAGCATGTGTCTTATTTCCAATCAATTTAGGTCACCCTAAAAATCGGAAATAGGTTCTACTTATCAAGTTTAGGACACCCTAAACTCCGAATTATGTCGTCGATAGAATCATCATGCTCACTTGCGCTAGAAGATTCATGACGAGGGTTCAGACCGCCGTTGCTCTCTCTCTCGTCTTTGTCCTAATGGTGAGTCTCGCTTCTCCCGGCGATGGCCGGACTGGTGAGGACCTCAAGGATGAGTCTCTACGTATGGAACAATTTGGAGGGGGCGGTTCACTGGAGGATCAATGCGGCTCAATAACCTTTGAAGACATGTTTGAGTACACCAAGGCGGAGTTCGTCTTCGACATCAACCCGAGTTGGCAGTCTGCGGACGTTCGCGCGGTGGCTTGGATAAACGCATCTCTGGCAGACGACATCAGAGTGACGATGGACGAGTTCATGGCTGAGATAGACCCGAACGACGGGGGCGATGGTTGGTTGTCGACCGATGAACGAGAGATCTTCAGAGCTCTAGCCAGCGAGTGCATTGAACACACCTTGACTAGGATAGGAATTAGGGATGGTGGCTATCACAGAGGCGGTGAGGGAGTCAGTTGGAAGAACACCAGCTGGGAGGAGGACGGAGTAGAAATTCAAGAGTTCAACATCGTCCCGCCTAGACACTCTGAGATTAGAGACTGTACATCCGCTTTCGGGAACGACTGTGATGAAGTCCCGGTCACTCCCGATGAGAATCGAGATTGTGATACTGACATTCCTTCCTCTGACGGAGTCGATGAATGTCGCGTCCAGCTTTGGTTGAATGCCACAATGACCATTCCGGGTGTGAATGATGGGAATCAATTCACGCTAGTCCTCAACGCTTCGAATATGACTCGTTCAAGTCTAGAGTTCAACTTCCCAGTCACTCCTGATTTACGCCTAGATATGTGGGAGGAATGCGAAGGCAGAGATGTAAGCTTCGAGGAGGAGTCGCCAATTCCTGCTCCAATTCGTGGAACTTGTTTGGGAGATGGTTCCTCCTCCTATACTCTTGAGGAGCAATTTGATGGAAGTCTACAATTCACAATTCTACCTGATACCGAGATAGAAGATTGGCCATTGGGAGAGGATTTGTTCGCTGATTTTACCACTGAGCCGATTCCAGTCGATGAGCCCCCTGTGTGGGCGGATGTGGCTCCAGTTGACGGTGCTTGGTTCCCTTCGCCAAGTGGAGGGCAGCATGTTTGGGCTGACTGGGAAGATGTCTCATCATGGTTCACAGACGAGGGGAGTGTTACTCAATTGGATGTTCGATGTACCGGCGCCCCCTCTCTACAACTGAGTGAGGGCGCAGACCGTTCATTATGGGCTGAGATTCCTCGAGGAAGCCCTGGAGAAGTCACTTGTGAGGCAGTTGATTCTGCTGACCAGAGCTCTGGCCAGAGAACCTGGAATCTTGGCGTTCCATTCTCAATTGGTACATCTATAGCGACTCTGTCAGACCCGCACCCGATTTCAATAACTCCTACGTCTGAATGGCCTGAATTACAACTTGAATTGGCTCTGATTCAGAATGGTCAGAAATCCTCGTCTGCATCGGTGATCTTTGACGAGGAAATTGTTGTGGATTTGTCGGCATCGAATATGGTGCCGGGAGAAGTGGATGTCTGGGTGAGAATTCAGGGAAGTTCGAATGTATACTCGATGGAGCACGTATACGATATTGATCTGGTCAAAGAGAGTTCTCCGCCAACATTGACCATTTCCAATTCAAACTGGGATGGTGCGGAATGGTCGATGCAGGGCCAATACAGTGATCCTGACGGCGAGGACGTATCGTTCAGCATGTCAATCGACGGTTCTAACACAGGTTCAGTCAGTACTACCGGAAACTCCTGGGCTACACCCGCTATCGACTTCCGTCTGTGGAGCGAGGGCGAGCATGCGGTGATAGTCGAAGGATGCGATTCATCGGGTAAATGCTCGCAGGTTTCCCAGACCGTTAACAACTCTCATCTGTTTGAGGTCGACGAAGTCACGCCACCCCCTAGTGGAGGAGAAGATGGAGGTCTTCTCCCGGCCGCTGGCGTTCCGATGGCCCTAGTAGCTGTAGTCGCAGCCCTCATGTATGGAAGGCGGCGGGGCTGAGGCGTGAGTTTTGAGGGGAGAGTCTCGAGAGAGTCCCATGAGGGAGGCCTTCTGGTCTCATTTGAGGGAAAGGCACCTAGGCTAGGAGCAAGACTGTGTGTAACTGGCGGACAGACATTGGGCAAGGTCGAGACCGTACTCGGACCAGCAGATGGGCCTCTTGTTCACCTATTCCCCCTAGCAGATGGAATTGATGGTTCAAAGGCCATCGGCTCCCCCGTAGAAATCGCACCTCGCCACAGGCGAGATAGTAGAAAACCAAGACGAATGGGGGAATATAGAGGAAGAGGGGACAGAACACAGAATTCTAGAAGTTCTACGGTGAAATCTGGCGATTGGATCTGTCCCAAGTGCAAAAATCACAATTTTGCGAACAAGAAAGTCTGCAATCGTACAAATTGTGAGCAGCCGAAGCCCAGAGGTAGCGGTGGAAGAGGAGATACGCGTGGGCATAAATCAGGCGATTGGATTTGCCCTAAGTGCAATAATCACAATTTTGCGAACAAGAAAGTCTGCAATCGTACAAATTGTGAACAGCCAAAACCAAGAGGCGGTGGAGGAAGAAGAGATACTCGTGGACGCAAATCAGGAAATTCAAAGGGTTTCGAAAACCCCAATATGAAGCCTGGTGACTGGAATTGTCCAAAATGCAAAAATCACAATTTCGCCAAGAGAGAAGTATGCAATCGCTGCGATACTAGGAAGCCAATAGAAGGAAAGGGATCTAGGAAAACTAAGGGTAGGCAGCGCAGACCTAATCCCAGAGACAAATGGAAGCCGAGAAACCAGGGAAGGGGTCGAAGAGGCGGACGTTGACCCACCCGAGCATTCATGCATCTAGAGCCGTAGCATCCGATGTGGCCGATACTGCAGAGATGGTCTGGCTCGACGCCTTGGAGGCAGAAGGTGGAGGAGATAGGGCGAATGCTCTAGAGGCAGCGAAAAGAGTAGTCGAGATGGACCCTGAGCATACTGATGGGTGGATGGGAGTGGCTCGATGGTCGCTTCCAGCTGAAAGTAGAGGTCGTCAGCAGATGCCGGACTTGAGCCAGGCGGCCAAGTCAATGGCTGCACTGCGCAAGGTCGTCGCACTCGACCCAGAACCATTTGATCCATGGAAGTTGGGCGGTGTTCTGCTAGTCGACCACCTAGGTATGTTGGAGCAAGGGCTGGACTGGTGGCAGCAGAGGCGCGAGTTTGCGCCCTACGAGGTGGCACCAGTAATCGAGCAAATCGGTATTTTAGTCAGGATGGGGCTCTACGATGAATGTGCTACTCTGCTTGAGAAGTTGTACAGCGAAGGCATGGAAGCCACAACTAGTGAACAGTTGGCACAGATGGAGGCCGTCAACAGAATGGTCTCGAGAGCTGCTAAGATGGAAGAAGACGAAATCTTCAGGCCCCAAAACCCCAAGCATCCTCGCTGGAAAGTTATTGAGAACATGAAGAAGCGTAAACCTATTACTCCTACATTCTTCCTGATTACATTTGTCGCTCCAATAGTTTTCCTTCTAGGTACAGTAGCGATGACTCTGATTGGAGGTTCGACCTGGGGATTCCTCCTCGTTTTCGTTTTCATCCTAGCCTGCTTCATGGCCATCACCAAATTGGCATCTGGCCTTTTGCACAAACTTAACCGGCATGCTTTGGATTTGGATCGGGCAATCGATTACGAGACTACTTCTGGCAGAGTTTGTATTCCAGAAGAAATCAGATACAGTAAGTTGTACAATGCGATGATATCGAATCGAATGCCTGCACTAGCGGAAAGATTGGAGTTAATCGCAGAAGTTGGAGATAAATTGCAACTCAGGTGGAAGCCTGAGCTTCCCAATTTCACCTTACTGGAAAATATCTCAGAAGATAACGAGGAGTCTGAAGAGTGGTGGTCTGAGTCTGAGTTGGAGCCTCTCGAAGATTAGGTTCCTGCACTGAAGTCAGTCAGGTAGGCCATCTGCTCGGGAGTAAGCTCATCGATTGAGATTCCTGCGGTTTGTAATTTGAGAGCGGCCAGTTTGGCATCCTGCTCAGGGCTGATATCGTAGACTATGTTCCGGTAATCCCCTCCCTCCTCGGCGAGTCTACACAAGGCTAGGAATTGATTGGCGAATGACATGTCCATCACTTCACTGGGGTGTCCTTCCGCTGCTGCTAGATTGACCAGTCTGCCTCTGGCAAGCAAGTGAATCGTACGCCCATCATTCATTTCAAAAGCCTCGTTATTTTCTCTAATCTGAGTGTAGCCTGTTGATGCATCCTCCAAGTCAGTGATGTTGATCTCACAGTCGTAGTGACCAGTATTACAGACGATTGCTCCATCCTTCATCGAATCGAAGTGCCTGCTTACAATCACATCCTTCATTCCTGTAGCAGTGCAGAAGATGTCGCCAAGTGCAGCGGCTTCATTCATGCGCATTACTCTGAAACCATCCATCACTGCCCTCAAAGCAGCGATTGGGTCAACCTCAGTTACAATCACATTTGCACCCATCCCCCGAGCTCTTGCCGCTAATCCTCTGCCGCAGTGCCCATAGCCTGCAATTACGAAGTCCTTGCCTGCCAGAAGCACGCTAGTAGCCCTGATTATCCCATCTATGGTCGATTGGCCTGTGCCGTGTACATTGTCAAAATCCCACTTCGTTTCAGCATCGTTGACAGCGATAACCGGGTACAGCAACTCTCCGGCTTCTGCCATTGCCCTTAGGCGGTGGACCCCGGTGGTCGTCTCCTCTGTTCCTCCGATTATTCCCTCTGCGAGTTCGGGAAAGGAGCTGTGAACGCGGTAGATTAGATCAGCACCGTCATCGAGTGTAAGAGTAGGCTTGAAGTCCAGTGTTCGGTCAATACATCTGTAGAAGTCCTCGGTGGATTGGCCGTGCCATGCATGTACTCCGTAGCCTTCATTTGCAAGCCACGCAGCGACGTCATCTTGGGTCGACAAGGGGTTGCAACCGGACCAACTAATCTCAGCACCAGCCGCTGAAATAGTCTCAATCAGGACTGCTGTCTCCTTGGTCACATGTAGACATCCAGCCACTCTCTGGCCTTTCAGAGGTAGGTCATGCTCAGCCGACTCACGTAAAGCGGCTAGAGCGGGCATCCTGCCGCGGGCCCATGCGACCTTCTTCTCTCCAGAGTCTGACAGAGATGGGTCGGCCACAGTACTATGCCCTGATACGTCCATGGCTGTCGCCAGATACCCAAGCACTTCAAGTTGCGTCTAGGGGCGCTAAATCGGGTCAGCCGCCGCCCTTACGTTGCTGCTCATAGTAAGATGCGTAATACTGCTGTGCGTAGGTCCGCGCAGTCTGTTCATCGTATCCCGAAGCAACCATCTGCTGAACGTAGGCCTCAACTGGGTCCATCTCCTCAACTCCGCCGAACTGCTCGACAGTGTCTGTACCGTCGTCCTCTCTGCCACGTCCTCGTAATACCATAGTGGCGACAACTACCAGCACTAAGACCAGAATACCCGCTCCAGCGAAGATGAGCATGTTCGAGCTGTCGCCCTCATCATCTGGGCCTTCATCGGGCAAGTCGGGAACTAGCGTTATGGCTATCTCTTGTGAAATATCATATCTGCTACCGTCTCCTTCAATAATTCTGACATATATTGTAGCTGCCACACCGACCTCTTGGTAGATATCTGAGATATCCAAGGTCATGGTGAACTGCTGGCCGTCAGCAAGAGGTTCAGTATTGTTGAACTTGCCAATTGACTTCTGAGTTGCTTTCTGAGTGGGAGTATAATCCAGTACCGCTTCAGTCAAAGCGACCTCGATTACGACATCACTGTTCTCGGCTCCAGAAACCAGAATTCCTGAGATTGTTACCAATGGGTCCTTCTGATTGTCATTTGGACCCGGGTCAGTAAACTGCACAATAGGCTCATCGTCTCCAAAGTCCTCTCCTACGACTATGAAGTACATTCGGTGCTTCTCGCTCTGCTTCCCAGCCTTGTCGTAGACAATTAGTTCTACTCTAATCTCATTCTCTAGATTTCCATCCGGGCTAGCAGTGAGATTTCGGAACACATAGGTCCACTCCTCTCCGCCGGCTGCGGCTGGAATCTGGAACACATGGCCCTCTAGAGTTGGTTCAGCGCTGTCCCATGGATAATCGAAGTAGACTTTCCACTCGTATAGCTCGATTCCTGACTGTCCCTCGGGAGCATCAGGATCGTAACTCGCACTTGCATCGAATGAAATGCTCAAGTCACCTGTATCTGATAGCCTGGCCCTGTATATTGGCCAATCAACACCGGCAACTGTCTTGGTTCCATCCTGAGTGACGTATTCACTACTGGTCGCATCATCAACCATGACAGCTTCTGCCATCGGCCTATACTCGTCAGCAAGAGTGTCGTCTGTGACTAGTCGGATGTAGGTCATTCTAGTATGTCCATCGTCGTCGTGCAGGTACAGAGTTAGCAACCACTCAGCACCGATTCTACAACCCTGCTCAGACGTCGAGTCCCCAACGCAGAAACTGCCAAGAGTTGGGATCGAAGGATCAATTTGCTGAGTGTGGCTGTACTCTCCTGCATCTATTACCATGCCATCCCAGCCAGTCACTGAGTCGTTGTTTCCAGACTCTAGAGTCCAATCTGCTACTATTCCTCCGACGGTAGTGATGAAGCTGAAATCAAGATCTGAGTTACTCTTAATGTACTTCGTAGCATAAGCGCCTGTCACTGTATCAATTGCTTGAGTCTCGCCATTGATTGTTAGGTCGAAGCTCTCTCCCGCGATTCCAAAGTCCGTCGGGTATGGAGTCAGATGGTATGCGAGCATATTCGAGAGCAGTGGTATGGTGGCGCCTCCAAACTCCTCAGAAACGCTTGGATTCTCGACATCGATAGTCGTGACAATGAGACCACCTGCTCCTCGGTTACACAACGAGAGGAGTGATTGAGAATCATAGTCTGTATCTCGAATCAGAGTGTGGAATGTTCCCGTAGGATCGCTGATTCTGCCGCCGCATACCTGTGGCATCTGTGTGGCCTGTACTTGTGCGGTATCTAAGCCGGCCAGAGCAACATGCGAGCCCCCATTGATTCCACTGAATGCGATTGGATCGACATTGCTCAGAATCGGGTGGAACTGATCAACAATGGTGATGTTGGTGTGTAGAATCCTGTTATCGACAGTGAAGTTGACTTGGTTTCTCATCGCTATGTCCATTCCGAAAGGTAGTCTGTTTGGCTGATACTCATTTCGGTATGGCCCTAGGTGCATCTGAACAGTGCCGCCACCGGTCATGTAGTCCTCTAGAGTCTCGGTCAGACTGAGGCCGTCACTCTCTCTCGTCTGTGCCATCATCTCGTAATAGTCGCCGTAGTAGACGTTGTAGTCTGTTTGCCACGGTAAGAGTACCTTGTTGTAGTGCTCAACCCAATCAGGAGTTCCGTAGGTATCCCAGTTATCCATGCGTAATTGCGTGTAAGTCATGCCCATTGTCTCAAGATCCATCTTGACGCTCTGAAGGCGGTTTTGATCAGTTGGATTTGATAAGATGACGACGTCGATATTGTCATAGAACATTATCTCAAAGAATCTATCGTTTCCAGATGGCTCCATCGAACCATCTTCTTGCAATATCTCAGCATGGAAACTTATGTTGTAGGTATGAGTATCGTACCAATTACTGTATGGAGAAGTCCAATTCGCCTGTGCCCTCTGATGGGGGGCCAAATCGAATGGGCCGTTCTCGCTTGCTTGCTCGTAAACTGTCTGCCCGGTCTCCAAGTCGACTATCTTCATTGTTAGAGTGTATTCTCCTGCTATAACGCCGTTCAGTAGTGGAACGGCGAAGTCGTGAGCAGAAGCCCCTCCGGGATTTGTAGAATAAACACACTCGTAAGTGATATCTGCTACGCACTCAAGGACATCTGGCTGTAGCAAAGTGATGTCTGCGCTTGCAATACTGAAGATAATCGAAGAGTGGTTGTTTGCTGTGTTAACTTCATCCTCATCGTACCAAGCTGTCAGAGGGTCTGTGTTGTCGTAGATTGTAGTCACATCGATCTTGTAAATTCCACTCTGGAAATCGTGCGTCCCTAGATTGACGACCTGTTTCTCAGAAGCGTCCAATCCTGTGACATTGGCAGTGTAAGAGCCATCGTCCTCAAAGGTGAACTGCTCAACTCTGATATTGTCAATAGCGAAACCTGCTAAACCTGCATTGCCATTGACGCCGTCATCATTCGATTGGAATCTCCAGGTCAAGGTGACCTCGGAGCCAGAGAGAGTTGTACACTCATCTCTCCACTCAGAGGTATCCTCACTCGTGCGATTCAGAATAACGATGTGAGTCATATCTACTGTTACTGACTTCATGATATTCTCGGAATCAAACCAAACTACAGAGTTGATATTGTCCGAGTGGTCTCCGAAGTACTCAACCTCATCGTATCCGTTGAGGTCGAAGTCTTCGCAGCGGTGGAAGTTCGGGTCCTCCGGGTTGGTGTTCTGAATGCCGTTCTCATTGAGATCGGTCCAAGATCCGTACACAACGCCCTCGTAGACCTCGCCATCCTTGGTCCAGGTTATCTCAAGATTGGCAGCATCACGGATAGCCAGAATGTTACCTTGACTGTCCTTCAGATAGTCTCCTTCAGCGTAGTAGTCGAAGGTCAAGTAGGTGAAGTCGGCCCCAGAGGCGGCCACAGGAATTGGATCCAGAGACATAGTCTCGTTCCAATCATCACCATAGCCGTTACTCGGATCTCCCAACCAGTATGCATGGCTGTTGAATATGCCTACATTCTGAGGAAGCATGTCATTTGAGCCTGTAGAGTCATCGAGTCTACTACCATTGGCGTTGCCATCATCGGACCACAATGGATCGACGCCGGAGAAGTCCTCAATTGCGACAAGGTCGGGCTCGGCATTCTGGATGAATGCTTCCAACTCAAAGTCGGTCACAGTGTTTCCACAATTCTCAGCCTTTACGTTGATATCACGATCTCCAGAAGCGTATCGAACACCGTTCTCCAAATCCACCCAATGCTCCTCTGCTAGACAGGGGTCAAACAGGTTGTTTACGGTAAGTTGGAATCGGACCTCGTCGTTCAAATCATCCATATTAGTAAATCCATTTGGATTGGTCAACGCGGTCTTGATGAAATAAGTCGTGTTGTCGACGAAATCTGCTGTCAGGCTGACTTCCTCAGAAGCACCCGCAGCGAAGTTGTTGAAGTTCAGGGTCTGGCTGACAATCTCTGAGGTTCCGAATGTTACATCGCGCTTACGAATAGTAATGTTGTCGAATGCGAATCCATCAAGTCCCGAATCATCAGAAGAGCCCTCGGGCCCCACGGACCCAATAAGTCCACTTCGGAATCGGAATCGGATGTCGATTACTTGTCCTGCAAACGGAGTCAAATCGATTGATTCCAATTCATTTGGATCTTCTGAAGTCCCTCCACCTTCAGTATAATTCAACCAGCCGGTAGCTGTGGCTGCGAAGTTGTTACCGTTGTATGTGTTATACTCGGGGTCTACTCCTTGGTATAGAATTCTGAAATAGCGCTCGTTATCCCATCCTCCGTTGAAGAAGACGGATTCCCAACCATTGCCGTCACTCCATACTTCAATGCCGCAGGAGTCTTCGTATAGCCACCTCTCAACGACCGAGTATTGCTCAGCCAAGTATAGCTCAAAGTAAGCCGCGCTGCACATTACAGAGATGTCCATGAATGCTGCATCTGCGCCTGTAAGGTCAACATTCTCGAGGATTAGTGCCTCATCCATGTTGTTGAAGTAACCCGAATCACTCTCATTGCTACCACCATAATCCATACCTGCCCAGTAGTAATTGGTAGGATTGCTGTCGGCTTCGTACCAAGATACGTTTGTTGTTGCAGCTGTTGAGTTTGTTTCGATGTGCCAGGAAGAAGCCCCGGCACCATACATGCCGGTGTAAGAGTTCTTGGAGAATGCACAGTTAGGGCAATTGGTGTTGTCTACATTGCCCTCAAAGTCGTTTGAATAGACTATCGTGTCAGATCCTCCGAGGACTTCCTTGACTTCCAAATCCACATCTATGGAACCACTGAGTGGATTCAGTCCGGTATTCTTGACAGTGACGTTTACCCACCTATTTCCTTCTCCGACATCAACCTCGCCCGTAGAAGGATTGTAGGCTGCAGGAGCAACGGTGACCTCCGTAATTCCGACATCTTCGTTGTCCAGAGTCAGTACTGAGAGGAAGTCTCCAGCGCCAGCCCAACCTTGAGTGTCCAGCCACATCGCATTATTGGCGAATCTGTACGAGTAGTCTTTCTGTCCGATAATAATCTCATAGGCGCTGTTTTCTCCTCCGGCTAGTTGGCCGGGGATAGCCATGGTTGGTCTGCGCCCGACATCGAATGAGAGAGATGAAAGATACCCAGGCCCGTTTGGATCGGCCAGAATAATCTCAACTGAGTTAATCTCTCTGAGATTATCTAGGAATAGATAGGTCTGATTCTGAGCCGCGGAATCTTGTACTCTGGTCAGAGTCAGTTCTGTAGGGACGAAGAAGTCGACCTCGCCATCTTGATTGACATCCACGATGGTGATGTCAGCACCCAGATAGTCGCCCAGAATGACGTAGTTCTGAGTGTTCCAACTTCCTCCAGATTTGGTTGCATAAGATATGTTACCAGTAATTCCGTCTACAGCAGCAATCATGTCGATTTCGCCATCGTCGTTCGTGTCGGCGATGTCCATACCGTATAGGGGATCATTGTGCTCGGCGTCGAGCTTGAACTCATGAACGCCCTGGGCAGTAGCATCCAGTGGGTTCGGATAAGTATTGGTCAGGCAGTCGAACTCGAGAACGGTCATGTTGTCATAGTGTCCAACTGAAACTCCTACTCCAGTGTTAAATGGAGGAGTTCTTAGTAGCCACAAGTCCAGATCCTCACAATCTCCTAGGCTACCTCCTGGAATGCCACTACCTTGGACCGTCTCTCCCCAATGACCTAAGCGAGACTCAACGTAGATTCCGTTAGTCAGCGGGACTGGGATTGACTGTTGGTTAGTCAATAGCGCTGGGTCTGGGCCCCGGTACACCTGGATGTACTGGTTGGTCCCAGTTGCATCCCTTGTAATCAGAACAATGTCGTCGTTTCCGTCATCATCTATGTCGCCTACCTCCATACCAACGTGATAAGGGTTCGAGACAGTAATCTCGGAATCACCCCACTGGTTAACTCTCTGTGAGCAGTCCCCCCACATTGTGGTTAGATTGCCTGGTCGAACGAAGCTTTCTCCAACGAATCTGATGTTCTCTTGGTAGTAAACTAGATCATTTACACCATCGCCATCTATGTCAGCGACTTCAACATCCACCGAGTTTGCAGTATCTACGAATCCAGCGCGCTGTGAGGCGTTGTTTGAGATGAATACATCCTGTCTGTCTGCGAAGTTGCCTGAGCCGTCATTATACAGTACAGAAATGAAGTGCCCCATCTCGCTCACCGCAACAATATCGTTGTGATTATCGCAATTCAAGTCGCCAACAGAGAGGTGTGATGGATCTCTCTGAACGGCGTACTGGGTGATGTGCGAGGCGTTCACTGCTGGGACTAGGGATACCATCAGTGAGGTCAACATTAACATGACCAGCATCAAGGCTCTACGGGCCTCTCTGTTTCGGTTTCGGGCGGACTCAGACGTATGCAACATGCTCGCTCCGAGTTTCGGCCATCTCTTATGCCTTCGCCCCCGATGAGTTTAGCAACCCCTTTGGGGTTGAATAGCGAATCAAGTCAATTCTTCTGGTCTAAGTCGACTGCATCCAACTAGGATTCGGAGAGTATTCCGTCTCCGCACCACCATGTATTCTCTCTAATCGGCCCATCAACCAGAGTCTATCTAGGAATATCTGCAACTCGGCCGTATCTCGATTAAGACGTTCACCTAGAGCCATCTCAATTGAGCTGAGAGGTAGAGATGTGTGGCCATGCTCTCTTACAACCAAAGTGAGCAGTAACTGTATCCATGCCTCTGCAAGTGGATCGCCCGACATTGTGTCAGAAAGTGGCTCAACTTCTTCCTCCAACTCATCGAGTATCTCGCATATAGAAACCATGTCGGGTTCGCTACTCTGTCCCCCGCCAAGTTCTGCCATGCTCGATTTAAGGTCGAATTCGCCAATCTTTCTGATTACAGATGGTATCCTCGAGGGGTCAGGAGGTGGGCCCGGAAGTACAGCCTCACTATCCGCTTCGGAAATCGGTTCGGAGACGTAATCACCGACTGCTGATTTTGGTTCAGACTCGTCCGATTCAGAGAATCTTGCGGCTAGAGGTTGCAGTACTCCAACATCACCAGATAGTTCAATTTCCTGCCTCAATTGTTCGACCCATCGGGCCTCTCCCTCCAGTAGTACATCGACTTCATACTTGGTTGAGCGAAATCTGAATCTGACTGTTCCGCGCATCTCCATAGTTACGTCCTCTATACTCTCCGCAGTATCGGCGGCTTTCATGCTTCGGCCAGATTCCTAAGAACCGCGGGCAGTATCCCGCCATTCCTGTAGTACTCAACTTCCACCGGAGTGTCTAGTCTGACAACTGCCTTGAATTTAATTTCACTATTATCTAATTTGGTGGCTGTGACGGTGATTATGGACATGGGCTCAAGTTCGGCGCTAGCAGGAATATCAAACGACTCGGTTCCATCCAGACCGAGAGAATCTGCACTCTCACCTTGTGCGAAAGTTAGGGGCAGAACGCCCATTCCAACTAAGTTTGATCTGTGGATTCTCTCAAATGAAGTTGCGATAACGGCTTTGACTCCGAGCAGCAGAGTGCCCTTGGCAGCCCAGTCTCTGCTGCTTCCTGTCCCATACTGTGAGCCAGCGAGGACGATTAGTGGGGTCTGGTCTTCTTGGTATCGGGTGCTTGCCTCGTAGATTGATGTGACCTCTCCAGTAGGGAAGTGAGTGGTGAAGCCTCCTTCTGTTCCTGGTGCGATTTGATTTCTCATCCGGATGTTTGCGAATGTCCCTCTGACCATGACTTCGTGATTTCCTCGGCGGCTTCCGAACGAATTGAAGTCTCTAGGTTCGACACCTCTAGAGATGAGGTACTTACCTGCGGGACCATGGTTTGGGAAGGCCCCTGCGGGGCTAATGTGATCAGTAGTCACAGAATCTCCAACTTTGACCAGAACTCGGGCCCCTTCGATTGACTGGATTGGGCTAGGTACCCTCCGAATTCCCTCAAGGAATGATGGTAGTCTGACATAAGTGGAGTTCTCATCCCAATCAAACAGAGAACCAGTTTTGCTTGGGATAGCATCCCAGCGAGGCTCACTGAGTACATCGGAGTAACGCTCTGTGAACATCTCTGGCCCAATTGCACTCTGGACAGTTGAGTGGATCTCACCATCACTTGGCCAGACATCTGCTAGCATCACCGGTTCTCCGTCAGGTGTGTGGCCAATCGGATCAGAAGAGAAGTCGATGTCGAGATTCCCGGCCAAAGCATATGCTACAACGAGTGGAGGACTGGCGAGGTAATTCGCCTTGATTTTCTGATGAATTCTGCCCTCGAAGTTTCTATTACCCGATAATACGCTACCAACTACTAGGTCGGCCTCATCTATCGCCGATTCTATCTCTGGATCAAGAGGGCCTGAGTTGCCAATACAAGTGGTGCAACCATATCCAACCACGCTGAAGCCGAGTTCATCCAAATCCTCAGTTAAGCCGGCGGCATCGAAATACTCCGTCACAACACGGCTTCCGGGAGCTAAACTAGGCTTGACCCATGGCTTGATTGACAATCCCTTTTCTCTTGCCTTGCGGGCCAAAAGACCCGCTGCGACCATTACACTGGGATTACTGGTATTGGTACAACTGGTAATCGCAGCGATTACGATATCTCCGTGTTTCAGGTCGCAATCGCGCCCCTTGATTACTGCACTGTCCCCATTACGAGAAGTATCGACACCGTGTCCCTGATGTCCGACAGGAGCATTTAGACTAGTACGCCAGTGAGACTTCATTGCTGACAAATCAACACGGTCTTGGGGCCTCTTTGGGCCGGCTAGCGAGGGCTCTACAGTAGACAAATCCAGAGATAGAGAGGAGGTGAATTGAGGGGCCGGGGTTGTCTCAGTATTGAATAATCCCTGAGCCTCTAGGTATCTCTTGACGTTCTCGACATGGTCCGAGTCTCTCCCTGAAAGCAGCATGTAATCAAGAGTGGTTTGATCTACTGGGAAGAATCCACAGGTAGCCCCATACTCGGGTGCCATGTTTGCTATGGTTGCCCTATCTGGGAGACTCAAATTAGCCAGCCCCGAGCCATGGAATTCTACGAACTTGCCCACACAGCCGTGCTCACGGAGCATCTGAACCACGCGCAGTGTCATGTCCGTGGCTGTAACACCAGGATTCAGGCTGCCTTTCAACTCAAAGCCCACTACCTCTGGAAGTAGCATGTAAATTGGCTGCCCCAGCATGACTGCCTCGGCCTCGATTCCACCGACACCCCAACCAAGAACTCCAAGTCCATTGATCATTGTAGTGTGTGAATCTGTCCCGACTAGAGTGTCTGGCATCCAGATGCCGCTTTCCTCTCTGGCAACCGTTGCAATCCATTCTAGATTGACCTGGTGAACGATTCCCCTTCCGGGGGGAACGGCGCGGAAGTTGTCCAAACTTTGTTGACCCCACTTTAGGAACTCGTAGCGCTCTAGGTTGCGATGATATTCAATCTCCAGGTTTCTTTCTCTCGCATTAGGAAAGAGGCCCGATACATCGACTTGTACGGAGTGATCGACAACAAGGTCGACAGGGACTTGAGGATTAACTCTGTCAGGATCCCCTCCCATCTCCACCATCGCATCTCTGAGGGCAGCTATGTCAACCACGGCCGGAACTCCTGTGAAGTCCTGTAGAATAACTCTGCTTGGACTGAATGGAATTTCAGAGGGAGTCATATCAGGGGCCCATGAAGCAATGCGAATGACATCTTCTTCTGTAACTAGGAAGCCATCGCACTTGCGTAAAGCAGACTCCAATAGTATTCGAATTGAAACTGGCATCTCAGCCAAATTACATTTCCCAGTCCGTTCTAGTGCTCCAATGTCCGCAAAACGAGATTTCGAGCCGTCCGTAGATTCGAATTCTGAAAGAGCATCGAAGGGTAGTGTGCCAGGCAAGTCATCACCTATGGTGATGCGGCATGGGCTGCATCCATGAAGTTGACTCAAAGAGGACTGCTGCTAGTGAACGTCTAGTTATTCACAGTGACACGAATTAGGCGGACCTCTTCGAGAGGTCGATCGTTGCCGTCAGTGGCTACCTCGCTAATCGCTGTTACATGATCGATACCATTGACGACTTTTCCGAATACCGTATGGACTCCATCCAGATGGCTCGGAGTACTGTCTTCTGGGACGATGTAGAATTGGCTGCTGCCGGTATTTGGTGAACTTGTTTTTGCCATGGCAAGGACACCCGGCTCGTGCGGTAGTCCGTTGTCTGCCTCATCAGGCAGTGTCCAACTTGGCTCCGCACAGGAGTCTGATGTATACTGAGTATTGGTGCTGTCATACTTTTTCCCATTGCAGTACCCGTACCACTTTGCAGTATAGCCTCCAGTACCATCTTGATTCTCAAAATCTCCACCTTGAATCATGAAGTCATCAATGATCCGATGAAAGGGAGTGAAGTCGTACTCAGCCCTCTCTGCTAGGAGAAGAAAGTTCTCTACGTGAAGAGGGGCATCATCTTGATACAATTCAATTTCAATAAAGGCAGTAACTCTCTCACTTGAGTCTATTGGGGTATAGGAAATCTCCAGAGTCACAACAGGGTTTTCGGAGTCATCAAACCAATCTGAAATCATCTTGAAAGAAACCAGCAACACCATTCCAGCAACTAGCATCGCTACGAGGCCTATGGGAGTAGGGTTGCCCTCATCGAAAAATTGCATGCCGACACCTAGTGAAATCGCCTGTTCGTCCATCATTGAGGCCAGTTTGTTCATATTGCGGCGAGTTTCCTTATCCTTGGGATCAAAACTCAGGGCGTTTCGGTAACTCTTGTGGGCCTTCTGCCAATGGCGCTTCTGGCCTGCAGTATCCATCTCTCCGAGCATCATCCCGGCATCACCTGCGTACCTCAATGTACGCGCTTTCTGCATATTGTTCTCGCATGAATCCCATGCTTCGGAGCGTAGAATCTCCAACGCTTTCTCAGGTTCACTTGACTTTAGCGATTCATGGGCAGAGTCCCATGCTTTCTGTAGAGTCTCGGGGATGGGCATAGCGCGGGGAAACAGCAATCATTGAAAATGGCAGCGATTGAGTTCTCATCCTGATTTGCTGGAGTTTATACGGGAACGGCTAAGACCGGAATAACACCGGGACGTGTTGCCCGACGCGGGATTGACTCGAGTCAGACTATGGAGATGCATGTGAAGATGGAACGCATCTGCAACGATTTCACAATCAATATTGCAACTGCAAACGGTACTGGTTCTCAGTCGTCGAATCTAATCATCCTCAACTCTATGTTTCAGATGGGAGTTCCAGTCAGTGGTAAGAACCTCTTTCCGAGCAATATTTCGGGGCTTCCAACATGGTTCATCATCAGGGCTAGCGACAAGGGCTACCAGTCGCCTGGTGACAAGGCACACATTCAGGTTTTGATGAACAAGGATACCTGGGTCAAGGACTTGGAAAATCTTGAACCCGGGACGATTGTAATCTACAACGAGGATGTAAAACTGCCAGTAGACAGAGATGACTGCCCCTCTTTTGGAATGCCTATGACCAAGATGGCCAGGGGTATCAACCCGAAACTCGCGCGCCTGATGTGTAACATGTATTACGTGGGTGCATTGGCTCATTTGCTGGGGATAGATCAGGATGCTCTAGATTCGGCAGTCGAGAGTCAATTCAAGGGCAAGGAGAAGGCAATTGAGTTGAACATTAGAGCAATTTCCGAGGGTCGCGATTACGCAGCCGAGAACTGGGAAGATGAGATTCCATACTCTATCGAAATTCGAGATAAGAATCCGGATAGTTTCCTAGTAGAGGGTAACGAAGCGATTGCCCTAGGTTCTATCTTCGGAGGAATCAACATGCTCTCGTGGTATCCAATCACACCATCGTCATCTCTGGCCGAGGGGATAATCAAGTGGCTGCCAGATCTCAGAGAGGCAGATGATGGCGGTTCCACCTGCGCTGTAATCCAGGCCGAGGATGAGCTTGCTGCTGCGGGGATGGTAATCGGTGCAGGATGGGCTGGCGGGCGTGGAATGACATGTACCAGTGGGCCCGGTATCTCACTGATGTCGGAATTCATTGGACTGGCGTATTTCGCTGAGGTGCCGGGAGTGATTTGGGACATCAATCGAGTAGGTCCATCTACCGGACTACCAACTAGAACTCAGCAAGGCGACTTGACCATGTTGTACGAAGCCAGTCACGGTGATACTCAGCACATCGTGCTGATACCTGGAACTGTCGATGAATGCTTCGAGTATGGATGGAGAGCTTTTGACTATGCAGAGCGATTCCAGACCATGGTGTTCGGTTTCAGTGACTTGGACCTAGGGATGAACTACTGGTCAACTTCTGGATTCCAGTATCCCGATTCCCCGATGGACAGAGGCAAGGTGCTTCGGTCCCAGAAGGAGATGGATGCAGTAGAGAACTACGGCAGGTACAGAGATGTCGATGGCGACGGAATCCCATACAGGACTCTTCCTGGAAGTGGGCTCGACCCAATTCTGTACAGAGGTACCGGGCACGACGAGGACGGAATCTACTCTGAGGACCCTGATGTCTACTATGCTACAATCTCCCGTCTGAAGAGGAAGATAGAAGGTGCAAGGGACTTGTTGCCAGAACCTGTCATCAGAGAAGAGGAAGAGCAGCAAATCGGCGTCATCTACTACGGCTCGATGGAGAACTCGATTACTGAGATTGACGATATGCTCGAGGCAACGGGACTGTCCGTCAGTACCTGCAGGGTCAGAGCACTTCCATACCACTCCGAAGTAGAGGCCTTCATCGAGAGGCATCAGAAGGTCATAGTGCTGGAGATTAACAGGGACGGGCAGATGTACGGAATCCTGCGCAAGGAGTTGCCATCTCACCTCGTCCCGAAACTGCATAGCGTCGCCTACACCGATGGAATCCCTCCGCGCGCACGTGTGTATGCGGATATGATTCTTGATACATTGGAAGTGACTGTATGAGTGTAATGAAACTCAATGTAATAGATCTTGAGAAGTCTGAGTATACAGGCGGTAAGTCTTCCCTATGTCCAGGGTGCGGGCACGACCAGATTTCCAACGTAATCATCCAGGCGGCATGGGAGAATGGAATTCCTCCCGAGGGAATCGCCAAGATGAGTGGGATCGGCTGTTCATCCAAGACTCCAGCCTACTTCCTCGGCAAGAGTCACGGATTCAACACAGTGCATGGCAGAATGCCTTCAGTTACGACTGGAGCAAACATGGTCAACAAGAGTCTCTCATTCATCGCCGTCTCGGGAGATGGAGATACAGCCAGCATTGGCATAGGCCAATTCATTCACGCCATCAGGCGTAATCTCGACATGGTCTACATTATCGAGAACAACGGTGTCTATGGTCTGACTAAGGGTCAGTACAGTGCTACAGTGGAGAAGGGATCCAAGAAGAAGAAGGGTACGATGAATGAGCAGCCTCCAATCGATTTGTGTGCGATGGCAATTAATCTGGGGTGCAGCTTCGTCGCTCGCTCGTTCTCAGGTAGTAAGAAGCAGCTCACTGCACTGATTAGAGCAGCCATGGGTCATCGAGGAATGGCAGTAATAGATGTCATATCTCCGTGTGTGACATTTGCAAACAATGATGAATCATACAAGTCTTACAACTACGTAAAGGGGAATGATGAGGTCTTGCACCTGGTTGACTACATTCCTCACTTCACTCCAATAGAGGAGGTGGACATCCCAGAGGGCGAATACGACGACATCCAGATGTTCGATGGTTCTACTCTGCGTCTGGAGACGGTAGGTGATGAACATGATCCGTCCAACCCCGTGTCGGCCCTAGCGGCAATCCATAGGGCCGAACAGGAGAACAAACATGTCACTGGTCTGCTATACTACGATGGTAGTTTACAGACTGCAGATGAGTCTCTTGGACTCACGGAGACTCCACTTTCTGAACTCGGTCAGCATGAACTGCGACCGAGTGCAAACGCGCTAGACAAGGTTAACTCTGGATTCAGAGGAAGTTGATTGTGATTTTCAAGTCGGATTCGTTGAAATAGCGAACCCGACTCCGTCGCTCGCTAGTCCCTTAGTGTAGTGGTCCATCATATGGCACTCTGGATGCCATGACCCTGGTTCGAATCCGGGAGGGACTACCAATCAGCGTCTTATTGCGACTTCATGTAGAACAGCACGGCGAAAATCACATTTGGAACCGTTTCTAAAGAGAGCGGTAAAGCAACTGTGAAACCCAACTTACCATTATGATAATCATGAACCAACCGAGGGTGGATCTAGCCCACCTGCTAGGTTCCTTCTTGGGAGGAAAAGGGTCGATTCCGGCATCTATGGCCTCGGCAATTATGGCGAGTTCCTCTTCAATAGTCTCAGGTTGCTTCATCTCGTCACGGCTCCGAAGTCGGATCCCAGCCTGAGACGTACGACTCCTCAAGGGCTGTGAGATCGGACTCCTTGCCGCTCAAGTCCACGTCTAGTGAGCCCAAGTTCTCTGAGATCCTAACAGGGTTGCTGGACTTAGGAATAGTGATGGCCCCGATGTCCAAGCACCACTTGATTGCCGCTTGGGCCGGGGTGCAGCCAACTGATTCTGCAATCTTACAGATTCCCGGGTCTGCTACCTTGTGCCCTCTAGCAAGTGGTGAGTACGCCATCGGAACGGCTCCGACTTCTCTGATTGCTGCACGAAGTGCGTTACGCTGTAACCAAGGGCTAATCTCGATCTGATTAACCGATGGCATCAAACTCGCATAAGACCTCATCGCATCGAGATGGTGGGCTCCGTAGTTGCTTACTCCAATTGAGCGCGTCCAGCCCTTGGCCAGGCACTGCTCCATGCCCTCCCAGACTGGTGCTCTCGCATCAGGATCTTCGGGAGGAGCGTGAACCAGATACAGGTCCATGTAATCAAGGCCGAGATTCTCAAGACTCTGCTGGCATCGCTCCATGGTCTCCTCGAAACTGTTGGCGTGAGGGCGGCGGAGTTTTGTGACAACAAAAATCTCCTCTCTGGGAATTCCAGACTCTCTGATAGCTTGGCCAACTTCGTCCTCATTTCCATAAGCCATGGCCGTGTCAATCATTCTGTAACCCTGCTCCAGTGCATATAGTACCGAATTCTTGCACTCGCCCGGCTCGCCCATTAGATAGACTCCCAATCCGAAGGTTGGCATCTCGACTTGATGCAGTCTCTCGCCGGTGTTTGTGCTTGTGTTCGAAATCGTAACTGATTCCATGTTCGTCGAAGGTTAGATTACGTATTCAATGGTTATTGTAGCGAGGTTGAAGCGTCATACCTCGTCGAAGGTACATGGGAGAGTTGCCCGAGGGTATGGAGATGCCCAAATCGGAGAGAGCTAAGCCTCGCCCCTCTGCCTCTGTGATTCTCAGTAGGGAGCGTGAAGGTGGTCACGAAATCCTTCTTGGTCATCGGGTCTCTGAGCTACCTGCCTTTCCAGACGTCTGGTCATTCCCAGGAGGTGCAATCAGCAGAGTCGATAGGTCAGCAGCAGAATCGAATCGGGAATGGTTGCAAGACAGGGTCGACAGGGTCTCAGTGTTCGCTCTACTCAGAGAGATGGTTGAGGAGCTCGGGGTGGCTCCCGATGGTCTTGGCGGTCTGACCGAGGTGAAAGAGGATGTTCGTGCTGAAGTCTGTGAGGATAAGGCGAATTGGTTGAGATTGATGGATTCGGGGGCTCTAACTTGCAAGGGATTCCATTGCGAGATGATTACCGAGAGGATTACTCCTCCTCAAGCTCCTGCTAGGTTTCACAATCTATTCTTCCATGTGCCAACCGGAGACCCCGGTGTCACACCCTCATTCCCTCCCGGTAGATCTGAGTTTGATGAATTCCGTTGGTGGAGGCCTGCTGACTTGATTTCTTCCTGGGAAAGCAACGAGATTCGTTTGCCTCCACCCCTCGTCACACTGGCGCGCGACCTAGTGGAAGCCATTGAGGCTGAGGGGGATTTGCAGTCCGCTTGCGACGTTTTGGCAGCCGACCCGCCCACTGGCAGTCATCGCTTCGAGTATGGCCCAGGGGTAGAGTGTGTACTAATCCCCACAGACACACTCCCTCCTGCCACGCACACAAACTGCTTCATCCTGGGAGAGCGGGGTGGGGAACGAGTCATCGTAGACCCGGCGGCTAAGGACGAGGAGGGTTTTGAAGAGCTTTCAATGAAAGTTCAGGAAATTTACGATGACGGTAGTTCGATTACTGCAACCATACTCACTCACAGGCACCCTGACCACATAGGTAACTTGGAGAAAATCTCCGAAATTTACCAAGCTCCGATTTGGGCCAGTTCCGAGACTCTAGCGGCGATTTCTCCTTGTGACTCAGACCGAGTCCTTAGTGAGGGTGATTCTTTCGTTCTGGATGGACCTAGTGGCGGAATCCGCTGGGATGTCATTGAG
>Ga0310344_10000521_pt1 | contig 30227 bp, 35 predicted proteins | sample HC15DNA20200_MG_FD_203801 | JGI IMG/M metagenome (GOLD analysis project Ga0310344, IMG submission 203801) | Marine microbial communities from station ALOHA, North Pacific Subtropical Gyre - HC15-DNA-20-200_MG | ecosystem: Environmental > Aquatic > Marine > Oceanic | place: Pacific Ocean: North...
CATCTGATATGTTTGTAGCATCACCGATGTATGCATACCAGTTGCCGTCAGTAGCTTGAACCATGAAGATGTTATCTCCGTTGACTTCAACATCTGGGACACCACCAATGGCGGCACCTGTAGTTGCGCCTGAAAGTTCAAGACTAGTTCTAGCTGGGTCACTGACTATAATTTCTATAACTTGTGGACCACCAAACGTGTTTTCGCCTTCTGCAGAAACTGCAGAGACGTATAGGTGCGTGGTTTGAGCCTCTGCCACAGGCATAAAGCTTGGGGCTGCGAGGGTCATTCCTCCCGCGACCATTATGGTCATTATAGTAAGACTAGTTATTTTTCGTCCTAATTCGTTTTTCATGTTATTGAGCTTTTCAAAAACTCGTAGTTTATAATCGAACATAGATCATTCGTCGAATGTACTAAACCAAAGATTCACAAGTGTTATATGATATGATTTTTTTTTTGTAAAAATTGTATCAAATTTTAAATTTTATCTAAGAGCCTTTTGTTTGTCCCCATTGTGCTAACGCAGATGCAGCTGCAACCCATGTTCGAAGGTCTTGATAAACTGGAACATTATGTTTCTCAATTAATTTTATCATTTTTTCAGTATATGGTCCACCATTACCACCACATAAAATTGGCTTTTTTCTTTTCTTTGAAAGTCCAGCTAGATGATCAACAATTGTTTCTTCAAGAGGGTCATCTTGGAACACAAACCAAGGCATTGCGATATCAACATTCTTGTCAGCTATGAATTGTTCAATAACAAATCTGTAATCGTCTGCAGTTGCGCCACCACCTACATCTGCTGGATTGCCACTATGAATAGGAACTGTTGGTGGAAAATGATCCTTTATTTTTTTGCGAGTTTTTGGTGTTAATTTTCCTATTGTAAGACCTAATCTTTCTAAATGATCAATTCCGCCTATCATTGGACCAGCACCATTGCTAGTCATAGCAACACGATTACCATTTGCAGGAGGTTGCCATGCCATTGCCTTCAAAACACCAACTAATTCTTGATAACTGTCAACTGAAATAATTCCTGCTTGTTTGAATGCACCCATAATCATTGCGTTAGAGCCACCAAGCGAACCTGTGTGCGATGCAGCTTGTTTTGCACCTGCAGCACTTCTTCCACTTTTCCAAATGATAATTGGTTTCTTCTTTTCTTTCATTACACGTTTTGCAGTATTGATGAATTTTCTACCATCACCAAATCCTTCAACGTATAATCCAATTACTTTAGTTTGAGGATCATTTGCAGCATACCATATCATATCTGCCTCATCAACATCAGAACGATTACCAAAACTAATCATTTTTGATAAACCAAACAAATCTGCACTCTCCAACATGCTGATTCCCATGGTTCCACTTTGTGAGAAGAATGCAACATTTCCTAATTTTGAACGAACCATTCTGGCTTGTCCTTGGAATGCACAATCAAGTCTATTTGCTGCATTAAACATTCCAATACAGTTAGGACCGATTACACGAATTTTGTGTTTTAATGATAGTGCTTTTACCTCTGCTTCCATGGCGGCTCTGTCGCCACCAAGCTCTTTACCACCACCAGAGACTATTACTACACTGTGAATTCCTTTCTTTGCACAAGTCTTCATGATTTCACCACATGCTGAAAGATCAACACATACAACAACAAGATCAACTTTTGCCTTTATTGATTCTAATGATGGATAGCATTTAATTCCAAGGATTTTCTTTTGTTTAGGATTAATTGGGTAGACTTTGCCCTTAAAATCTTGTTTTCCTAGTGCATCTAACACTGAATTACCAATTTTTCCTGGTGTTGAAGATGCACCAACTAATGCAACTGATTTTGGTGTAAAGAATTGCTCCATTGATGTAATGATTGGTTTTGCTTTTGAAATTGAATTCTTTTTGATTTCTTTATTTAGAATTATCTTTGCATCTACTACAAAGTAAGATTTTGGATATACAATTACGGGGTTAAAGTCAACACTGTTTATGTAATCAGCATTATCAACTCCCATCTTTCCAATTTGAACCAATGCTTTTGCAACCATGTTTGTATCAATTGGTGCACTGCCACGAAATCCTTTGAGAAGTTTTGAACCTTTTAATTCATTTAACATTGATTTTGCATCAGAAGTTGTAATTGGAAGCATTCTAAATGCAACATCCTTGAAAACTTCGGTCATTATTCCACCCAATCCAGCCATAAGCATTGGACCGAACTGTGGATCATTTTGTATACCAACAATTAATTCAACCCCTCCTTTTGGAACCATCTTTTCCAAAAGAATTCCTTTTACATCTACACCTTTTTTCTTCGATAATCTGCCATACATGTCATTGAATGTTTTTTTGACATCTGCTACATTACCTACTCCAACTTTTACACCACCAACATCAGTTTTGTGGAGAATTTGTGGAGACACAACTTTCATTACTAATGGAAATCCAAGTTTTTTTGCAGACTTTGCTGCCTCATCGGCAGATTTTACTAGGGCGAAACCAGGAACTTTAATTCCATACTTCTTTAAAATTGACTTAGCTGCCTCTTCTGTGATAATTTTATGATCTGTTTTGATTGTTTCCTCAAAGATATTTTTTACAGAAGACATTATTAGATCGATAAAAAAATTTTTCGCTATATTAATCTTTGATCAAAATTTTTGTTTAAGGCCAGATGCCTTTAAGCTCAAATGCTTCTAAAACTCTTTGAACTGCAAGTGCCATTGCAGCTCTTCTATTGTCAATTTTGTGTTTTTTAGCAAGATTATGCATATCCTTTAATCCTCGGACAATATTTGACTCCATTTTACCTGCAACTTCATCAAATGACCAATAGTAACCCTGGTTATTTTGAACCCATTCCAAATAAGAAATACACACTCCACCAGAATTTGCAAGAATGTCTGGAATCATGAATATTTTTTTCTTGTGAATAATTGGATCAGCGTCAGGAAGTGTAGGACCATTTGCAGCTTCGCCAATAATCTTGCATTTCAATTTCTTTGCAATAGATGTAGTAATCTGATTTTCTAAAGCACCTGGAACTAGTATGTCACATTTTGTGGTAAGTAGTTGTTCTGTAGTAATTTTCTTGCTTCCTGGGAAGCCTACAACTGAACCTTTCTTTTGTTTATACTCTAATAATTTACTAACTTTGAATCCTTTTGGAACTAATATGGAACCTTTTGAATCACTTGCGGCAATACACTTAGCGCCCATCTTTTCAAGATACTCACCAGAAAATGTTGAAGCGTTTCCAAATCCTTGTAAAACAACAGTTGCTCCTTTTAATTTGAGTTTTAGAATTTTTGCTGCTTCTCTAATACAGTAAGCGTTACCTAATCCAGTAGCAACATTTCGTGCTAATGAACCACCCATAGGAATTGGTTTTCCTGTTATAACACCTGGAGAGTACTTGTTTCCATTCATTTTACTCCATGTATCCATGATCTGTGTCATTTCTTTTCCCGTAGTGTAAACATCAGGAGCGGGAATGTCTTTTTGAGGACCAATCACTTCACCGATTTTATACGCAAAACCTCGAGTTAATCGTTCAAGCTCTCCATCACTAAGTTTTTCTGTTTTTGGATTGACAAAGATAGCTCCTTTGCCTCCACCAAGTGGAATATCAACTACAGCACACTTCCATGTCATCCATGATGATAATGCCATAACTTCACGTTCCATGTATTTGACACCACCTTCAGGATTAAAGTATCGTATACCACCTTTGTATGGACCACGATCATTGTTATGTTGTGATCTAAATCCAGTAAAGATACGAATTTTTCCGTTATCCATTTTTACAGGAATTTTTACTCTCAATACTCTATTTGGCATTGCCAAATATTCACGCAATTGTTTATCTTTAATTTTCAAAATGTCACATGCATCATTAACTTGTTTAGTTGCATTTGCAAAAGGATCTGCTTGGGCCAAGATGTATAATTCTGATCTTAAATTACTACTTAAAAGTTCCTTTCATAAAATATCAAATTATTTTAAATGTCTGATAACAGGTAATGTATGAAAGTATTAGTAACCGGTGCATCAGGATTTATCGGTTCTAGATTAGCACAAAGATTAATCTCAGAAGGTGATGAGGTTTATGGTATAATTCATGAAAACCCAAATACTGTGGACGGAATGCATGTAATTACTGCAGATTTGTCAGAAAATGATTTTGATATTCCTGATGTTAATTTTGATGTAGTTTTTCATCTTGCAGCTGCTACACCACTAGTTAAAGACAAAAAAAAGCAGAGAAAAATTAACTTTGATGGAACAGTTAACTTATTTGAGAAAATAAAAAACAAAACAAATTTTATTATTTATGCATCAGGATTAGGAGTTTTTGGAAATCCAGGTAATACAGTCGTAAATGAAGAAAGTGAAATCAAACCAGATACAGATTTTGTAAAAATTAGATTAGAAGCACAAAAATTCTTAGAGAACTCATGTACGGAAAATAAAATTAATTTTTCTGTATGTTATTTTGGAGATGTTTATGGCGATGGAAGTTGGTTTATAGACATGATTGTTAATAGGCTAAAAAATGGAACGTTTAAAATTCCAGGAAAGGGAGATTACTCAAAATGCTTTATTCATGTAGATGATACTGTAGGAGTGTTAATTGCAATTGCAAGACATAATCCAAGTGACGAATCATATGTTGTAGCTGACTCTACACCAACAACTTTTAAAGAATTTGTAGATTATACTGCGGATAAGATTAATGCAAAACATCCAGGTGGTGTTCCAATGTTTCTTGCAAAAGGTATTCTAGGAGGGGATTTGATAAAATTATTAACAACATCAATAAAAATTTCAAATGAAAAAATTTCAAAAATTCATAATTTCAAATATTCATCGTATAAAGAAGGGATCAATTCTATTCTAAGTAACTAATCTCGTTAAAATTAGATCTATAACAACGAGCCTATACAATAACTAACCCTTAAATTAACATTGGAAATAATTATTTTATCATGATGGCAAACCGTGGATATGACATGACACCAACAATGTACTCACCTGATGGAAGAATTTATCAAGTTGAATATGCACTTGAAACGGTAAAACGTGGTACATTAGCAATTGGAGTAAAAAGTAAAGAGGGAATTATCATAGCCGTAGAAGAAAAAGGAAGAATGCTCCAGGTTTCAGAAGTTACACAAAAAATTTTTCAGGTTGATGAACATATAGGAGTTGCAGCTGCAGGTTACATACCTGATGCACGGGTACAAGTAGATAATGCAAGATATTTCTCTCAGAGTAACAAGTTAACTTATGATGAACCTGTAGAAGTTGAGACTGTTGCAAAGCATTTAGCAGATCAGAATCACCAATTTACTCAATATTCAGGTGTTAGACCATTTGGTGTCGCATTAATTATTGCAGGAGTGGACAGAAAAGGTTCTCAAATAGTTACAATAGACCCAAGTGGAACCTATGTTTCATATTCTGCTGTAGCAATTGGTTTAGGCTCAGATGAGGTAAATGATTTCTTAGAAAAAAATTACAAAGATGATATGTCTCTGGAAGAAGCAGCATCTTTAGCTATTGCAGCAATAAATCTAAAAAGTGAAGAAAAGGTAGGAACTGATCATATTAAAATGTCAAAAGTCACTGCGGATACAAAACTTCTTGAAAAAATATCAGAAGGTGATTTAAAGAAATTTGACGAGCAAGCCAAAGGCAAATTTGCCAAATAATCAGAAATACAATTATTTATCGAGTTTTAAAGCAAACATTTGTTAAAACATAATTTAAGATGATAGTATGGGTTTAGGAAGTTATTGGGCAGAGGTAATAGATGTTCTAAGGGATATTATTCCAGTTTATGACAAAGTAAATTCATTCATTTCTTTAGGTAAAGATACTGAACATAGAAATCAAGCTATTAAAGGTAGAATAAAAAAAGGAGATAAAGTTCTTGATGCAGGTTCAGGTTTTGGAAATATGTCAAAAACGGCTGCAAATATTGTGGACAATGATTTGAAAATTATTTTGTATGATCCACTAGTTCCAATGCTAAAAAATACTGACAGACTATTTGACAAAAAATTAGATAGTGCATGTGGGGTTTTTGAGCATGTTCCATTTCAGGATGATGAGTTTGATATGGTATTGTCAGGCTATTCTCTACGTGATGCAATTAGTTTGAAAACTGCAATTTCTGAAATGCATAGAGTTCTAAAAAAGAATGGACGATGGGTTATTGTTGATTTAGGAAAACCAGATGATGCAGTAATAAGATTTGGTGTGACATGTTATCTACGATTACTCTTACCTATTATTGCATTTATTGCAGGTGGAAGACTTGGTTTAAAATTTGCAACACTTTATGGAACATACAGACTTTGGCCACAAAATAAAAAATTACAATCCCTATTACTTGAGAAATTCTCAAGAGTTGAATTTGATAAGGATCTTATGGGCGGAGCAATAATGGTTGCTGCGTATAAATGAATAGAAGACTAATTCTAGTCTACATTACAGGACTATTAATTGGAATTTCTTATGGACTACATGGTCCATTATTACCAATTTTTGCAAAAGATGTGATAGGTGCATCATATGTAGAATTAGGAGTTATTGGTTTTGCAAATTTTATTCCTTACGTGTTTTTTCCATTGTTTGTAGGAATTTTCTTAAACAAATTCAATAATGGACATCTGTTATCAATTGGTGTAATCATTAATTCTGCGTCAGTGTACCTGTTATCTATTGCACAAAGCGTGCCAGAAGTAATGGGTTTTAGAGTTATGACCGGAGTGGCTCATGCATTTTTTTGGCCACCATGTGAGGCAATAATATCAAATGTTAGCAAAGGAAAAACGAGAGTAAGAAATATTGCAACATTTACTGGATTCTTTACAACTGGATTTATGATTGGACCACTGATCGGTTCAATTCTTTTAGACAGTTTTGATATGACATATAGGATAATTTTTGAAATAGCTGCATACGTACTAGTTGCATCTTTAGTATCAGCACTTGTTTTATCAAAAAATAGACCTACAATAAAACACGAGACTTTTTCCTTATCATCACTAAAAGAAATTGCAAGATTTCCACAAGTAATTCTAATGTTGATCTACTGCACTGCCTCATTTGGAGTAATTCTAAGCATCTATCCTGCATTTCTAAGTGATAGAAGTATGACTGTGATAGACATTGAGATACTTTTCTTTATTTTTGGAATTTCAAGAATACTAACACTAGCCGTTGCAGGAAAACTGGCAAAATGTACAAGTTTGACATTAATTATTGCTACATTTGCAATCGCAATAGGACTTGGTTTATCATTTTTTGTCGATACAATTATAGAATTTGCCATTTCTCTTGTGCTTCTTGGTTTTGGATTTAGTATTTTCTTCCCACTTACATTAGAAATCATACTTAGTAGAACAAGACCTGAGATTTCTGGTACAATGATTGGAGCATATGAAACTACATTTGGTATTGGATGGGCAATTGGACCTATAATTGCAGGACTGATTTCACAGTTCTTTGGAAATGATATGCCATACTTGATTTTCTTTGTTCTAGGCATTGGAGTCGCTATTCTTTCAATTTCCCAAAGAAAATTACTTGAACCTAAAAGAAATACAAATCTTTAATTTAAAACCAATTAAACAAAATCCATGCTTGAATACAGTTTAAACATTATTGGTAGCGAATGGATAATCATAATTTTTGTTGCATTGATCTTATTGTTTGGTACAAACAAGTTACCTGAAGCTGGCAAAAAAATTGGAAAAATTGTTGGAGAGTATAACAAAGCAAAAAATGGTGTTCAAAAACAATTCAAGGATTATACAGAACCAAATTCAAATGACTCCAATCTTTCTGTCAATGGACCAGTACAGACTGAAAGACAAAAACTGGAATACATGGCAAAATCACTTGGAATCAATATAGAAAATAAAACTGATTTGGAATTAAAGCAGATTATAGAAGCAAAATTTGGTACATCAGAAAATGAACCAAAAGATGATTTGAAGGAAAAGCGATTCAAAAATTAATTTTTTTTAAATCTATATGTATTACTTTTAAGTCGTTTTTTTGCAAATTTGTAGTAATCACTAACAATTTCAAAACCACAAAATTGTCTTTCATTCATTTTACTAACCACAGCAACTTGACCTGAACCTAAAAAGGGATCAAGTATTACATCATTTTTTTTACTTGAGTAACCTAAAATTTTTTCAATAATTTCTAGAGGAAGTTTGGTTGGTGTTTTTTCCTCACCAGTCCAATACTCACGTTTAATTTCCCAAACATCTTCTTTATCTCTGTAATGAAGACTGTTTCCATTATCAGATTTTTCATTTTTTGAAAAACGTGAAAAGGGATAAAATTTTCTTTTTTTAGCATTTTTACAAACATAAAGACAATGATAATGTGATGTAACATACTTGTTTTTGGTTACAACACCAAATTGATATTTCCAAATGATATGATTAACTACAGTAAATCCAATGTCATCAATCACAGTAAGTATATCCTTTAGGTTATTCCATCCTGAGAATACATACATACTTCCAGAATCTTTTAAGATTCGAAAAACTTCAGACATCCATTTTAAAGTAAAATCATAGTAATTTTCAGGTGAAATTTCGTTATAACCTTCTATAACCCTTGACTGTGTTCTGTTGTAATTAGCTTTTTTTGCTTTGAAATTAATTGCAAATGGTGGATCAGTTATTACAAGATCAATTTTATTTTTTGGAATAAGCTTCATTCCATCAATACAATTAAGATTATAGATATTATTGAATAATATTTTTTTCAACTTTAATTTTTATCAAGTGGTTACTTATAATCTCAAACATAAAAAAGATGTAACGACTGATAATCAAAGTCGTTATCTATATGCCATTTTTGCCTTCTTTTTGTTGACTTGAGATAATTCTTCTTTTAGATGACGTTTTAGTAGTGTCTCATGTTCTTTTTTGTGCTTCCAGTATGCATTGAGGCACGCTTGTCTAGTTTTTGCTCTACTCAATTGAGAAGTGAATTTTTTGTGGCTTTTTGCTACTTGTGATGTATAACTTGCCATAAAGCCTATGAACACACATTATAGTTAACCTTTTTTTAATTTTCAACAATAGTGCCAATAATAAGACTATTAGATACCTGTAACATGATTGGAACATGGAAAATGTTGCACTTGTAACTGGATGCTCAAGCGGAATTGGATTAGAAACTGCAGTTTCTCTTGCTAGAGAAGGACATTTTACATATGCAACAATGAGAAATATGAAAAAATCAGGGGATTTAGATAAAATTGTAAATGATGAAGGTTTGCCCATCAAAATTTTAGAGCTTGACGTTGATGACGAAGAGTCTGTAGACAATGCACTAGGAAAAATTATGGATGAAAAGGGAAGAATTGACACACTTGTAAATAATGCAGGATGGGGTATGTGGGGAACTGTAGAGGATGTTTCAATTGAGGAGTTTAAACAGCAATTTGAAACAAACTTCTTTTCAATAATAAGAATGATTCAGAAAATTGCACCTGTAATGAGAAAGCAAAAATCAGGTAACATAGTAAATGTTAGTTCAGTGGCAGGAAGGATTGGATTTCCAGTTACTCCTGCGTATATTAGTTCAAAATTTGCGTTAGAGGGGTTAAGTGAATGTTTAAGATTTGAGCTTGGATCATTTGGAATAAATGTTATCATTATCGAGCCAGGTGTAATCAAAACTAATTTCTTCGATTCAATGAAAATGGCAAAAAAATCAGATTCTGATTCAGTATACAATGAAATTACATCAAAAGTTGTTTCAGGTGTAAAGATGATGGCTGAAATGGGTACTGACCCAAAGGAAGTGGCAGATACTATAATCAAGTCAATTAATGCTGAAAACCCATTACCACGATACATTGTAGGCAATGATGCAATGATGTTCCTGGAATCAAAAAAGATGAAAACTGATATTGAATTTGAGAATTATATCAAAAAAGAATTGTATGGTGACTAATCACCACATTTGTCAAGATTAGAATATATACGTCTAAAGTCGATTTTTGTCAAAGTCCGCAATAAGTGAATAATATGAAATGGCAAAAACTTCAACATAATGGAATTCTTTTCCCTCCAGATTTTGAATCAAAGGGAATAAGGATCAAAATTAGAGGAGAGTCAATTTCTTTGGATATACTTCAAGAAGAAATGATCTATCAATGGGCAAAAAAGAAAGATACACCATATGTGCAAGATAAAGTGTTTCAAAAAAACTTTGTTGCAGATTTTGCCAAGACGTTTAATGGGAAATATAAGAATTTGACACTGTCAGAAATTGATTTTTCAAACCCATTCAAAATAGTTGATAAGGAAAAAGACGCAAAAGAACTCCTTACAAAAGAACAGAAAAAAGCACTTGCTGCAAAAAGAAAAGAAATTCGAGAAGAAATGAAAACAAAATTTGGTATGGCAATTATGGATGGAAAAGAGGTTGAAGTTGCAAACTACATGGCTGAGCCACCAGGTATATTCATTGGTAGAGGTGAACACCCTATGAGGGGTAAGTGGAAACCGAAAGTCTCAGCAAAGGATGTGACTTTAAACCTTGGAAAGGAGGCAAACATACCTAAAGGAAATTGGGGAAAAATTGTTCACGATAAAGATTCAATGTGGATGGCTAGCTGGACTGATATTCTAACTGAGAAAAGGAAATATGTATGGCTAGCAGATACTGCTGGAATCAAACAAGAGCGTGATCAGGCAAAGTATGATAAAGCAAAAAAATTATCAAGTGAAATTGAAAAAATTAAAGATAAAATTGTTAAAGATATGCAAGATAAAGACCCAAAGACAAGGCGCATTTCTACTGCATGTTATTTGATTTATAGAACTGCAATGAGAGTTGGTGATGAAAAAGATCCTGAAGAAGCAGATACAGTTGGTGCAACAACTCTACGAAAAGAGCATGTAAACCTTACAGGTAGTTCCATTGAATTTGATTTTCTTGGTAAAGATAGTGTTAGATGGAAAGAAACAATCAAAGCAGTAGGACATGACAAACAATTTCATGATAATCTCAAAGAGCTTGCAATAAAGAAAAAAAATTCTGAGGAAATATTTGATGGTATAACATCAAGACATGTAAATCAGTATTATTCTAGTATTGTTAAAGGATTGACCGCAAAAGTTTTCAGAACATATCTTGCATCTAGTGTAGTATCAAAATATCTTCGCGAACATGATAATATTAAAAAATCAACTCCAGCTGAAAAATTATACCATGCCAAGTTAGCCAATCTAGAGGCTGCAATAATGTGTAATCACAAAAGAACTATTCCTAAAACATTTGAAGAAACACTTCAAAAAAAGATTGATACACTAAAAAGTGCAGAGTCTAGTACACCATGGAAGTCAAAAGAAGAGACATTGAAAAAGGCTGAGTCAAAAGTGGTTAAAACAGATAAACAAAAAGAAATGAAAAATGAACGAATCAAAAAAGCAAAGATTCAATTAAAAAAATCAAAGCAAAAACACCAAGAAAGGATAGAAAAACTAAGATTGCAAGTGGATCTTACTAAAAAAACTAAAGACCACAATTTGGGTACATCACTTCGTAACTACATTGACCCACGAATTTTCAAATCATGGACAGATGAGGTGAATGCTGATTGGGAAAAATTGTATACATCAGCATTACAAAAAAAATTCCTATGGGTTAAATCAATTAATGATGATTGGAAGCAAGTGGCAACACATTATTAGTTTTGAACATTTAATTGGAATAATTTAGAATTATTATTATGTTATTTACTACTATTACAGAAGATTTACAGAAGGAATTAAAAAAAAATTTCGCGCAAATTAGATTTCTAATTAAGAAAAATCCTGCTATAGCTTACAAGGAAATTATAGAAATTGGAAAAAATGTTGGGAAAAAATACAATATTGAGCTACTTGTTAATTTTCCCCATGAAGGTAAAATTGATAATTTTGACATGTATGGAAAGCAAGACTTGAGTTTTCTTGTAGACAAAGAAAAAAAGAGATTTCCAATTGATCGAGAGATCATAAAACAAAAAGCAAAAGAAATTCTAGGAGATGTCAAAACTGAAGATGCTTACATGTATGAAGACAAAGAAGGCGCCAGAATAATTTTTAACGATAACATCCAAGATAAGATCGATATTTTACCACATTCACTGCATGTTTGGTATGAATTTACAGAACCAGTAACTGAATTTTGTAATTGGCTTTTAGAGAATGTATATTTAATGAAAGAAGAAAAAAACTAATTTTCTTCCAATTGATCTAGGATATCTTTTACATCACGATTATCAGAATCAACATTTAGAATTTTTTTACAACAATCCATTACACTGTCATCATCTTTTAAGAACTGCATAATTCTTAGTTTAAGTGATAGTGCTTCTACATCAAACTCATTAATCTCTAGAGCTCTTTCCAGATAATGAAGTGATTTTTTTGCATCTTCTAGAATATAGAACATACTACCCATGATAAAAAGAAAGTCAGGATCTTCTGAATGTGTTTTTTCCATCGTTTTAGCATATTCAATAGCCTGTTCATATTCACCATCATGAATAAGCTTCTTGAGTTTTCGCTTTGGGTACTTAAAAAATCCAGTCATGTTTCAAATCAACTAAATATCATATTAAATTTTAATAATTACTTTACGATACTTTCATTATTCCATTAGAAATTAACCATTGTATTCCAGTAACAAACGATTTATCGTCGATTTGTCCATCAGCCCACCAACCAGCATTATTTTTTATCCAAGATGGTATTCCATCTGTTCCACTACTAGAACCTTGAGATGTTTCAGGTATTTCCATTACTCCTGTATTAATCAAATATTGAATACCAGTTACAAATGAACTGTCATCTATCTGTCCTTCAGCCCACCAACCAGCATTATTTTTAATCCACTCTGGAATGGAGATTTGATTTTCACCAAATGTTTCTATTGGTTTTGGTTTTTCTCCAGTGATATTAACATCAAATGTTATGTATCCTGTATCCTCGCCACTAGGAGCAATCATTTCAGGACCCATACCATATACCATTATCACATACCTTGCTGTACCTGGGTCTTCTTCAACAACAGTAGTTCGATATACCTGTCCTGATGTTGTGTAAAGCTTTTGTCGACCCTCATCATTTGCTATTGAACGGATGATATCACCATTATCATCAACAACCCAAATATCATAATGAACCTGATTTACAAATTCAGTTGGATTTACTACTCTCATAAAATTGATGAACCATTCTATATCACAGCCAGGAATTGGATTTGGAGGGCCATATTTTACATCAACAATTACAGAATACGAATTTGTTGTTTCCCTTATAGGAACCTTATCATATTGATCTGGACACCCCAAAGCAGCTTGTGCTGTATCAGTTGTTACAATTTCTTCAAATGGATTTGAAGTAATATAGTAATCATAATCTAATAATTCAAATTCATATGCAACTGGTGGAACGCCTGAACTTACATGAACATATGTCAAGGCTTTAACAGGAAATGGGAATTCATCTACAACCCATACCTGACTTTTTGCCCCACCTGTTTTCCATTGTATCATAACTGTGTCAAATGTATCAGCTGGTGTGGTAATAGTTTCAATTGCAGTTGGAAGTATTTGCTCACCACCAATATTTGCAATTTTTCCCCATGATGCCGCAGAAAATTCTTTTGGTCCTTTACCTGTTAAATCACCTATTTCTTTTGTTGCATAAGCTGATAACCAAGCAATTGATGACTTGTAAGCACCGCGATATGGACCAATATTTTCAGATCCTCCAGTTGGCTCTGGTGCAATATCACCAACATGCATTTCACCCTTGATTACCTTATTTCCATCTTCAACTAAAACTTGCATTATGTATTTCTCTTCAGTTCCAATGGTTCTTTTTTCACTAACCCAAAATGACATGATGAATTTTGTACAGTCTTTGTAATCTACATAGCACATTTTGTAGCTGAAATAATCTCCAATCTCAAGACCCTCACCTACATACCAACTACCATCAAGAGCAACACCACCTGCTGAATATTGAGCAAATGCTTGTTGATATGCAAAAGGAATAATCAACAAAATTGCAAATATCGGAATAATTACGGTAATCTTCACAAAATTAACATCAAAATTTTGTTAGATAAATGTTTCACAGAATACTCTAAGCAAATAAAGAAAAAAAGGAAAAATAGAAAGTTCCTATGATAATTGATTTACTGCTTCTTTACAGACGTCAGTACTACATTGGCAATCATGGCTACATATACAGTGACCCTGCATTGCACAATCACATGAGTAATCTGGATCGCCTGAGTCTGCTTCACAGCCACATGCTTGATCTGTCATAGGATGAATAGATCAGACTTGGTTTTAAGAGTTTTTGATATATTCTAACACTGTTATGTTAGTTAATTGAATTTTTGAGAAAGTCATTGGAAATTTTTGATAATGTATTGGTTTGAGATTCAAGTTTTGCATCGTCATTTTCCAGATCAAAACCCGTTTTTAAAACATGAATTAATTCAGGTGTCTTGTCTATAGAATTTCTAATTTTGTAAAAATTCTTTTGATTTACAGTTCCTAAGTAAAAATAACAATCTGAAAATAATGAATTATTAATTAAAAAATCAGCTTTATTTTTGATAATGCTTGAGTGATTATTTTTTTCAATCATATCAGAAAATCCTTGAGTTGATTTCAACATTCTAGATAAAAGAGAACTGGTAGATCGTTCTAATCCAATACATTCAGTGATTAAAGATAAAGAATCGTTTGTTTTACTTGCTTTTAAATTTCTAACTGTTTCTAGTGTATGTGTAGGAAATGTTTGTTTTTCATTTTGAGACAAAATAGAATCAACAAGAAAATATGCAGCTGATTTTAACCAACATGCAGCAAAAGGATCAGATTTTTTTAACCCCTCTTTAGATTTTGCTATACAAACTTGTGATTCAATAATACATTTTTTATAATATGCTTTTGATATTGAATTCCTTTTTTCCCTAATCTTAGATAGAAAAATTTTTAGCTCCCATTTTGGATCATGTAATATGTCTAAATTGTAATATTGATTTAAAATTTCTATTCTAGATTCATTGAGTTTTCCGTGATGTAATCTTACAAATTCATCATCAATCTCAATTACAGAATCATAACTATTAGTCTGATCAAATATAATAATATTATAATCACAGCATTCATAATGTATTTTCTCTGCCCGACAGCCACCTATTGCAATAGAATTATCAGAATTGGCGAATTTATCTAAGATTTTTTTAAAATCCATCTTATCATAGTGGTGATATTTTCTATAAAATAAACAACTTACTAATTTTTACTAAACAAGTAATGCAAAACACTTGCTTTAAATTGTGAATCATATAATTTTTTTCAGCTCCTATAGTGTAGTCCGGCCAAGCATATTGCCCTCTCAAGGCAGTGACTCGGGTTCAAATCCCGATGGGAGCATACTTCATTTATGGGATATTATGTACCATATTATGGAGCTTCGGAATTTAAAATTAAAAGAGCAGTACAGGTCAGATAGAGATAATATTATTGCAGATTTTTTTATTCCATGTTTGAATAATTGTATTCAGTATGACCGAGCAATAGAATATGTTACGTTACAAGGTTTAGCCACATTATCTCTTGGATTTCATAACTCAACTCCTTCCCCAAGAATTAGATTGGTAACAGGACATCAGTTTAAAATTAGTGATTTAAACACAATGTCAAAACTTTTTGTGAAAAATGGAAACAGTAGAATTTCTTTCAATCCTGAACTAATACGTGACGCAAAACTTGAAATCTTAAGAAAATTGATAACATCTGGAAATTTAATGCTCAAAATTGGAATTCCTAGCTCAGAAGAAATTGATGGAAAGTTTGCTGAAAAAATAGGAATTTTTCAAGATGCTAACGGAGATACGGTGACATTTACAGGAACATCAAATGTATCATTTGATAATCGTAGTAGAAATTTTGAGTCAATTGACGTGTTTACATCATGGAATGATAAGTCACGGGTTGATGCAAAAAAGGAAGATTTTGAGAAACTTTGGTCAAATGAAACAACAACTGTTTCTGTATATGATTTTGAATATGCAGAAAAACATAATCTTCTAAAATATTCATCAGAGTGGGCTGTTAATATTAATTAATTCTAAAAGCCCTTATGGGTTAATCACTGCTCTTCCTATGATTTTTCTATTTTTTAGATCCTCTAGAGCTTGATTTGCATCATCTAATGAATAATGCTTTGAGACAATTGGGTTGATAACACCTTCTTGTGCTAGTTTAATTAATTCTAACATATCATTATAACTTCCTGTATATGCACCTTGAATTGTAATTGCCTTTAGAGGTACAGAAACTAATGGTAATTCAACTGCACCGCCAAACAAACCAACTAATATTATATTACCTCGTTTTCGAATTAATGAAAGATTCATTTTAACTGTGGGTGGAGCATTGACAAAATCCACTATACTATCTACACCCTTATCATTACAAATTGACATAATTTTTTTAATTGCATCGGGTTCCTTGGTGTTAACTATATGAGTAGCACCTAATTCTTTAGCTGAACTCAATTTTTGATCGTCAAGATCAGCACAAATAACATTAGCATTTGTTAGTGTCTTAGCAATCTGAACACCCATTAACCCAAGACCACCAGCACCAACAATGAGAATATTCTCTGGATCATTAACTAGTGATTTTTTGATAGCAGTGTATGCAGTTAAACCCGAACATGCAAGTGATGCTGCAACATCAGGATCTAACCCATCAATTTTTGCTAGAAATTTATAATCTGGAACTAGTACATGTTCTGCATAACCCCCGTCCTGAAACACACCTAATGATTTTGGAGATTCACAGAGGTTAGTATTACCATTCTGACATGTAGAACATTTTCCACAACCCATCCAAGGATAGACTAACACCATATCACCTATACTCACATCCTTGACTGAATCACCAACATCTTCAATAATTCCTACAATTTCATGACCTGGAATAACTGGAAATTTAACTCCCCTATCTGTTACTTTCATAAATCCATCCCCAGTATCATAACCACCCTCCAATAGATGGAGATCACTGTGACAAACTCCTGTCGATTTTACCTTAACCAAGACTTGGGTGTTAGTTGGTGACAGTTTTTCAATCTCATTAATTTTTAGAGGCTGATTAGGTTCAGTAATCTGTGCAACTTTCAATGAGTTCTAATTTTTTTCCTAACAATATAAGAGTTGACTGAGAACAACAAAAAATTAGAGCCTTTAGATATTATGGAATGTCATTAGAATGATTTTGTGAGTAAGGAAGACACAAAAACCCAAATTTCAAAAATACCAATTAATGTTTTATTTGATCCAGAGGGAGTCAAGAAAAAAAATGTCTGGGATATTGATTTAGTCCAAATCCTCTCATTATTACTTGAAATCTTAGAAAAAGCCGATAAAAAGGATCTTAGAATTGCAGGTATGGCAGCACTTTCCTCATCATTAATCTACAGATTAAAAGTGGAAAGTATTTTTGCACTTCAAAAAGCTGCTATGGAGAAAAAATCACTGAGACAAAGAAGTGACATAGACATTCAAATGTTAGATATGCCATATAGACATGAATCAACATATCCTGTCTCACTGGATGAGTTGTTGGATTTACTTGAAAATCTAATTGGAACTATTGCAAATCCAAGAGAAAGAAGAAGTAATCAGTTGAAATTTGAACCTATTGAACCACCAGATTTTAAGAAGTATTTCAACTCGCTTGAAAACATAATTGGAGATTATCAAGATTTAGTACTAACCAAACTTAAAGACACTGGAGCAATTCTCTTAAGAACAATTACAAAAGACTTGGATACGACTGACTCAATTAGATGCTTTTTTGCTGTATTATTTTTAGCAAGAGATGAAAAAGTGGATTTACTTCAAGAAGATGAAGACATTAGAGTGACTCTAATCAAAGAATAATCACAAATAGATCAAGGATGTCTGAAGGATGGTTTTAAGTCAATTCTGGAAGGTCGATTGATATGGTCAAAGTTGATAATGAGAATGAATCTATTGCTAGATTAGAGTCAGCACTATACTCAGCAGGCAGACCTATGAGTATAGAGGAATTAATTCGAGCCTCAGGGACAGAATCTAGGACAAAAACTCTCAATCTACTCTCAAAAATAGTTCAAAAAACAAAATCCGCATTTAAGGCTATAGAAGTTGTAACATTGCCAGATGGTTCCTATGTATTTCAGTTGAAACCAGAATACAGTTCAACCATTGGAAGAAGATATGCATCAAAACCAATCTTACCTAAATCTACGCAAAAAACATTATCATACATTGCATATGAACAACCAATAGCAAGTAAACAACTTGTTGAAGTTAGAGGCACTGGTGTATATGCACACCTAAAAGAACTTTCTCAGTTAGATTTTATTGAACATCAAAATGTTGGAAGAATGAAAATTTACACAACAACTGAAAAATTTAAAAAATATTTTGGTATACAAGGCGATGCAGACACACTTAGACAAAAGTTATTTAAAAAAGTAAGAAATCGAAATACTAACTGAAAAACCATTACTTACGCCAAAAGTATCTGTTAACGTTCAATAATTTTTCTAAAATATGCGTTTTGTATAAATTAGAGTAAAATGTTCAATTATTATGAGAAAATCAATAGAGAATTTAAAGACAAGTAAAATTACTGGTGGTATTAGACATCCTCTAAAATCACGAAGAAAATTTGACATTGATAGATTTCCAAATGAAGCATTAATGGGAGAACAACTTACAGTTACAAGAAAAACAAGGGGAAACAATAGAAAGACATCTTTGAAAACTGCTAATGTTGTCAATGTAGTGTTAGCAGATGGAAAAATTAAAAGTTCTGAAATTGTTAAAGTTTTAGAAAATAAAACAAACAACGACTATCAAAGACGTGGTGTTATTACAAAAGGTGCAATTGTTGAAACAAAAGATGGTAAATGTAAAATTGTTTCAAGACCAGGTCAAGACGGAACATTAAACGGAATTTTAGTAAAGTGATAAAATGAAAGATTACGAACATGTCGTAGTCTGGCTTGATTATTTTAACAAAACTTTGCCAAGAAATAAAGGAAGAAGACTTACTAAAGAAAAATGTGTTTTTGATCCATCTTTGAAAGAATTAATCGAAGCATCAAAGGCAGCTGGATTTGAACCAAAAGAATCACAGGATCAAGTAAGATTTCCAAAAAGACCCTATGTTAGATCTGGTTACATTGTACTTGAAAAAAATACAACAAAGACTAACATCATGAATAAAATTTCAAATAAATTGGTTTCAAAAAGAGCAAAACAATCAAAAAATTAATCAAAATAGCTTTAAGCTAAAGTTTTGTTGACCGAAGGTAATGAAAGTAAATAGAGATTAGTAATTGTAATTGCAGGAGGTAGGTGAAATTATGCACTTAGCCAATAGTGGTCGAGTCATAATAAAATTGAGCAAAGTGATCACAGAAGGTCAATTACTATGTAACGAAGGTAGTCAAAAGATTGCCAAAGTTACTGAATTAATTGGACCAGTGAAAAATCCTTATGCTTCCGCCATTCCATTGACAAATAATTTAAAAAAATTAAATGGAATGAAAGTTTTTTCATTCGAACAAACTTCTCCTGCAAAAAGAAAAACCAGGAGAAAACATAGATGAATACATTAGAAATCGAAATTTGCTGTCCTGAATGTCAATCTACAATTATAGATGACGTTCATAACGGTGAAAGAATTTGTTCTAGCTGTGGCATTGTCGTAGCAGAACAAATGGCTGATTTTGGTCCTGAAACAAAAGGTGTCAGTCTTGAAGACAAAATGAGATTGGCTAGAGCAACTGGACAAACAACACTCTCACAGCATGATATGGGAATCACAACTGAAATATCATCACAAAACACTGATTATAGTGGAAAAAAGATTGATAGTACAACATCCAATCAAATGCAAAGACTAGAAAAATGGCAGAAAAGAGTGAGAGTAACATCTCCTAGAGAAAGGCGACTAACAAATGTGCTTGGAAAAATATCTGAAACCTGTGAAAACTGTAATCTTCCAAAAAATGTTGTAGAAACTGCTTCAATGATCTATCGAGGATTAGATGGAAAAAATATTGAAGTAAAAGGCAAATCTGTAGTAAGTATTACAGTTGCTGTTGTCTACATGGCATGCAAAAATTGCCATATTGTCAGATCTTTAGATGACATATGTAAAACTGTATGCACACCAAAAGATGTAAAAGCTAAAACAAAACTGGCTGCAAAATATTATAGAAATCTAGTTTTGGACATGGGAACAGTTACAACACCAATTGTAACTATGGATAAATACATCTCAAAGATTGCAAATCTAACAAAAACAGATGTTAAAGTAGAAAGACTTGCTTTGGAAATAGCTGAAAAGACACAAGATCAAAGCATTATTAATGGAAAAGCACCAAATGGAATTGCATCTGCGTATCTATACGTATCATCCATTTTGATTGGTCAAAACATTCTTCAACGAGATGTCTCGTCAGTTTCAGGAGTAACTGAGGTAACAATCAGGAATAGAGTGAAGGAAATTCTTACAACACATAAGATGATATTGACTCTAAGACCAATATTGGCTATAAAATAATTCCCCCTTTTTTCTTATTTTTTGATTAGGAAGAGCTAAAATTCGTCGAAATTATATATAAAAAACAGATTGAAATTTCATGGCAATTCTTGAAATTAAGGATCTTCATGTGAAGCGTGAAGGTAAAGAAATTCTAAAGGGTGTTAATCTAAAAACAGGTTCTGGAGAAGTTCATGCAATAATGGGTCCTAATGGTTCAGGAAAGAGTACTTTAGCATATACACTACTTGCACACCCAAAATACGAAGTTACAAGTGGAGATATTTTGTTAGATGGGGAAAGCATATTGGAACTAACTGCTGATGAAAGAGCAAAGAAAGGATTGTTTTTAGGATTTCAGTATCCAACTGAAGTTTCAGGTGTGGGCTTTTCACATTTTCTTAGAACATCCTATAATGCACTTAGCAAAGCAATGCAAGGTGATGACAGAGAAGTTTTCATTACTGTTAGAGAATTTCAAAATTATCTAAAAAAGAATATCAATGCAGTTGGACTACAAGATGAGTTTCTATCAAGGTATCTAAATGAAGGATTTTCTGGTGGTGAGAAAAAACGTTCAGAAGTATTACAAATGGCTGTATTAAAACCTAAAATCTCAATTCTTGATGAACCGGATTCAGGATTAGATATTGATGCAGTACAAGCAGTTGCCAAAGCAATCAGTGAAGTTTCTGACAAAGATTCTACAACTATTGTAATCACACATTATGCACGAATCTTAAACTTTTTAGATAAATTAGATTTCGTTCATGTTTTTGCAAAAGGTAAAATTCTAAAAAGCGGAAATGCAGATCTTGCTCAAGAATTAGAAAAACGTGGCTACGACTGGATAACTGGTAATTCAGACTAAGTAAAAATTTTAAAAAAGACACGTCAATCAGACAGGTTCCTCTGTTAACTAGGGACTCGTTGTATTGTTTCCATGATTTGTTAGCTGGCATGAATTGTATTTGGTATGAACTAAGCTAAAAGAGCTATGCTACAATCTACCTTCCTGCAAAGCCTTTTTTTCAAGTAATTTTATACTATGATTCACTAAAAACCCAAAATTGGATATTGCCCACACCTATGCAGCAAATAAAAGATGGAATCCCTCCAAGTCATGTTACTTGTAATTATAGATTAACTCTGGTTTTCTCAACTCCCGATTCTGGAATTTGTGTATCTGTTAATACCAAACAAAAACTTCTTGAAAGAGACATAATTCTAAATTATTAATAAAAATTGTTTAGATTTGTAAATACACGATTTATAGTCATAATTTTCCTGAATTAATTGCATAAATATTCAATTATTCATTGTAATTGTCAAAGATTTTCGTGACTTATAATAAGAATAAAAATAAACCCCTATGATTTAATGAATTTTATGCGTGTAGCTGATTATGTAGCTGATTTTATTTATAGTGAACTTCATGTTAATCATATTTTCAATCTGGTAGGTGCCGGTAACATGCATTTATCTGATGGAATAGTGTCTCATGGAAAAATCAAAACGATTTGTACCCATCATGAACAAACTTCTTCGATGGCACTTGAATCATATTCTCGTGCTACTGAAAATTTTGGTGTTGGTTTTTTTACTACTGGACCAGGATGTACTAATGCCATTACTGGTTTAGCTGGTGCATGGCAAGATTCTGTACCCTGTTTGTATATCTCTGGTCAAGTTAAAAAATCTGATACAACACACAACTCTGGTGTACCTGGATTAAGACAATTTGGAGTTCAAGAACTAAATATTATTCCAATAGTTGAATCCATATCAAAATATTCTGTTGTATTGAATGAACCTGAAAAGGTCAGATATGAATTAGAAAAAGCAGTTTACATTGCAAAATCTGGTAGACCTGGACCTGTTTGGATAGATATTCCATTAGATGTACAAAGTGCAATCATTGAACCTTCTACATTAGAAAAATTTATTCCTACTGAACAACAAAAACCTGTAATAAACACTAAGGATATTTCTGACCTTGTTGCTCTTTTAGAACAATCTAAACGTCCAACAATTATTGCAGGTAGAGGAGTAAGAATTTCAAAAGCAATAGATATCTTGAAAAAATTCACAGATACTTTTGAAATCCCTGTTGTTACACCGTATTTGGGAATTGATAACATGACTAGTGAAACCCCTCAAAATATTGGAACTATTGGAATTAAGGGTACCAGAGCAGCTAATCTAGCCATGCAAAATTCTGATTTATTAATTTGTATAGGTTCTAGCTTGAATACTTCTGCAATTGGGTATGATTATGATAAATTTGCTAAAGAAGCAAAAAAAATTGTTATTGATATTGACAAAACATCCCATTTAAAAAAAAGTATATCTATTGATTTACTAATACACTCTGATGCAAAAATTGCTCTTATCAAATTATTAGAACTCTGTGTAAATTCTAAATTACATACTTTTTCCAATTGGTTTAATCAATGTATTTCCTGGAAAACTAAATATCCTGTGTGTTTACCAGAATATCACATTCTTAAAGACTATGTAAATCCATATGTATTTCTTGAAGAATTATCTAAACAGGCATCTAAAAATGACATTTTTGTTTCTGATGCAAGTAGTGCATTTACTGTATCTCAAGGCCTGAAACTAAAAGAACATCAAAGATACATTTCATCTGCTGGATTATCTACTATGGGATACGCTCTTCCAGCTTCTATTGGAATTTCTGTTGCTACTGGAAATAGAGTAATAGCTATATCTGGAGATGGCTCACTTCAATTAAATATACAAGAATTACAAACTGTTGTAGAATATAATCTTCCCATTAAACTATTTGTTATCAATAATGATGGTTATCATTCTATACGTGTAACTCAGGAAAAATATTTTAACAAAAGATTTGTAGGTGAAAGTTCACAGTCGGGTCTATCCTTTCCTAATATTCTAAAAGTCGCAGATGCTTATGGTATTAAATCTATAAGAGTAAATCAACATGAAAAACTAGCATCTGTTATTCACACAGTACTTGATTATGATGGTCCTATGATTTGTGATATCATGGTACCACGAGATCTTACAGTAATGCCATCTGTATCTTCCAAAATTAATGCAGATGGCTCTATGTCTTCAAGACCACTAGAAGATATGTATCCGTTTTTAGATCGAGATGAATATAGGAAAAATTTGTACATTAAGGAATCTTAAACATGAACTATATGCACAATCTACAAGAAACCTTTACTAATAATTTCTCTAGTAAACTTCCAATTTATCTTGCTATATTTTACTTTGTAGTAATAGTCTATCTATCTTTTTTCCATCATCCTTATTGGTTTAGTGATGATGATGTTATTTATTTTAAAAAAGATAATCATTTTAAATGCTGGCTAAGATAAGATAGCATGTCAGAAGAACAAAAAAAATATTTTTTCAATTTTTCATTCTTTAAAATTGATCCAAAATGGAGATGGATGGCTGATCTTGCAAAAGAGGAATCTGCCAGAGAATTAGAGAATGTAATTGTAAATTCACCTGTGGAGGTTCGTAGTTATTCAACACTAGGATTAAGAGATGATGCAGACTTTCTTTTGTGGTTTATGTCTGAAACTGTTGAAGATATTCAAGAATTAATTTCAAAAATTTACCTAACAGTAGTTGGAAAATATATCACTCCATCACGTGTATATCTTTCATCCACTAGACCATCAATATATGCACAAACAGATAGAACACATTCATTTGTTAGCGGAATGGAGCCAAAAAAATATGCAATTGTCTACCCATTTATTAAAACACGTGAATGGTACCTGTTACCATTACAACAAAGAAAACAGATGATGGATGAACATATCAAAACTAGTCAAAAATTTCCTCAAGTTGAATTGAATACAACATATTCTTTTGGAATACATGATGAAGATTTTATGTTGGCATTTGAAACAGATGACTTGCATATTTTTCAGGATCTAATAATGGAACTTAGAGGAACAAAAGTTTCTGCATACATAAAAGTCGATACGCCTATGATAGTTTGCGTGAAAAAAGATATTATTCCTATAATTACTAGCCTTGGATGATGAACGGGCTAAAAGAATGGGCAACAGTAGTTAAGGCGCTAGAATATGGAAAACAAACTGTAATACTAAGAAAAGGAGGAATTTTAGAAACAGCCTCAGGGTTCAATGTAGAATCAAAAAAATTCTTTTTATTTCCAACATGGGAACATCAGGAAAAAATATTTGTCAAATCAGAGTTTCAGAATTTTTTAGATGAAGTATTAAAACAAAAACCGAATAAGGGTATGAATAGAATTACATCTTTTGCAAAAGTACTATATGAAAAAGACATTGAATCAAAGGAAATTATAGATGCATTATCACCATTCCATGTTTGGAGTCATACTTACATTCAAGAAAGAATTAATTGGATGTCTGAGAAACCTTTGAAGGCAGTTTTTCTACAGACATTCACTATTCCAGAAATAGAAATTTTACTAACGGATGAATTTCAAGGTTGTAAATCATGGGTAGAAATAAATTCAAATGTTAGATCTGGAAAATCAGTTTTGACTGATTCAGAAATTGATTCAAAATTAAAAGAGTTTAAGGAAATAGTAAATTGAAATATAAAAAATTAGGAAAAAGTGGGATAGAAGTTTCAGAGATTGGATTTGGTGCATGGACAATTGCCCTTAATTGGTGGGGAAAAGAAATTGATTCTAATGAAGCAATAAGAATGCTCAAAAAAGCATATGATTGCGGCATTAATTTCTTTGAAACTGGGGATATGTATGGTAAAGGTAAAAGCGAGAAACTAATTGGTGAGGCATTCAAAGGAATGAGAAACGAGATAGTTATTTCAACGAAGTATGGATATGATTTTGAAAGTGTTGACCAGATTGGTCATAAAGAACTCCCACAAAAATTTGATGAAAAATTTACTCGTAATGCATTAAAAAAAAGTTTAGAGAGACTTCAAACAGATTATCTTGACATGTATGGATTACACAACCCAAAAATGTATCATATACATGATGACTCAATTTTTAAAACTCTTAATGATTTGCAAAATGAACAAAAAATTAAAACATATCAAATTGCTTTAGGTCCTGCAATTGGTTGGGAAAAGGAAGGACTGGAGTCAATGAAGCGAAAAAATGTAACTGCTGTTCAAACTGTGTATAACATATTAGAACAAACCCCTGGTAATGAATTAATAAATTATGGAATTAAAAATAATGTTGGAGTTTTGGTAAGAGTTCCTGATGCATCAGGAATATTAACAGGTAAAGTTACTGCAGAAACAAAAATTGATGAAAAAGATCATCGCTCTGTCAGAAAAGGAGAATGGATTAAATCATCATTGAGAAAAGTTGAACGCCTAAAACCAATTGCAGAAAGAAATGGACTAAGTATTACGGAATTAGCAATTAAATTCATTTTATCAAAAAATGGCATTTCGTCAGTTTTTCCCACTGTAATTAGTGAAGAAGAGATAGAAAATTTTTCATCTATGTCTGATGGAAGATATCTTAATAATTCAGATATGAAAGAGATTGAGGAATTATACAATAATTGGTGGGAAGAAAATCCATATGAATTGAAGGCTACGCTAAATACAGCTTAATTTTTTATTCAAAAATCAAAGAATCTTTTCTGATTAAGGTTTAATTGTAGATGAACATTATCGAGATCAATGAGGCTGGTTTTTATTGGAATACTTTGTATGGTGTTATTCTCAGTCTCATTCTTCACAATGTCAAATTATACTGTTTATGGTGAAAATGAAATAGTTGTAAGTAGTATAGGATTCGAAAATTCAACTGTTTTAGAGTTCAAAAATAGCAGAGGCAATAATGTAGAAATTGATTCAGTTAGAATTTGGTTAAGTGGTGAAAATTCATTTCAATCCTTCAAAACAGAAAAAGGCTGGATAGGAAAAAATACACCACAGGGAGTGATAATTTTTACTAGTGAAAATTCAATCGGACCTGGAGAAAATGTAAAATTTGGAATTAAAACATTAGTCGGAAAACCACCAATAAATTGGAAGGCATTAGATTCTAATGGAAACGTAATACAAACAGCACAGATACTTACAGAGATACAAGGGAATGAAGTAACTAGTGTTACTGACATTCCCACAATTAATCAGCCAGAATCTGTAGGAATGAAAGATGAGTCAAGTTTCAGATTAATTCCAGAAAAAGTTGCACCAGGTTCTGATTTTAGAGTAGTTGGCAAAAATTTTATTCCAAATCAATCATTGACATTCTATATCAATGACAATTTAACAAAGTCTTTTTACACAGATAAAAATGGAAGTTTTTTGATAACATCTAAGACTTCAGAGAAAATAGAAACTGAAAGAACAAAATTTTCTATAACTGACTCTGTTGGGGCTGAAAAAGAAATTAGTCTTAGACTAATAGGAACAGAAAAGAGAGTTGTGGTACAGACTTCAGAATTAGTACTGGCTAATACGCCATCTACTGTAAAGAGAGGAGACACAATTATCCTAGAGGGAAGTGGAACTCCAGATACTACACTAACAATTACATCGCAACAAAGTATTGGAACTATTTCAATAGATACAATTACAACAAAGTCTAATGGAGCATGGTCATACGAAAATCTTATTCCACCAGATCTTAAGTTAGAAACAGTAACAATAATTATTTCAGATGGAAAATCAGAAATATCAAGAAATATAGAAGTTATTTCTTCTAAAAAAATTACTATCAATTCTGAAGAAAAGCGTTATGAACTGGGTGATGAAATTAGATTTAGTGGAAATGCTATTGCAAATAAAGATTTACTATTATCTCTTGAAGATCCTAGAGGTGCAGAAGTATACACAGATCTTATCAATGTTGATTCATCAGGAATTGTTAATTTTGGAATACCAATAAGTAAAACTGCAATGAAAGGAACTTACATCTTATATGTTAATCAAGGAGATGAAGAAAGTATTAGCGTAGTTGGAATTGGTGAAGATCCAACTCAAGTTATTGTTGTAAATACTTCAAAATTAAATTATGCCACTAATGAAAAAATAGCTGTTACAATTCAAGGAGAACCAAATTCAGTTGCATCATTACTTGTAATTGATGAAGCTTCTAAAGAAAGATTATCAGAGACGGTGGAACTAGGCGCAGACGGATTTTACATTTATGAAGTAAATGCTAGCGAGCTTTCTTCAGGATCGTTCACTATTGAAGTAAGACAAGGAAATGCTAGAGGTGATACTGTATTTACTATTGGTTTAACGTCTGGTTCTGGACCAATACAAATGCAAACTACAAAGAATGAATACAATCCTGGAGAGTCTATATTGGTAATGGGTAATACAGGTAAAAATTCACTTATCACTATTGCATTACATGATCCTCAGGATAATTTGTTAAAAAGAATTGAGACTTTTAGTAACAAAGAAGGTGCATTTAGAACTGACAAATTTAGAATACCTAATGATCCACAAATTGGTGAATGGACAGTAAAGGCAAAGAGTGGAGGAAACATTGCAGAATTCAAATTCACGGTTGCCACAGAATTAGAAGATGTGCTTGTTTTAGTTGACAAGGAATCTTTGCAGTATACATTTTCTGAAATTGTGACTATTTCTGGTGCTGGTACTACTCCAGGAACAACTGTAGATATAAAATTTTTTAATTCTGATGGAACTACGATTGATTCTCTGTTGATTTATTCAACAAATACTGGCGAATATCGTACTAGTTGGATAGTTCCAAATGATATTGAATCTGGACAAATTGAAATTAAAGTAACCAGTACAGATGGTGCTACTGGATCTTTAATAATTACAATAAGATAAGTTAATGAACATTAACTAACGGTTTTTATTTCTGATTTTTTGTGTATTTTTATGAATTTAAAAGATAAAATCGCAGATTATGAAAATTTTCCTAAAAAAGGAATTCTCTTTAGAGATTTTAGTCCAATACTAAGGGATCCATCAGCGTTATCATTTGTAATAGATGAATTCACAAAAAAGTTTCATCCAAATGATGTGGATGTTTTTGCCGGAATTGAATCTAGGGGATTCATTTTGGCATGTGCATTAGCTCAAAAATATAACAAGGGAATGGTTTTGCTTAGAAAAGCAGGAAAATTACCTGGAAAAACCGTCAAGGTGTCATATTCAATAGAATATGGCAAAGCACAAATGGAAATACAAAAGACTACACTAAAAAAAAATGAACGTGTATTAATTTGCGATGATTTGTTGGCCACAGGTGGAACAGCAAAAGCTGCTGCAAAACTAGTTGAAAAATTGGAAGCAACAGTGATTGGATTTGCATTCATAATTGAATTGACTGCACTAAAAGGAATTGAGAAAATCAAAGAATATAGAACCGAATCACTGGTGGAATATTGATGGAAGAAACTGCTGAAATAGGAATTTTTGGCGGAACAGGAATCTATGATTCAGGTTTGTTAAAGGAAAGTAAAGAAATTACAGTTGAAACACCCTTTGGTAAAACTTCAGATTCTATTACAATAGGTGAGTTTAACGGAAGAAAAGTTGCATTTATGCCAAGACACGGAAAAAAACACACTATACCACCACATTTGATAAACTATAGAGCAAACATTTGGGCATTCAAAGAACTTGGAGTAAAAAGAATCATAGCACCATCAGCAGTAGGAAGTTTAAAAGAGGAACTTGAACCTGGCCATTTTGCGTTACCATCACAATTTATTGATTTTACCAAATCACGAAAAGGAACATTCTCAGAAGATGGTAGAGTTATACACATATCAGTTGCGGATCCATTTTGTCCCGAACTGCAAAATATTGTGGCAGATGTCATAAAAGATGCAGATGTAGTTGTGCACAAAGATTGTACTTACGTCTGCATTGAGGGTCCACGATTTTCAACCAAAGCAGAATCAAAATTCTTTAGAACTACTGGAGCTGATATTATCGGAATGACATTAGTCCCAGAATGTCAACTTGCAAGAGAGGCACAGATTTGTTACATGTCAATATCAACTGTCACAGACTATGATGTTTGGGCTGAAAAACCAGTTACCGCAAAAGAAGTTATGGAAACGTTATCAAAAAATGTCGAAGCAACAAAGACGATACTCATTAAACTGATTGATAAAATTCCAGAAAACAAATCATGTTCTTGTGAAAAGGCACTAGAAGAAGCAGAATTTTAATCGTCGATAAAAGATTCTTTTGTCAATCCTTCGGGTAGGTTTAGGTTTCCTTGGATGAGATTTCGTTGAAGCTCTGCAATGACTTCATCAAGATCAAATCCCAATTCCTTAATCTTACTTTCAACATCATCAGTTAATTTAACGCCTATATTTTGACCACCGATTCTCCCAAATGCTATGGCAGTGAATGGAAATGAATTTTCATTAATTTTGAAATCACCGACAATCTTTGCAGCCATTTGTGTGCCGTCAATTTCTTTGATATTTACTATAATTTCCAATTACACTCAAATTTCTACTGCTTTGTGTATGTTATCAAGAACTAGAAAACTCGTATGGAAGTCGTCCACTATTTTGTAATCTTCAAGTTTTAGATCAATCATTTGCTC
>Ga0310344_10000522_pt1 | contig 30216 bp, 28 predicted proteins | sample HC15DNA20200_MG_FD_203801 | JGI IMG/M metagenome (GOLD analysis project Ga0310344, IMG submission 203801) | Marine microbial communities from station ALOHA, North Pacific Subtropical Gyre - HC15-DNA-20-200_MG | ecosystem: Environmental > Aquatic > Marine > Oceanic | place: Pacific Ocean: North...
CTCGGCGCCGCGCGCATAAATTTCGTCTGAATAGATATCGACAACCTCCGGTAGTTCTATCTCAGGACGAGAGATGCGTAAGAAACTATTAGGCTGACCAGCGACGAGCGTTTGAGCTTCGGCTCGGCTCACCACATCATAGGGTGGCGCAATTACAGCCGCCGCGTTCTTAGCTTCAGGACGTAATGCTGCGAAAGGTTTTACGAGCGTTGTCATTAGGGGATTATAAGTCTTTCGTGGTATAGGTTAGATTGCTAGCTTAGCCCAAAGATCATAAGGACCTGCCTGTTCGACAACTACAGTGACTATATCTCCGATGGTTAGTCCGCGGCCGCTGACGAGTACTGTACCGTCTATTTCAGGTGCGTCACCCGTTGATCGGCCGACTGCCTCTTCGTCATCTACCGTGTCGATGATAACTTCTATCTGCTGACCGACTTTTGCCTGAAGCTGCCGGGCGCTGATCGTCTGTTGTGCTTTCATAAGGCGGTGCCAGCGTTCCTCTTTTATATTTTCCGGAACGGCATTAGGTAGCTCGTTAGCGGTAGCCCCTGCGACGGGCTCATAGCGAAAGCAACCCACTCGATCGAGTTCTGCTTCCTCGAGCCAGTCGAGTAAATATTCAAAATCCGTTTCGGTCTCGCCGGGGAAGCCAACGATGAACGTTGATCTAATAACCAAATCCGGAACCATTTCTTTCCAGCTACGAATGCGCTCCAACGTTTTCGCAGTAGCAGCGGGCCGACGCATTGCCTTCAGGATTTTTTCACTCGCGTGTTGGAACGGCACGTCAAGGTAGGGAAGTAATTTCCCTTTCGCCATGAGAGGAATCACTTCATCGACGTGAGGATACGGGTAGACGTAATGAAGTCGGATCCAGACCCCTAACTCGCCCAATGCTTCACACAATTCGGTCATACGCGCTTTTAAGATACGCCCATTCCAGGTCGATTCCTGATAGCGAATATCTACACCGTAGGCACTCGTATCTTGAGAAATGACTAGCAGTTCGCGTACTCCTGCCGCAACAAGTGTTTCAGCTTCCTGCATGACATCCGCGGCCGGGCGACTGACGAGATCCCCGCGAAGCTGCGGAATGATGCAGAAGCTGCAGCGATGGTTACATCCTTCGGATATCTTTAGGTAGGCGTAGTGTGGTGGTGTCAGTTTGATTCCCTGCGGCGGAATTAGGTCGACGAAGGGAGAGTGTGGTGGAGGTAATGCGTTGTGTACGGCGGCAAGTACGCTCTCATATTGATGCGGTCCGGTTACCGCGAGAACCTGCGGATGTGCTTCGCGGATCAATTCTGACTCGGCGCCAAGACAACCTGTAACGATTACCTGTCCGTTCTCGGCTAACGCTTCTTCGATCGCGTCGAGAGATTCTTTACGAGCGCTATCCAGGAACCCGCAGGTGTTAACGACGACTAAGTCAGCCCCATCGTATTCAGTAGCCGTTTGATAGCCTTCTACTCTGAGTTGGCTCAGAATTCTTTCGGAGTCGACTAGGGCTTTTGGACAGCCGAGGCTGACGAAGCCGATTGTTGGATTCATTACTCTTTTACGGCCGAAGTTATGGTATTCAAGAGAATAACTCGTCTGCGGCTTCCTCGCGAAGTTTGTGGAATTCTCAAGTATGCTTGCAAATTTTTTAAGGTGAAAGTTAAGGGCGCTAGTCGGAGATACCCTCAGGAGTGTGTGTGACGTAGTCCCCCATACAGGCAGGCAACAAATATTTGTTGACGCGCAATTGTTACCGTACCCTATCTTGGAGGTCAGTATGTCGAATTCGATAACTAAGGAACAGCTTCTTGCTATTGTTGGTCAGGAGTTAGGAACTTCCGAGTGGTTTACTATTGACCAGGCTCGCATTAATCAGTTCGCGGACGTAACTGACGATCATCAATACATCCATGTGGATCCTGAACGTGCTATGGCTTCAGGTTTCGGTGGCACGATCGCTCACGGCATGCTGACGCTTTCGTTGATTATTAGTTTTTGCAGAGATTTCGCGCCAGCTCTGGAAGGTTCGAGCATGGTAATTAATTACGGCTTCGATAAGGTGCGTTTTGGCTCGCCGGTAAAAGTTAACGATCGGATTCGTGCCGTCGGTGCACTGATCGAGGCCCGAGAGCGTCGTGGTCAACTACTCGTGAAAGCGAAGGTAACGATTGAGATAGAAGGTGAACGAAAGCCTGCTCTAGTTGCGGAATGGCTTACTATGCACTTATTCAGCTGATGGGGATCGTACAGCAGACTCGTCCGTGGAGGTTAAGCTGTCGCGGTGTTCATATGGCAGCCAGGTAGTTATCGTTTCCGAGAATCTGCGTTGCCGCTGTCAACCGGATTGCATTTCCTGCGTTGTCGGTTCTATGAAACAGATTTTTGTGAGCGTTAGATTCGTATCCCTAATGTTCGTTCTAATCGCGCTCGCTGGCTGCGCAACAAATAGTTCCTCGGGTAGTAGCTTTCCTCGTTATGAAACAAGAACGGCCTACGATGTCAAATATGGCGAGGTTATTGCTACTCGGCCTATAGAGATTGAGGGAGGAGCGTCCTATATAGGGGTCTGGGGTGGATCGGCGGTCGGTCGTGCTATAGGCAGGAGTCTAGATAATGGCAATACTGGACGTATAGCGGGCTCACTGGGAGGCGTGGCAGGTGCCGTAGCGGGTGAGGCGATTGAGAAAAAGCTTACGGCTGAGGATGGCCTCGAGATTACCGTTCGTCTAGATAACGGACATACAATTGCTGCTGCTCAGGAGTTGGATGTGCTGTTCGTTCCTGGAGATCGTGTTAGGGTCTTGTTTGGTCCGCGTGGCTTGGCTCGTATCACAATCCCCTGATAGGGTTCGGATAAGGTCAAAATTAAGAGGTGACGAATTTTATAGCGTATTCGCATCTACATATCTTCAAGGTAGTAATTAATTTTGTTAATCAGTTGCGGATGTGGTTTGTCGCAGGGCGCAGAAAAGATGACGAAAACCTTACTATGATGTTTTATCTTGTTTGGGGCTAGAGGTCCTATCTCTAGGACAAATACGGTGGGTTAGATTCTCGAATATTCGCTGAATTTGTTGCTGAAAGTAGGGATCTAGCCTGTCTGATCATCTCTAGTAATTGTTCTTAGTAATCCCCGATCTTCCTAAATAGCATTAGAATAGTAGTCTTTAGATTACGCTTGGTAATGCGAGCACGGTTTGTCATATGGGCTTGTTACTCAACCTAGCTTATCTGCTGGCTGCTATCGTTGCCTCGCCATGGTTGCTCTATCGTCTTGTGGCACGTGGTGACTGGCGCGGGTTAACGGAGCGTATCGGCGTCGGGCTTGGTCCGCGCCTTGAAACCTCGATCTGGCTGCATGGGGCTTCAGTTGGTGAGATCTCTTTGATGGAACCGATCTTGAGATTCCTCGAACGGGATATGCCGGAGGTCCCACTAGTGATTTCAGCCTATTCTTCAACCGGTTTGGTTGCGGCCCGGAATGCCTATCCCCAGCATCGTGTGGTTTTCTTTCCATTTGACTTGACGTTTATTGTTGCTCGCGTATTCAGTCTTTTGAATCCGCGATTGATTGTGATCGTGGAGTCAGACTTTTGGCCAAATTTTCTCGCTACGGCTCAGCGATTGGAAATTCCGGTGGCTGTAATCAACGGTAAGATGTCCGCGAAATCCTATAAGCGTAATCTGAAAATTGGTCTCATGCCGATGTTGTTACAGCGTGTAGCGCTCGTTGCAGTTCAGACTCAGGAACACGCTGAACGTCTGAGGGAGCTAGGAGTGCACGATAACCGGCTGCGAATCACGGGCAATATGAAGTACGATCTTGCTCAACTTACGGTCACGCAGAATATGGCAAATGAACTCAGGGCACGGTTGGGGTTCTCGGACCGGGATATCGTAATTATCGGTGGCAGTATGCACCAAAAAGAGAATGAGCTTTTGTTAGACGCGTTTCTTGCCTTATCTGATCGGGGAATTAGCGTTTCTATAGTACTTGTGCCACGCTATCCGCAGGACGCTTATCGAGTCGAGCAGTCAGTAGAAGAGCGTGGTCAGGTCGCGGTATTAAAGACTGCTATAGATTGTGGTGAGCAGAAAGCGTCCGGTAGTGACCACGTTCTCATTGTCGATACCATAGGCGATTTACGCGGGCTCTACTTCGCTGCGGATATCGCATTCGTTGGTGGAAGCTTGATTTATAGGGGTAGTAATAAGGGTGGCCATAATCTCATGGAACCGGCAATTGCTGGGTTACCGACCCTGTTTGGGCCCTATCACCGCAGTTTCCACGAAACGGCTCGTGAACTCATAAGTGCCGGCGCAGGCATTGAAGTCCAGGACGAGGCTGAACTTCTTGCAGCTCTAATTTTACTGGTTGGGGATCGTCAGCGCCGGCGGGACATGGGTAATCGCGCTCGTAACGTCGTGCTCAGAGGTCAGGGTGCGACAAAGCGTAACTATGAATTGTTGGCGCCGTTACTGGACTTAAGCGGTGCTAGCTTGCCAGCCCCAGGCTTAGAACGCACAATGCCGCCAGCAGTTAGCGATACGGATCATTTATGATAAAGAAACACGTACAGATTGGTGATATCGATTGCGGCTCGGATCAGCTGTTCTTAATTTGCGGCCCATGCGTAATAGAGGAAGAGTCACTGATGATGGAGACCGCGGAGCGGCTCAAGGGTATTTCGGAGGAACTTAACCTTCCATTGATTTTCAAGTCCTCGTTCTCCAAGGACAACCGCAGCTCTTTAGAATATTACCAGGGCCCGGGCCTTGAAGAAGGACTGAGGGTACTGCAGAAAATCAAGCAAGAGTTTGGTCTGCCCGTACTAACTGATATTCATTATCCAAACCAGGCTGAGCCGGCGGCCGAGGTTGTCGATATCGTTCAAATACCCGCGTATCTGTGTATGCAAAGCGAACTCGTCGTGGCCGCTGCTAAGACTGGCGCCGTAGTTAACCTAAAGCATGGGCAGTTCATCGCACCCGACAATATGGCTAAGCCCGTAAAGAAATTAGAAGCGTCTGGTAATGAGCGAATTCTTATAACAGAACGCGGATACACGTTCGGCTACAATGACCTAGTCGTCGACCCGAGAAGTTTTCTGTTATTAAACCAAATCGGTTATCCCGTGATCTTCGATATCACCCACACGATTCGAAAATATGGCATCCCAAGTAAGGACCCCGCAGGCGGTAATCGAGAATATCTTTCCGTTCTGTCGAGAGCTGGCGTTGCATCCGGTGTTGATGGGCTTTTTATTGAGGCGCACCCGAATCCGCCCGACGCGCTTTGTGATGCTGCAAGTCAGTATTGTTTGGACCAACTGGCGGATTTCGTACGTCCGCTGCTGGATATTCACGCGCTCGTTCGCGAGCATGCGGCGCAGCACTAAACGTAGGACGAAAAATGGATCTCTATTTAGATTCTGTAGACTTTAAAGAAATTGAGCAGGCGTTTGAGTTTGGGTTCGTAAAAGGTCTGACGACGACGCCGACTTTCATGCATCGACACGGAATCACCGATATTGACGGCGCTATCGTGAAGTTGTCGGGAATGGTTCCCGAACTTCAGGTAGAAGCTCTCGGTGATACTGTAGAGACGATCTTGGCGGAAGCAGATCGGATTCTGGCATTGCCTCTAGAGCAAGAACCAGTCTTCAAGGTACCGATTTCGAATGCTGGTGTAACGGCCTGTCAGCGACTGACGGCAAGAGGCCACCGCGTAAACGTGCACTTAATATATACACTGAACCAGGCATATATGGCTCTTGCGGCCGGGGCTGCCTATGTTTGTCCCCTTGCTGGCCGCCTTCAGGATCAGGGTCATGATGCCGTCAAGTTGTTTGAGCAATGCGTAGAAATAATTGACCGGCACAGTTATCCGGGAAAGGTGATGTTCTCGTCTGTACGTCACCCTGAACATATTAGGCAGGCGCTGCTTTCAGGGGCACACGTTTGTACAGTGCCGTTCAGTGTTATGAACCACCTCTGCGACAATTCGCTAACAGCTGTTGGAACTGAACAATTCCAGGAGCATACGCGGCTGATGACAATGAAGGTTGGCGACTTAGTTCGTTCTCGGAATCCTGTCTGCAAATCTGACGAGACTCTCACAACGGCGATGGTCAAGATGACCGAATCGCGACTTGGTATTGTAACGCTTACTAATGATGATGGTGAAATCGCCGGAATATTTACAGATGGTGATCTGCGTCGCAGCCTGCAGGAGAACGGCCGCGAGATTCTAGATTCAACACTGGAGCAGATTGGTTTTTCGAAAAGCCCTGTCACGATAGAGTGGGAGGCTTTACTTGACGAAGCTGTTAAGTTATTTAAGGAATTTGAAGTTGACAGCATTATCGTTATTGATGGTGATAAGCCATCGGGCGTGTTGGATATCCAGGACCTCGTTAAACTCGGTCTTCTCGGTCAAGAATATCTCTAAGCAAAAATCTAACCTAAACGATTCTGGACTAGTTGCCCGATTTACGGAGCTGGGCGGAACATTTCTGACAGATACGGCGGCGCTCTCGAAACGTGTCCGAGCTGTTCGTGCGCTTGTGTTCGATTGGGATGGCGTCTTCAACGTTGGTGTAAAAGGGAAGGATAAGGAGAGCGGCTTTGCTGAAGCAGATTCGATGGGCGCTAATATGTTGCGCTATGGATTTTGGCGACGCGACAAAATACTTCCCGTTACTACAATCATTACTGGCGAGAATAATCCGGTCGCACTTAGCTTTGCAAAACGGGAGCATTTTCACGCGGTCTATCTCGGCGTTGAGAATAAGAGTGATGTTATTGCGCAGCTCTGTTCTTCTCACGGTTTAAATCGAGACGAGATCGCTTGTGTTTTCGACGATATAAACGACCTCGGAATGGCCGCCGAATGTGGTGCTCGATTTCTTGTGCGACGTAACTCAAGCCCGCTAATGCAGGACTTCGTTTTGAAAAATAATTATTGTGACTATATTACTGCTGCCCAAGCGGATAGTTACGCGGTGCGTGAGATTGCCGAACTCATATTAGGTGTGATGGGCATGTTTGATACGGTCGTGAGTTCGCGGGCGCAACATGATGACGATTACCGTGAATATTTTGCTGCCCGACAAACGACAGCGACGCAATTGGTGAATATGACTACCGCCTAACAGCAGGACAATAGCTATGACGATATGGTCTGTTGCTGTCTATCTGGTATTGCCCTTTGCGATACTTAATCTATTCTGGCGTGGCATCCGCTATCCAGCCTATTGGTCTCGGTGGCCAGAGCGATTCGGTTATCTCGAATCGATGAGAGACCAACCGGTCATCTGGGTCCATGCGGTATCTGTTGGTGAGGTGCGTTCTTCTGCGGTATTGATTGATGAGCTGCGCTCGTGTTTTCCTGGTCATCGCATACTCGTGACGACCATGACGCCGACCGGTTCGGAGCAGGTTAAGGAGCTTTTCGGTAGTTGTGTCAGCCACGCCTATGTCCCCTATGACCTGCCGGGTTCTGTGTGCCGTTTTATGTCGAGAGTGTCGCCAGAGTTTGCTGTGATAGCGGAAACGGAGTTCTGGCCATATCTATTTAAGGCTTGTCGGGATCGTAAAATTCCTTTGTTTCTCATAAACGTGCGGCTCTCTCAGCAATCGTTTCGCCGTTATCTGCGTGTATCGCGAACGGCGCGCGTCATGCTTGAGCGTGCTACGCTAATTTGCGCGCAGACACATAGTGATAAACGACGCTTGAAGAGCCTTGGTGTTAAGAAGTCCCTTATAAAAGTAACCGGAAACCTGAAGTTTGATCTACCTTTGCCTGATAAGCTCTTAGCGGAGTCGCGAGAGCTCAGGCAGCAGTGGGGCGTCAACCGGCCTATCTTGATTGCGGCAAGCACTCACCCTGGTGAGGAGAGGAAGGTTCTGTCGGCCTTTGGTGAGCTTCGACGGACGTATAAGGATCTACTCCTGGTTTTGGTGCCGCGGCATCCCGAGCGGTTTCGAGCAGTTGCCCGGCTCTGCCGGCGGACCGGCGCCTGCGTTGCGCTACGCACTACGCAACACGGAGCGTTACCGGTTCGAACCGACATTCTTGTGGGTGACACGATGGGTGAACTGCAACGGCTCTACGCTGCGGCAGACCTCGCATTCGTTGGTGGCAGCCTGGTCGGAGTTGGTGGTCACAATCTGCTCGAACCCTGTGCGGTCGGCGTGCCCGTGATTTTCGGCCCACACGTGTTCCATTTCGAGGACATCAGTAGAATGATTCTTGAGAAGGGTGCTGGCAGCCAGATTTATGATGCGTCCGGTTTAGCGGACAGCGTATCGCTATATCTGGAGCAATCGGCACTGCGTGCCGCTGCAAGCGATGCCGCGCGTCTGCTCATCTTGGAGAATCGAGGAGCCGTTGCGAGGACGTTGCAGTTTATTTCCGAGTCTACTCGCTGGACCGACTTGAAAGCCGGGGCTACGGAACCCGTACCTGCACTTCACGACTAGATAGCGGTATTGCTGTCCCGCATGCGATAGTCGATAACTACAAATGTCTGATTGTACTCGCGCTGCTACCTTTAGAAGTTTTAGCCGGCTTCCGCTAGGTGCAGGCTTTCGGTACAGAGCGTCATCGTATCGCCGGTGATCGTAGAGACGTATCTCTATCGGGAGGCACGGATCTATATCGACCGTCTAACGGCACAGCTCAAAAACATCTTCTGTCCCGGAAAGTTTACTCAGTTCGTAGCGCTTCGAGCGGTTCTAGTGCGGCGGCGCGCTGAGCGGGCAGCACGCCAGCAATTAAGCCGATGATTACCGCGATGATTTCGGCCAGGACAACGTAACCCGGTAAGATATTCACTGGTATGGCGGGTAGAGTAATGCGAATGAACTCGACGATACTGACGCCGGCGATCAACCCAGCCATTCCGCCCAGGCTGGCGAGGAGCACGGCTTCGCCCAGAAATAACTGCGAGATTCGGTGGCGTTCAGCACCTACGGCTCTTAACAGACCAATCTCCGGAGTTCTTTCCCGTACTGCGATAGTCATGATTGTGAAGATGCCGACCCCGCCGACCAATAGTGAGATGCCGCCGAGTGCGGCGACGCCGAATGTCAGGACGCCAATGATCGATCCAAGAACATCCAGCATCTGTTGCTGGCTGATAATAGTGAAATCCTCGCCGCCGTGGCGCGCGATCAGGATTCGCTCTATACCGGCGATAACTTCATCTACGGGCACGCCGTCGTCGTATAGAAGATCGATTTCGTGTAGACCCTCACGATTGAACAGCGTTAGGCCGCTTGCTGCCGGGATATAGACTGTGTCATCGAGATCGATACCGAGCATATCGCCTTTCGACTCCATTACACCGATGACGCGGTAGCGATCGCCGCCAATACGGATTCTGTCGTCGAGGGGATTCGATAAATCGTAAAGTTCCGAATGGATCGTAGAGCCGAGTACCGCGACCATGCGTGGACGTTCCAACTCGTCATTGGGGAGGAAGCTACCGAGAGAGATGTTGAAGCGAAATGCTTGGTCGAACTCAGGCCCCACGGCGAATACGTTGACGGATCGCTCGCGGCCGCGAGCTTCTATGGTCGCGCTTCCCGAGACTGCTGGGACTGAATGCAGTACATAAGGTACCCGTTTCAGCGCTTCCGCATCTTGCAGACTCAGGGGCCGCACCGAGTTGAAAATACCAGCGGAGATGCCGAGCGTATGCGCTTTACCTGGTTGTACGGCGATCGTGTTAGTGCCGAATTGAGTGAACTGCTCGACGATATATTGGTTGACTCCGGCGCCTATCGAGGTCAGTAATATGACCGCCGTGATGCCGATGCCGATTCCCAGCGTCGTCAATGCGCTGCGCATCCGGTGTGCCAGCAACGACTGCAGCGTGAATCGAACGATGTCGATGAATTGCATGGTTAACGTCCAGCGAGAGCGAGCACAGGGTCCAGTCGCGCCGCACGCCGCGCTGGCAAAATCGCAAACAATAGGCCGCTGGTTACGGCGATCACCACAGCTGCAATCATCGCCCATGTAGGGGCCGTGAAGTCCAGAATCGGAAAAGTGACACTCATTAACGTCGATCCGATTTCGCCGATGCCTAACCCTAGTACGGCGCCGAAAAATGAGAGAAAGACGGCTTCGGTGAGGAATAACGAAATAATTTGCTGCCGCTTTGCGCCTAAGGCTCTGAGCAGTCCGATCTCTTTCGTACGCTGACTGACGGCAACGAGCATGACATTCATGATCAGTACCCCTGCAACTAACAAACTGATCGCCGCAATGCCGGCCAGACCAATTGTAATCATGTCGAAGATCGATTCGAACGTTGATAGCACGGCGTCCTGAGTCACGACGGTGATGTCCTCTTCGCCCTGGTGTCGAGCCTTGATGGTTTCGATGATTTCGTGTCTAGCGGCCGTTATAGATTCTTGGTTGATGGCTTCCGCGAGAATCCGAAATACTCCGGGCGTATTGAAGAGTTGTTGAGCACTTGCAACCGGCAGGATAACCAGCTCATCTGTATTGAATAGTCCCGTGATTCCCGCCTGAGCTAGTACCCCGATTACCCGGCACCGACTGACACCGATGCGAAGCCATTGACCGATAGGATTCGTGCTGCCGAAGAATTCATCACGAACGACATTGCCCATCACGCAGACGGGTGTGGCTACGTCCATGTCGATTTCCGGCAGAAACCGGCCGAGCTGCATCGACCAATGCTGTACTTCCAGCATTTCCGTTGTCGTACCGAGGACGGTGATTTCCCGCTCGCGTGCCCGCCAAGACGCATTGCCACTGCCGATCACAACAGGGGCGACCTGTGCAATGCGCGGACTGCGTTCGATAGCCATTGCATCATCGAGGGTCAGATCACGGGCAGTTTCCCCGCTTACTACACCGGCCCCCGCCGTCTCCGACTTGCCGGGAAAAACGATGAGCAAATGTGTGCCCAGTGCGGCGAACTCTCCCGTTACGTAGCGACGTGAGCCTTCGCCGATGGCGGTAAGCAATACAACAGCTGCGACGCCAATGGATACGGCCAGCAGTAGCATCGAAGTCCGTAGCGGGTAGCGCCGGATCGATTGAGATGCCATTCGTGCGGTGTCAATTGCTTTCATCTTTACTTATCCGACCGTCGCGGAGTAGCAGGTGCCGCTGGGCGCGGCCGCCGATGTCCGGGTCGTGCGTAACGACCAACAGGCTGATTCCGCCACGATTCAGCTCTTCGATAATTTCTATCACCTCGCCGCTGGAGTGACTGTCGAGGTTGCCGGTCGGTTCATCCGCCAACAACACGCCTGGTTTCATTATGATCGCACGGCCAATCGCAACACGTTGGCGTTCGCCGCCGGATAACTGATCCGGCCGATGGTGTAGGCGCGACGCGAGACCGACAGAATCGAGGACTTCGCGAGCTCGTTCCCTGCGTGCTGTAACAGGCGCGCCCGCGAGTAGCAAAGGTAACTCTACGTTTTCCAATGCGCTAAGGCGTGGAATTAGATGAAAGGACTGAAAAATGAACCCGATGTGTTTCTGTCGTTGTTCGGTGAGGGTGTTGTCGTCGAGGTTTGATATATCTGAGCCGTCCAGTCGATAGGTTCCGGACGTTGGTCGGTCCAGGAGCCCGAGGATATTCAGCAAAGTCGACTTACCGGAGCCCGACGGTCCCATGATAGAGATGTATTCGCCGGGTTGAACTTCCAGGTCGACATGATCCAATGCGTTAACAACCTCATCGCCGACCTGAAAATCGCGGCAGAGTCGCTTTAGCCGCATCATCGGTTAAGGGCCGGCACGCGCCTACTCCGGTTCGGCCGCAGCGCCGTCCTTGACGCCTTCGCGATCGATGGAAGTTACAATACGCTCACCGGAACTCAGGCCTCTCGTTACCGCCGTGAATTCCCAGTTTGAGATTCCCGTCTCGATTTCCCGGAGCTCGAGCCTGCCCTCTATCTCATCATAGATATAGATCTGGTTGTCGTTGACAATTACTGATGTGGGGACGCGTAGGGTATTGTCCTCGCTAGCCAGCAGAATCTCGATGTCGGCACTATATCCCGGAAGCAACTCGCCCTTGTCTGGGTCGTCGATCTCGGCCTCTATTTCGACGGTGCGTGCCTGCCGTTCGATGTCCAGAACATAGGGCGCGACCCGGCTCACATGTCCCGAGAAGGTACGATCCGAGAACGCATCAAGGCTTATGCGTGCAGGTAAGCCTTCCCGCACAGCCGGTGCGTCTACCTCATCGATGGGCGCGCTGATATAGAGACAGCTCGTGTCGATCAGGTCCACGGTTGGCGGCGTTGGGATTCCGACCGGAGACGGGGTGACGAATTCGCCTAATTCTCCGTTGATCTCGGCGATGATGCCGGAGAATGGAGCGATCAGACGCGTCCGCTCGAGCGTTGCTTCCGTCACATCGACGCGTGCTAACGCCACGCGAGCACTATCTTCCGCGGCTGTGCAGGCCGCCGCGCTCGATGCGGCGATGCCGACGGCACGATCAGTGTCTTCCTCGGAGGCGAGGCCGTCCTCCAGGAGCATGGTGAGGCGGTTTGCTTCGCGTTGCGCAAAGTCGGCGATTACGCACGCTTCCGCGGCGCGGGAATGTGCCGCGGTGGCGTCGCGCTGCGCAAGCCGGACCTCGGCCTTCACGTCGTCGTTCCACAGTTCCAGTAGGAGCTCGCCGGCCTCCACACGATCGCCGTCGGCTACGGGCAACGTTATGATGGGTCCGCCGCTCGCCGGCGAAAGCCCGGCACGCCGGCAGGCGTCAACCGTGCCTGCGCGGGTGTTACTGACGGTTGCGGAGACTGATCCACGTTCCACGGTGATCAGGTTTACAGCGATAATTTCCGGACGCGTCAAGTACCAACTGGCTACAACTGCTGCCAAGCAAAGAGTACCGATTACGCCGAATTGCTTCATAGTTCTGAGCTTACTCTATTCCGGCGAGGTAACGCTCTGCGTCGAGGGCTGCCATACAACCCGAGCCTGCCGAAGTGACCGCCTGTCGATAGATGGGATCAGCAACATCACCCGCTGCGAAAACACCTTCGATACTAGTTCCTGTCGCATAATCATGGCCGTTCTGGTTTACAGTGATATAGCCGCCCTCCATATCTAGCTGGCCCTCGAAGATTTCGGTATTTGGTGTATGGCCGATAGCTATAAATACGCCTTGGACTGGGATTTCTTTAGTTTTCTCTGTCTGAACATGTTTGATTTTAATGCCCGTGACGCCTTTATCGTTGCCGAGCACTTCGTCCAGCACGTGATTCCATCTTACTGTAACGTTCCCGTTTGTGGCTTTATCGAGAAGCCTACGGCTCAAGATTTTCTCGGATCGGAACTCGTCACGACGGTGCACAACCGTGACTTCGGATGCGATGTTAGACAGATATAAAGCTTCTTCAACAGCAGTGTTACCGCCGCCAATTACGGCAACGGGTTGCTCTTTGAAGAAGAAACCGTCGCAAGTTGCACACGCCGAAACGCCGCGTCCCTTGAATGCTTGCTCAGATTCCAATCCCAAGTACTTAGCTGAGGCGCCGGTTCCGATGATGAGTGCATCGCAAGTATATTTTTCGTTATCGCCAGTCAAGCAGAATGGCGGCTCGCCGAGTTCAACTAAATTAATATGGTCGTAGACAAGCTTGGTACCAAATTTCTCCGCATGCATCTTCATGCGTTCCATGAGTTCCGGGCCCTGGACACCATCATTATCTCCGGGCCAGTTGTCGACATCCGTTGTCGTAGTCATCTGACCACCGACTTCGATTCCGGTTATAATTACTGGGTCGAGGGCGGCCCGGGAGGCATAGACGGCAGCTGTGTAGCCAGCCGGCCCGGATCCGAGAATGATTAGTCGGTGATGGTCAGTCGTCATAGTGCTTCCTGGTTATTGCCCCGTACTCGTATGTTAGAGTAGCAACGCCTCGAAGTCAGGGGGGCTTCTTGCCGGACATTATAAGTTCTTGCAAGCCGTACTTGATAGGCGAAGCACGTTTGTTGTGTTTGGTAACGAAAAATTTCCGTCAGTTGCCGGTCAGTTTAGGAATATCAATCAATGACTAGTAGTTATTTATTCACGTCCGAGTCAGTTTCAGAAGGGCATCCCGATAAGATGTGCGATCAGATTTCTGATGCCGTGCTTGATGCAGCAATCAAAGATGATCCTGTATCGCGTGTTGCTTGCGAGACACTAACGAAGACAGGATTAGTCATGATCGCTGGGGAGATCAGTACGACAGCCAAGATTAACGTCGAGGATATCGTTCGTCGGGTTGTGCTCGACATTGGTTATGAAAATGATGATGTAGGTTTCAACGGAAATACATGCGAAGTTATAAACCAACTCGGTGAGCAGTCTGTTGATATTGCACAGGGTGTCGACCGGGTTGCGCCAGAGGAGCAGGGTGCTGGCGATCAAGGCTTGATGTTCGGTTATGCAAGTAACGAAACCGACGCGTTGATGCCCGCACCGATCATATATGCGCATCAGCTAGTGGAACGGCAGGCGGCAGTCAGAAAGTCAGGCGAATTAACATGGCTACGCCCTGATGCGAAGAGTCAGGTTACGTTCCGGTACGAAGAGAATCGGCCGGTTTCTATAGATGCGGTTGTGCTGTCGACACAACATGACCCGGATATCTCGCAATCCGATCTGCAAGAAGCGGTTATGGAAACCATCATTAAACCAGTGCTCCCCAAGAAGTGGTTGAGTATTAATACCCAGTATCATATTAATCCCACTGGTCGTTTTGTGATCGGTGGCCCGGTTGGAGATTGCGGGCTGACAGGACGGAAGATCATTGTTGATACCTACGGTGGTATGGCTCGGCATGGTGGTGGTGCATTCTCGGGTAAAGATCCATCAAAGGTGGATCGTTCTGCAGCCTATGCGGCGCGCTACGTAGCGAAAAATATTGTCGCTGCTGGATTAGCTGATCGTTGTGAGATTCAGGTATCTTACGCGATCGGTTTGGCAGAGCCCACGTCCGTGATGGTGGAGACCTTCGGTACCCACAAGGTGTCCGAGGATCGGATCAGCGATTTGGTCGGCAAGCATTTCGATCTACGTCCCTTTGGGATACTGCAGGCCCTCGATCTTTTGCGCCCTATTTATCAGAAGACAGCTGCCTATGGGCACTTTGGTCGCAGCGATCATGGGTTTACCTGGGAGAGCACTGAAAAGGCAGATGCGTTAAAGATAGACGCAGCGGCATAGGCTTGCGTGTTCTAGCTGACAAGGATTTCTTATGTCTGCGCTGATCTGTGGTTCGGCTGCCTATGACAATATTATGGTGTTTGAGGATAAGTTTAAGAATCATATCCTCCCCGATCAGATCCACATCCTGAATGTCGCGTTCCTCGTTCCTAAGATGCGCCGGGAATTTGGTGGCTGCGCGATGAATATTGCGTATAACCTTAAGTTGTTGGGAGAAGAGCCTATACCGATGGCTACAACGGGACAAGATTTCAAGCCGTATGCGGACTGGTTCTCGAGTCTCGGTATTTGTCAGGATCATGTACGGGTGATCGAAGATGTTTTTACAGCGCAGGCGTTCATTACGACAGATATAGACGATAACCAGATAACAGCTTTTCACCCTGGCGCTATGAACCACTCACAAATCAACCAGGTTAGTGATGTAAAGGGAGTTACTATAGGAATAGTTTCTCCAGACGGCCGAAATGGTATGTTGTCCCACGCAGAACAATTTTCTGCAGCAGAGATACCGTTTATATTCGATCCCGGGCAAGGGTTACCGATGTTCACTGGAGACGATCTGCGTCAGTTCATAGAGCAAGCGACATGGGTTGCTGTCAACGATTATGAATGGCAACTGTTAAAGGAGCGCACGGACTGGGATATTACGGACGTTAAAGAGCGTGTAAAAGGCCTGATCATTACTCGCGGCGCGAAGGGTTCAATGATTTACTCGGCGAATGCGGATTATGAAATCCCACCGGCTAAGCCCGTGACTATCAGCGATCCGACGGGTTGTGGTGATGCATACCGGGCTGGACTGCTGTTCGGACTGATGTCCGGGTACGATTGGTTAACTGTGGGACGCATCGCAAGTTTGATGGGGGCACTTAAGATAGAATGTTATGGCACACAGAATCACAGCTTTACTCAGGATGAGTTTCAGGCGAGATTCCAGGCTAATTTTGGTCAAAATTTACCATTAACGGAGTAATAGTTCATGACGGATAAGGTCGTAGCGATCGACGGGGCGAGTGATGACTATGTGGTAGCCGATATCGGGCTCGCTGAGTTTGGCCGTAGGGAGATTGCGCTTGCCGAGCATGAGATGCCGGGATTGATTGCAACGCGTGAAGAATTCGGGTCCAGTCAGCCGCTGAAGGGAGCTCGAATCACTGGCTCGCTACACATGACTATCCAGACCGCAGTTTTAATCGAGACACTCGAGGCCTTGGGCGCCGACGTGCGGTGGGCTACCTGCAATATTTTCTCTACTCAGGATCACGCGGCTGCAGCGATTGCCGCTAATGGTACGCCCGTGTTTGCCGTTAAAGGTGAATCTCTGGCGGAGTATTGGGATTACGTAGACCGGATATTCGAATGGCCAAATAATAATGGACCGAACATCATTCTCGATGATGGTGGTGACGCGACGCTTTTCGTTCATCTTGGTTATCGCGCGGAAGAGGACGCGTCGCTTCTAGATAAGGAGCCGGAGACAGCGGAGGAAGCAGTACTATTAGCGCAGTTGAAGAAGTCGCTGAGACGTGATCCGCAACGTTTCCATCGCATGGTAAAAGATATTCGGGGTGTAACCGAGGAGACTACAACCGGTGTGCATCGGCTTTATCAGATGCTCGATCGGAACGAGCTCTTATTCCCAGCAATTAACGTAAACGATTCAGTTACTAAGTCGAAATTCGATAATTTGTATGGCTGCCGCCATTCACTCGTAGATGGCATTATGCGTGCTACCGATGTGATGTTGGCTGGTAAGATCGCGGTTGTCGCCGGTTATGGTGACGTCGGTAAGGGATGCTGCCAATCCTTGAGAGCTCAAGCCGCGCGTGTTGTCGTTACCGAGATTGACCCGATCTGTGCGCTACAGGCAGCGATGGAAGGCTACGAAATTATTACGATGGCCGAGGCAGCTAGTATTGGGGACGTCTTCGTTACGACAACCGGCTGCGTTGATGTGATTACAGTCGAACACATGAAGCAAATGAAACACAATGCGATTGTTTGTAACATCGGTCACTTTGACAACGAGATCGAAGTTGATAAGACGCGCGGATACGAGTGGGAAGAGATTAAGCCACAGGTACATAAAATTACTTTCCCCGATGGCAAAAGTATTGTTCTACTGGCCGAGGGCCGGCTCGTAAACCTTGGTTGCGCGACAGGACATCCTAGCTTTGTGATGTCGAACAGCTTCACGAATCAGACGATTGCACAGATCGAAATGTTCAATCACCCGGAAAACTACCCGCTTGGTGTTCATACTTTACCCAAACATCTGGACGAGAAAGTTGCGCGGTTACATCTAGATAAATTAGGCGTTCGTCTTGAGGAGCTCTCTGCGCGACAGGCCGACTATCTAGGTATTTCCGTTGAGGGCCCGTATAAACCCGAGCATTATCGTTACTAGCCAGGTTGAGATATTCAGAACGGGTACACGGTAGTAGTCAGTCCTAGTCCGGTTCCGTAAATTAATGGTGAGGTTAATTTTTTACGGAGCGGATCAGTCTGTCTAGAGCAGTGTAGGCATATTGTAACGCGTTATCGTCTTTCATTAGGTAGCGGGCAAGGTTGAAGCCCAGTCCTATGCTGTGGAATTCGGATGCGAATTGTCTCGTATCGAGACCTTCATGAAAGTTACCTTCGGAAACAGCTTTCTGGCACATTCTGCGAATGCGATCTAGCCATAGTTCATGGTAGTCGGCGAGAAAGTCATGTAACTCGCCCGGGCGGTTGGCGAACTCGATGGAGGCCGATACGATTGGACAACCGCCGAGATGCTCTTCCGAGTCTCCCCACTCTAGCCAGCCTCGAAAGAGCGCTCGCAACCGCGCTTCGCCGCGCGCCTCCTGCTGAGCGGGATCGAGGACCCTCAACGTAAGCTCTGCGATGGCGTCGTCGAGTACGGCTCTCTGCAACGCTTCTTTGGAGCCGAAGTGGCCGAACAAGCCACTCTTCGACATGCCAGTGACGGTTGCGAGCCGGCCAATGCTCATACCTTCGAGGCCGTGGACGCCGGCCATGGCGGTGGCTTTCTTGAGTATAGCTGCCCGGGTTTGTGCTCCTTTGCTCATATTATTTAGTATGCGAACGTTCGTACTAAAATAGCATATTTGAATTGCTTAATCTAGCCGTTGCTCTGTCTGCATCGATACAGGTAAGCTCGCGGCTTATTCGCATTTGCTCACAACGAAAAGAAATCGTGCGTCAATTAATCTTTTTCGGGGGGCCGGCCCTAGCCTGTGCCCTCGGGTTCGGTCTGGCTGCTACCGGCCAGCCCTCGGAGATCTGCTGGACAGCAGCCATTACATTGCTGTGTGCGATCTGGTGGGTCGCCGAAACGATCCCGATCCCGATTACTGCATTGTTGCCACTAGCGGTTTTTCCGCTTGTTGGTGTGCTCACGCCGAATCAGGTCGGTCAAGCGTATGGTAGTCCATTGATCCTGCTATATCTCGGCGGCTTTATGCTGTCGATGGCTATGGAGAAAAGTGGTGCACACCGCCGGCTTGCGTTGGGTATGGTGAATCTTTTCGGTGGCGGTGGGCGCGGACTAGTTTTTGGTTTTATGACGGCATCCGCAATGCTTAGTATGTGGATTTCCAATACGGCCACGAGTCTCATGTTGCTCCCGATCGCCATAGCGACGCTCGAAAACGCGAAAAGTGAACGGTTGAAGATTGCATTGCTACTTGGCGTCGCGTTCGCCTGTAATGTCGGTGGTATTGGTACGCCCGTGGGCACGCCGCCTAATCTCATCTTTATGCAGGTGTACCAGGAAACGACTGGAACTGCATTGGGCTTTGTTGATTGGATGCGCTGGGGCATTCCCGTAGTTATTGTTTTCTTGCCGATAATTGGTCTCTGGCTAACTAGAAATCTTTCGACGGGCGAGACTCTTGAGCTACCTGCGGTCGGAGAGTGGCGTACCGAAGAACGTCGCACTTTGATTGTGTTTGCCTTGACCGCGCTTGCCTGGATAACACGTAACGATCCGTTTGGCGGCTGGAGTGCCTGGCTCGATCTTCCTCAAGCCAACGACGCTAGCGTTGCGTTGCTCGCCGTCGTGGTTATGTTTATCGTTCCGAATGGGCGCGGTGAACGGCTGCTTGACTGGGAAAGCGCTGTTCGTATTCCGTGGGGAATATTGATCTTATTCGGAGGTGGTATCTGCATCGCGAGCGCGTTTGTAAGTTCAGGGATTAGTCAAATCATTGGTGAAGCACTCGCGACACTAAGTGGTGTGCACATCCTTCTTCTTCTCGTTACGATTTGTCTTAGTGTTACGTTTTTGACGGAAATCACGAGTAATACGGCGACCACCGCGTTAATGATGCCAGTACTAGCGGCCGCCGGTGTAGGTGCTGCGATAGACCCTCGTCTACTCATGGTGCCTGCGGCTATGAGCGCGAGTTGTGCTTTTATGCTACCGGTCGCAACGGGCCCTAACGCAGTCATATTCTCGTCTGGACTCGTGCCAATTAAGGCCATGGTTCGCGAGGGTTTCGGGCTAAACTTGATGGGCGCTGTGGTTATAACAGCCGTCTGCTATTTAATCCTATAGTTTAGTCCGCACCGATTGTGACTGTGTTTCGCCTCGGAACATTAGTTCTCATTTTCTGCTGCGTAATTGTGGGTTAGGGCGGTGTAGTTGTTACCTCGTTAAGCAGTCTCTGCGCTACGCTGTCGGATGGAGACAAAGCTAGCAAAAGGCGAGCGTATACTGCGGCTTCGGTCAGATCGCCACCATCACGATGAATAGTTGCGAGCGCCAGCAGCGTGTCTCGGTGTCCCGGGAATCGCTCGTGTACTTGCGTCAGTTTCTCGGTCGCGCCTTCCTGATCACCGTTAGAGTTCAAAGCAATGCCAACGACGTACTGGAAGTATGGTATATCCGGTGCCAACATGGCCGCAGTTTCTATTTCAGCAAAGGCATCTTCGGGTGAGCCGGCGCGAACATGTGATAGTCCCAGAGCAAAATGAGCACCCGGATCTTCGGGGTTATTAGCCACAGCTTGTTGTAGCAGTGTGCGTGCCGCGGCCTCGTCGCCTCGGAGCCGATAAAGGTCAGCGAGATTAGTGTAGGCGGCGGTGAAGATCGGTGCGCGGTCAATCGCGTTCTGGAAATACGATTCGGCCTCTTCGGTCTGGCCGAGTTGAACCAGTGTGCTAGCCCAGTTAACCAATCCCTCGGCACGGTCACCGTTGAAAAGCTGCGCTTCTCTATATTCGGTCAACGCAATATCTAAATCGGCTGACCGGCGTTGACTGAGCTCGGCTCGTGCCGGAAGCAAAATTCGTGCAGCTGTAATCCGTAATGCTCGTAGTTCGTGAGTCAGAAATCGCTGAGCTAGTTGAACCCGTGCTTCCGGCGGTAAGCCCTCGAGAGCGTCGAGTGCCGCGAGCTGTATAAGTGGCTCCTCGACCCGAAGTGCGTCGTCGATCGTATTAAGCGTGTCGTCGTCAAGCTGTTGTGCAAGTAGACGAACAGCCGTTGCGCGAACGATACTGGGCATAGCAGGGTCGGTTATAAGCTCAGCGAGCTGTTGCCCCCGATCGGCGGCCCAAGTGCGCCCTGCATTAAGGGTCTGGCCATAGTGAGCCGTTTGCCAGCGACCTTCGGGATACCAATTCGCAATAGTTGTCTGTGCCCACTCCGCACTTTCTGAGTTATGACAACTACCACAGGCATTCGGTGTCCCGAGCTCAATCGATAGATCGGGGCGGGGGATGCGGAAACTATGATCTCTTCGTGGATCGACGACCATATAGGTCTGCGATGGCATGTGGCAGTCAACGCAGAATGAGCCGGAGGTCTCTCTCTCATGGTGATGATGTTGAACAACGTCGTAGGTACTCGCGACGTGGCATTGCCCGCAGAGAGCGTTTCCTTCAAAACGCAGTGACGTGCTGTGTGGGTCATGGCAGTCGCTACAGGTTACACCTGCGGCGTGCATCCTACTTTGCAAGAATGAGCCGTAGACATAGACTTCGTCCTGAATTTGCCCGTCTGTGTGATAGAGGTTCTGCTCGAGTAACGAAGGTCGAAAGCTATCTAGCAGAGCGTCGCCTGGTTCGAAGCTATCACTGAACTGGCTTCGGCGGGAGTGACACTGGGCGCAGGTCTCAATCTCCTGATGGTTATCCAGTGCCGGCATCCGCTTTGCAATAACTGTTTCCGGTTCAAAGATCCAACTAGCATCGGCATCGCGAGTGAGAGTCATGGGAGCTTGTATGGGTTCTACGACGTGCAATGACCCAGGACCATGACAAGCTTCGCAGTCGACGTTAATACTAGAGAAAGTTGTGCTGTAACTATTCGTTGTTAAGCTAAAGTTTTTCATCAAATTCGTTGAGTGACACTCGGCACAGGTGCTGTTCCAGTTCTGAAAAATACCGGTCCAATGCAGTGGGTCCATAGCGTCAACAGTATCGTCAGGATAAAGGTGAAACCATCGTTGCCCACCTTCTGCTTCAGGTTGTGAATCCCACGCAATGCTGAGGGAGTGAAAGGCGCCATCCTCTAGTTCTACGAGGTATTGCTGAAGAGGCTCGACACCGAACGCATATCGAATCTGGTACTCAGTCAACTCGCCATTTGGGCCATCCGTACGAACCCAATGTTCGGATCCCCGGCGAAAGAACTCAGTCGTTATGCCGTTATAGAGAAAAGTTACATTGTCGAAGTTTCCAAGTATGGAATCGTCGTTGGCAGCCTGCATCGCAAGATCGTGATGCGATCCGATCCAAGCCGCAGTTTCATTTGCATGACACCCGGCACACTGTTGCCCACCGACGTATTCGGCTTCGTCGAGATTTTGCACCATCTGGTCGCCCGGAGTATTGGCGGCACGGTCACAACCGGCAAGATAACTCACCGAACCCAGTGTCGCTACATATAGAATTAGGCGATTACGCATTAGACATTGTTTAGCGAGGGTTAGGCATGGATGATGCCTCGATCATTTTGGTTCAAGGCTTCGGGCCTTGCTGACGCCGGTAGAAATCGTAAACGAACCCAATTATACCGATCGCCGCAATCCCCGTTCCTAGACTAAATTCAGGGCCAATCCCGATGCTGAATTCGGAGCCAATCAGAAGGACTTCCATAAGGATGCCGATTACGATGATTATGATGCTGAGATATTTTATATACACAGTAGACTTTAAGGTTGTTATTGTCCTGAAGGGTTTCTAACAAAGCTGCGTCCAAAGAGCAAAGTTGGTGCTCGCGATCAGCAGTCTATTCGCTCGATAGTGTGACAATGCCATGCTCAAAAATCCATGTGTTGGTAAGACTGCAGAATTTATCAGTCACCCAAACGTGCATGGGAAAATGCTACCTTCCTTATGTCTAGCTAAAGTTCATGGGCGTTGAATCTGAAAGAAAGCATATGTTATTAATTGCCTTCTTTTTTTGGGGTTGTTCTAGTCTCGTGCGTGATCGCTTGTATATCATGCTTGGCGCTCTGCTGTTTTCGACTGGAGGCGTGGCGATCAAGGCGTCGGCGCTGACCGGTTGGCAACTGTCATGCTTTCGTAGTTTTGCTGCCGGCATTGCCTTGCTAGTCTTTTTGCCGTCGGCACGCCGCGCTTGGACTTGGCGCTCCCTTGTTGTCGCTATTCCGTTCGCTTCGACGTTTACGCTGTTTACTCTGGCGAACAAATTCACGACAGCTGCCAACGCCATTTTTCTTCAGGACACGGCGCCACTCTATATATTACTTCTGGGCCCGTTCCTGCTCGGCGAGCGTCTACGTCAGCGCGATTTGTTTCTTATGGTGACTCTAGTGTTTGGTCTTGTACTGATATTCGCCGCGTCCCGGGAGACAACAATCAACGCGACGGATCCGAGGCTTGGTGATATTCTCGCACTCGTCTCTGGTTTTACGTGGGCACTGACAGTACTGGGATTGCGTTGGATTGCTCTCCGCGCGCCACATTATGGAGAATCACCAACGACCGCTATAGTCGCGGGTTGTTTTACCGCTTCGCTTGTCGCAGTGCCATTCGCGTTTCCTATAGAGAACGCTACTGTTGGCAACTGGCTGATTGTTGCGTATCTGGGCATATTTCAGATCGGACTTGCGTATGTGTTTATATCCGAGGGTGTGCTGCGTCTGCGCGCGCTAGAAGTTTCATTATTGTTGCTGGTCGAGCCTGTTTTCTCCCCTGTCTGGGTATGGTTCTTTCTCAATGAAATGCCGGCTGGATTGGCTATCGTCGGTGGCGTAGTCGTAATCGTTGCCACGGCCGTCCACGCTTTGCGAAGGGAAGGAGTGGATAGTCCGAGTACTAGTAGCCGATAGGGTTGCAACTTTCTGTTTAACCAGTCTTCCCATTTGTGCCCTAGCACCGTCAGTATCGATTGGACCCGGTATCCTCGGGTTTCCGGTATCATCCCGAACGACCCTAATTAGTCGGAGAGGTCCCATGGGCTTCAGTACCAAACAGATTCATGCTGGTGTGACGCCGGATCCAGAAACAGGCTCAATCCTTACTCCGATCTATCAGAGCACCACGTTTGTCCAGGATTCTGTTGATGATTATTTGGCGAAAGGGTATTCATACTCGAGGAGCGGTAATCCAACGGTTCGTGCTTTAGAGAAAAAACTCGCCATACTCGAAGATGGCTACGACTGCACATGCTATTCAACGGGGATGGCGGCAATTCAGGCTGTCATTCAGGGTACTCTCAGCGCTGGTGACCATGCGGTCGTTTCTGATGTTGCATACGGCGGCACCTATCGCTTGTGCACAAAAGTCTATCAGCGCTTCGGTGTGGAGTTCTCCTTCGTCAATAGCGCGAGTGTTGAGGCCATCGAGAGCGCTGTGAAAGACAACACGCGGTTGATATTGACTGAGACGCCTGCAAATCCAACCTTGAAGCTTACCGATATCGATGCGGTGTCTGCGGTTTCAAGTGCTCGCGGTATTTTGCACGCAGTGGATAACACGTTTCTGACGCCGTTTTATCAACGTCCTCTTGAGCTTGGTGCCGACATCGTTATCCACAGTACGACGAAATATTTTGATGGTCACAACGCTACTGTTGGTGGGGCAGTGATAACTAAGACTGAATCAGTTGATGAGTTGATTCGTTTCGTGCAGAACTCGACAGGTGTGATTATGTCGCCGTGGGTTGCGTGGCTGACATTACAGGGTACTAAGACTCTGTCAATTCGCATGGAACGCCAGTCGACTAATGCGCTTGCGGTCGCTAAGTTTTTAGAATCACACTCGAAGGTAGTGAAAGTAACGTATCCGGGGCTAGTATCGTTTGATCAACACGACCTAGCGCAAAGTCAGGCTTCTGGATTTGGTGCAATGCTATGGTTCGAGGTGGAAGGTGGATTCGAGGCGGGCAAGCGTCTTATGAGCTCTGTTGAAGTCTGTACTCTGGCAGAGAATCTTGGTTCCGTCGAGACGCTTATTACGCATCCCGCAACCATGACTCATGCGGACCTCGAGGAGGCAGAGCGCAAGCGTGTCGGGATAACGGACGGGCTCGTCCGGCTTTCCGTCGGTCTTGAAGATGTTGAAGATGTAATTGGAGATCTAGAGCAGGCCTTGGACAGACTATAGTCGGTTGGTGCGACAGCTCACACAGATAAACCTATTTCCGATCAAGTCATGCGGGGGCTATTCGGTCGATAGTGCCCTGATGAAAGCTGGCGGTTTGCAAGGTGACCGCCGCTATATGCTTGTTAATGAGGATGGTCGATTTCTTTCTCAGCGCACACAGCCACGTATGTCCCTTATCCAGGTTAAACCCGACGATGGAGGGTTTTTGGTGGTTGCACCAGGTCAAACGGAGCTATCATTGCCCGCAGTCTTGCCAGCGGATGACATGCGCCAGGTTAAAGTCTGGAAGGACGAACTGTCCGCGGTGCTTGCTCCAGCTGCTATTAACGAATGGTTCGCAGCTGTTTTGGGTATTCCCTGTCAGCTTGTCTATATGAATAAACCGAATGGCCGTAGGGTGAAATCCGGTTACGGTGGCCCCGAAGATAGCTTAAGCTTTGCTGACGGAGCGCCGGTTATGCTTGTATCGTCCGAATCTCTCGTTGATCTTAATCAGCGTTTGGAGGAATCGGTTGATATGATGCGATTCCGGCCAAATTTTGTTGTTACTGCTGGTACCGCTTTCGCGGAGGATCGCTGGAGGCAGATTCGGATTGGCTCAGCGAAATTTGACGTTGCTTGGCCTTGCACCCGTTGCGGGATACCGACCGTTGATCCTGCGACCGGGGAGCAAGATGCCCTCGGAGAGCCGATCGCCACGCTTAATGCATTTCGACGTAGTCCGAGTGGTGTAACGTTTGGGCAGAACCTTATACCGCGCCGCCTAGGGCAGGTGCAGGTTGGAGATTTAGTAGAGATAGTTGAGAGTTTGGATTATGAAGAAAGAGACACGCGTTGCACACCAAGCCCGGGCTAATCTACCTAAGGGTAATAAATCTCTCGTGGATCCCATTTATCGTTCGGTAAAGTTCACGTTTCCAACTATCGAGGCGGCGATGTCTGCCGAAGCTCGGCGCGAAGGTTTCGACTACACACGCGACTCGAATCCTACGACGCGCCAACTCGAATGCCTGGCCGCCGAACTCCAGGGTTGCGATGACGCAATCTGTGTCGCTACCGGAATGGCTGCTGTGTGGCTTGCAGTTATCGGTAACGTTAGAGCCGGCGATCGTATTGTGTTTTTCGTCGAAGGATATCGGCCAATTAGGTCGCTTGCTCGCGAACGATTGAAACCGTTCGGTGTTAATTTCTCGATGTTGAGCGTGCATGACCATGCCGCAATTTCGGAAGCGTTTGCTGCCGAAGACACGAAACTCGTCGTATTTGAGGCGCCGACTAACCCGATGCTACAAGTCCCCGATCTTGTCGCTATCGTCGAGCTTGCGAAGCAACATGGTGTCACTACTATTTTAGATAATACCTTTGGCGGACTTCACAATCACAGCCAGTTCGAAATCGATTACTACGTTCATAGTCTTACGAAATATGCGAGTGGCCATGGCGATGTTATGGGTGGTGCTGTGATTGCCTCAAAGGAAAATATCCGCAAGCTCAAGCCATGGGCGATTAATATGGGCGCGACGATGGACCCTGGTGCAGCGTTTCTCATACTACGAGGACTGCGAACCTACTATCTTCGTTATCGCCGTCACTCCGAAACAGCGCTAGCACTTGCCGAATACCTTCAGAAGAATCCGCGTGTCAAACGCGTCTATTATCCCGGGTTGCCGGATGATCCCGGTTACGCATTGGCAAAACAACAGATGGATGATTGTGGTGGAGTATTCAGTTTTGACCTCGATGCTGATGAGAAGCAGACTTGGGCATTTATCGATGCATTGGAGCTATTCATGACGACCTCGAGTATCGGGTCTACAGAGTCGCTGGTGGCGCCAGTTAGGCTCTATTTTGCTCGAGATCTCACTGCAGAAGAGTCGGCGCTTGCCGGAATTGGTGAAGGGACCGTGCGTTTATCGGTCGGGCTCGAACATTCTGATGACCTCAAAGCAGACCTCACGCAAGCCTTCGAAAAAATCTTCATATAGGCACCAATATTTAACTTCTAGAGTAGAAATTTGTTCATTCTTGCTATGGGGTAAGGCATGATAGTTGCGTATTTCTTCGATGAGTGTTATCCGTTGGCCATATTCTTTCTCCGACATGAGTATCTAAAGAGCAGGCCCTAGTATGAATATTCTTAGATATTGGAGAGGTGGTGATGTTGCTCCAGGAAGAGACGTAATGAGCGCCGTTCGTTCTATCGCCCACAATGGACTTACTTGCGCTGCCGTGTTGCTACTAGCCGCCTGCGGACAGAGTCCTGATAACACGGCTGCCGATGACGCGGTTGCCGCATCAGGTCAGCAGTTACGGGACTGGAGCGAGTTACCGGACTGGAGCGGATGGTGGCAGATCGAGGGGGGGTTTGAGGCAGTGGCTGCCGCATCACAGGTGCAGGGTACAGGTGGTAACGATTTCCGCTTTGTGACTTCGAATCTGGACATTTATCAGCCCGAAGCTAGGCAGATCAGAGCGGCATCCCGTGTGCCCGGTGCAGATCTCGGCGGTGGATCGGCGTTCTGCGTTACGCATCGGTTTAACGGTGGAAGCAATGGCGGCAACACCAATGACGTTGAGTTTTTGTTGAGGCCAGACAGGCTCACCATTACCAACGGAGACTCACTGCTGCGCCGCATTATCATCGACGGCAGTTCTCTGCCCGAGAATCCCGAGTTTTCCAATGGTGGTACATCTGTGGGCAGGTGGGAAGGCGATACCCTGGTTGTCGAAACTACCGGTCTATATCCTGATACGACTTTTCCCATCCCTTCTAACCCTTATCATCCGCCGATTGGAGAGAATGTGTATGTCGTGGAACGCATTCGGCTCAATGAAGACGATAAGCTGATCGTTGAGTCGGAGTTAACTGCACCGCAATTATTGATAGCGCCTATCAGTTTCACCGGCGTTTATGAACGTGATCCCGGGTACGTTTACCGTGACCATGACGTATGTTCGTTGAACGATCGCTCGGTTGATCTCGAAACGGGATTTGAGCGCTTCGATCTGACACCGCCGGCTAATCTGCCGCCACCACCACCACGACCATCCAACTAGGTCAGTTAACGTTGCATGGCGCAGCGTGTGGTATGCGGACGATAGTTCAGGAATTTCTCATGAATAAGAGTAGGGCGGCACATCGAGTAACCGTTAGCGCGGTCAGCACCGCGTTACATCATGGACCGAACGTTGAGCCTTTACCGGCTAACCGGAGTTAGACATGGGTGTGTGATGTTCCAAGGGGCTAGCGATAGCCTCCTGGCTATTATCTGGTTAGCCAGGGCGGTAGTGGTAGGCCTTTCGTCGCGAGAAACTCCGGGTTATAAAGCTTTGACTGATAGCGCGATCCGGAGTCACATAAAATTGTAACGATCGTTTTGCCTGGTCCTAAGGCTTCGGCCAAACGGATTGCTCCGGCTACGTTAATACCACTTGAACCACCGAGTAATAGTCCTTCTTCTTGAAGTAGCTCATAGCAGATAGATAGCATTTCTTCGTCCGGAATTTGGAACGCGTCGTCGATGTGTGCGCCGTCAAGGTTTCCGGTGACGCGACCCTGGCCAATTCCCTCCGTTATCGAGCTGCCTTCGCCTTTAAGTTCGCCAGTCTTTATCCAACTGTAGATCGAGGCGCCCATCGGATCGGCTGCCGCAGTGACGATGGCAGGATTTTGCCGTTTTAAATAAGCGCTGACACCGGCAAGTGTGCCACCGGTTCCTACCGCACAGGTAAAGCCATCCACCTGACTGTCAGTTTGCTCCCAGATCTCCGGGCCTGTGCTGTCAGCATGGCCATCGCGGTTAGCAAGGTTGTCCCATTGATTCGCGTAGAGTACGCCGTACGGTTCGGTACTAGCTAGCTTTGCAGCGATTCGTTCGGCCTGATGGACGTAGTTATTAGGGTCCCGAAATGGCACGGCTGGTACGGTTCTGAGTTCTGCCCCGCAGAGCCGAAGGGCATCTTTTTTCTCTTGCGACTGCGTGTCGGGCATGAGTATCAATGTTCGGTAGCCACGGGCATTCGCCACGAGAGCTAGCCCTATTCCAGTGTTGCCAGCGGTTCCTTCTACGATGAGTCCGCCAGGTTCCAAGACGCCTCGTTTTTCCGCGTCGAGGATGATGTACTTAGCGGCACGGTCTTTTACTGAGCCGCCGGGATTTAGAAACTCGGCTTTGCCGAGGATCGTGCACCCTGTCCGTTCAGACGCTTTCTGTAATTTAATCAGCGGCGTGTTACCAACCGCGTCAAAAAATCCGTTGCGAATTTTCATAGTCATCTTGAAGTAATTTGCGCAGTTATCGCGAAAAAGGGACGCTATTGTACACACGCACCCGTAAGCATAGCTGAAAGAAACCTAAACGTTATGCCGCAATCAATTCGACGTTGTTATCCAGGATCAGTTAACGTGATGTTCTACTCGGAAACAGTAATTGTCACGACTTCGGATATTATTGGTGGTTGGTGCGGTGTATGTAGCCAGTCGCCGAGTACGAGTTGCAGCGTGTGTTCGCCCGGAGGCAGCTCTAATTCGGTCTCAGTCTGGCCGAGGCCGTAATGCAGCACATTCTCGGTGGTGGGCAGTGGTAGATTGAAGGTTGGCATTTCGGTGACATCGACCAGCAGATGGTGATGGCCGGTGTTCGGACTTTGCACGGTGGCCGGGGCAACGCTGAAGTTTCGAAGTCCAAAGCGTACGGTAAATGGCGATGTGACAACCGCGCCGTCAGATGGAGATTGGATATACGCCTCGGCTCCCTCGGGGGCCGCCGTTCGCGGCATGGCGGGGGCGTCTTGGGCAATCGAGTTTCCGAGCGAAATGCATAGAAGCAGACCCATAATCAGTGTTATTGTTTTCATTTAAAAACCTATTAAGAAGTGAGCGGCGGGAATATTATCATCTCTAGGGTCTAGGCTCGATGTCAACGTCGGCTGACCTTCGGTCGTTATAGGAATTGAGTGGGTGGGGCATCTAATATAGGCGTGCCCCTAGCTAATCTCGAGCGAGATAGTGACCTAAAGGACTGAATTTAGTAGGATTTGATAGCGCTTAGACGTCTTGTAGGGCAACTAAAGTTGCTATAGGGAACACTGGCACTGAGGTGTCGCGCCGGTCGCGCGACCTTAAACGGAGATAGACCGTGAACATAGCTATGATTCGAATGGGCCTGGCAGTTTCTGTTGTGGTATTCCTGGTAGCAGGCTGTGTCACGCCGCCGCCTATGCCGCCAATGCCACCGAGTCAGCAGCCACCGAGTCAGCAGCCACCGAGTCAGCAGCAGAGTCAGCAGCCACCGAGTCAGCAGCAGAGTCAGCAGCAGTCTACTCAGGGACAACAGGCCGAGCAGCAGGCGCAGCAGCAGAACCGGCAGGCGGAGCAACAACGAGCGCAAGGAGAGCAGGC